>Ga0310696_10002656_pt1 | contig 23340 bp, 20 predicted proteins | sample AusTroGonzalo_MG_4_FD_203885 | JGI IMG/M metagenome (GOLD analysis project Ga0310696, IMG submission 203885) | Bovine rumen microbial communities from tropical cattle in Woodstock, Queensland, Australia - Gonzalo_02 (v2) (version 2) | ecosystem: Host-associated > Mammals > Digestive system >...
GTAGCATAATCACATCCATTTGCTAGCTGGCAGTTGTCTGTTGGTATTGCTTGTGCTACATTATATACTTGTGCCTCAGTAGCTATTGCAGTACAACAGTTTACTGCTGCAGCACATTTGCTAGGAACTACTGGACTCGTACCAAATGTCTTAGTTCAGTTTATAGTCTGATTTCAACTCAACTTTACTACTGTATTATCTGCTGCTTTATTTCAGATTTCTACATCCATTGTATGTAGCTTTGTATATATTGCATTCTTTGTAGGTGTATGTGTAGTATCTCCATTCCAAGCTCATCAATAATTTGTATCACTTAATGCTGATGTATTTAACTTGCAGTCTAATGCTCATTGTAAGTCTGTTTGGTTACAGAGTGTTCATGTGATACATCACCACTCAGAACACCCACCTCATCAGCCTCATCATGCTCACCAACAAAAGCAGTCTTCGTCAACATACACAGGCACATTTCATGCCTGTGGTGTTCACGTTACTTGTAGTCTACTTGGTTTTACTTTAGTAGCCATGTTTAGTTTTTAGTTTAAGTAAATTACGCTGTAATGTTATTAGCCTTTTGGTTACCAGTTCATGTATCACTTATTGAGAAGTTAGGCATTACATTAGAAGTAACAACATTATAATCTCATGATATAGTAATAGTTCCTGATGTTCATGCAAATCTATTTCACATTAATATACAATCATTTTGATTTAATGTAACTGATGTTAAACTGTTTGTAAAGTTACATCATATGATTCTTGAATACTGTACGAACGTTAATCATGTTGCTGATACATAACATCAGTTCATATTGTTTCATACATAAAGGTTACCACATTTAATTCTACAATTAGATTTTATTGACTCCATACTATTGAATAATAGTCATGCGGTTACATCATAAGTTCAGAAATCAATCTCACTATCAGTACATTCTCATAATGCTATTGCAGTTGGAGTATGTTGTAATGTACTAACCTTAAACAAAGAACTCTCCATTCTCTCAATTCAAATCTTATATCAATCATTATCATATACGTTTCATCCAACAAGAACATATGAGTTAAATAGTTCTAGCTTCTTCAATCCTCCTAATTCATATACATCTGCATAACAGTTATATAATTTTGCTTTATCGTTTCCTTGTACAAGCTGGATTCTTCACGCAGTAGAAGAGAATTTACAATTTTCATAAGGAAGCATTCACCACAATATGTTAATTATCTCAGTGCTTTCTGTAGCAAAATTACATCCATATAGTCAAGAATATACTCTTCAGCATTCTGCTCAGTTATGATGAGTCTCTACTATAGATGTTTCAAATAATCATAATTCAGATGAACCAGCTCAAACAACATTTGTTGTATAGTTAAATGTACAGTTCTTAACAATTAAGTTTTCTCATCCAGCATCTGAATAAAAAACTGCATTAGTGCTAGTTAATGTAATAGTGAATGTTATGTTTTCCATGTAGAAGTCTGCATCACCATTATATCTCATGTCTATCATATATCCATGGTTTGTAGTCATTGTACTTGGCATAGTAATCTGTACTCCTGATTCTGATTCTCATACTATGCGTAGGTATGCTACATTATTTGCATAAGGGTCTCGTCATGCAGTTTCAGTATAGTTTCCATTCTTTACGAAGATGTTGTATTTACCAGCCGCAATAGCTGCAGATACTAATGTGTAGTCCCCATCTCCAGAAGCATCTACGATAGCATCATAAGCGGCATCACTTCCACCTCCTCATCCTCATTGGATTACTAGGTTTCAGCTTCATAGGATGCTGTCTCCATTAATAGTTTTGATGTTAGTACCACTTACTAATTCTGGTTGCTGTCAAGTATTAGCAAATGCTTTCATCGTGTTTAATGTCATTTTACCATTAGCATTGTTATAAGCATATACCAATTCCTCTCATCATGTAGGATTAGTGTTAGCTGTTAATGCTGAAATCTTTGTGTTTGCCATAGTTTAAATAATTATTAAATAAATATTAATTTTCCATTATGAACTTATCTCAACTTTCAGTCAATACCGCATCTCAGTTCTCTAATCATAGATAATCTGGTATGAGTATGTATATAGTACCATTGTTATAGTACACACTACACAAGTCTCATGCAGGTTCTGAAGTAACTACAGATAACTTTAATCCGCTATCCTTTACAACTTTTCCAGTAGCTCAATCAAACAATACTATATTACCATCAGTACTAGATGCTGGTCACATAACATAATCACTCAATTCTGTTTGTGTTACATAGTCACTAGCATCACTAAGTTCTGCAACCGTAGTTGGTACTTGGATGTCTATAGTTTTGTTTGATGTGGCGTTAGCAGTAAACGTATCTATAGTAGTTGAGTTCTTTTGGATGGTTAATGTAGCATCTCATATAGTGGGCGTATTGATAAAGTTATTATAATCAAATGCACTACTATTGATGTTTGTCGGGTCATATACAGCCTTAACCATATCTCAGATTCCTCATCATGTAACCGTAGCATGTGCCACCCATATATATGCAGCTTCATTAGCCCCTAATGATAGGAATGTTATTGTCTCTGTATCTGGGTCATAGGTATAATCTATTCATAGGAACATCAAAGTTCCAGAATCAGTGAATACTAAGAATGATGTAGATGTCGCAGGACTGTTTATAAATGTATATGATGCGCTACCAGCTGTTACATCCTCTCTATACCAAGTAACTCAGTATGGGATGTTTATAGTAGCCACACCTCAGACATCCGTAACGGTTCATCCTCATACAATATTTATTGTATCTGCAAGACTAACCTGTGTTACTCAGTCTTCCTGCACAGCAATTCATTCTATTCACTTTATCTCTCAATATTCTCTTACTGCCATTTATCTGCAGATTACGGATAAAATATCACTAGCCGTTCCAGTTACATAAAATACATTCATAGCATGTACATATGTGGAATAGTCTAGTGTTAAAGTCTTTCATGGGAATAGTGGGAACTGTTTATCAGCAGAATCTCCAGTATTCTCTGCAATGTAAATAGGCGCAGAATTACTATCAGCAGCCTTGAACATAATCTCTGGTCTCAATCCTCTTCCATAAGCCTCAGTAATTCAGTTAGTGTCTAGGTTATCCTTTGTTAAATCAGCCACTCATGGATTCACTACTTCTATCTTCATCTCATTACCAGTCATGTTGAATGTCCTTATCATTCTATATTTCTTTTACGAATTAAATCATACTGTGCCCTTAGCTTTAAGAAGTCACATGATAACTTATCATAATCTTGTGTCTTCTTTTTTAACTCCTCTTTCAGTTTAGCATTCTCTTCCTCTACTCATAATATTCATTTGTCTTTCTTATACAACTCAGAATCTTCATACTTCACTATCTTTCCTTTCTCATAGATTAACTTGTCTTTCACACTGTAATCTACTTGTTCTACTGAATCATAACTTAATCAATTAACTATCTCCTCACTCTTTCTAATTATTCCCCCATTCTTGATGTATACATATATCATTAGATTTCTGTTAGTATCACGGTAAAATCGTACTCTAATACAGCATGTTCTCACTCCTTAGCCTTAAGATACATGCGCGGTGTGTACTCTCAGAATGCCAAAGATGTTTGGGGGAATTTGTATTCTGCAGTTCACTGATTAGGTGATGCTTCATGTATAACTATATTAGCAAGATAGTGTCTTCACTTTAACTCTTCATCTCCTATTGTCTCTAGGTCAACTGTAGTCTCCTTATCTGTATCTAATATTCACTCATATCTCCATGTAATATACTTTCCTCACTCATCTAACTTACGATTAATCTTATCTATATCCATCTCTAGTGATTTGATTTCTCTTCTGAGTTCCTTTATCTCATCTGTTAGTTTAGAAAAGGACGCAAAATTCCTATCTTCTGCGTCCTCATGCATATTTTCTATAGATTTTATTTCTCCAATCAGGTCATCAAATAGTCCATAAAACTGAGAGATGGCAGCATTTATCTTTTCATGTGCTTCCAAATGCGTATCTTCTCACTCTTTTGGTTTTATCATTCTAACCCTTTCTTTGATTTGTTCCATAGTATTAGTTTTCCCTTATAAAATCGTTTCATTTTAGAATTGAATATAACAGCCCTCTTAACTACTACGTCTAAGATGCTGTACTTAGTTCCGTATCACTTCACCCATTCTCTTGTAAACATCTTAGTATGTATTCAATGTGTAAAATGTCTCACGACCTTAATGCTATCCTCCTTTCTTCAGTGTCAAACAACTCATCTCAGATATAGAATTGGATTTCTTCAACTTCTATATCCTCAGATAACTGTTGCCTTATCGTATATGTACTTCATTCTCTATCCATTGGATATCTCTCAGTTCAGACTTGAACTATGATATCTGGATATAGTAGGTCTACATTCATTTCACTCATTACATAATGCTTTATCTGATAAAATCAAGAGAATTTTAATTGAACTCTAACTCCAATCCCATTCTAAGTCGTCTTCCCATTCCCAATTATCCATATCTCACCAATCTCGTTCCATATCTTCTCACCAATCCCATTCTGATTTGGTTGATTCGGTGCTACTTTTTAAGTCATCCCAGCACCAATAGTATACAAGTTTTCATAAGATTGGTACATATTTAGCAAGGTCTGTAATCTCGTTTGCATCTCTTTTCTCTATAGCTTGCATTATATCTTTACCTAGGTCAAAGATAAATGGCTTCATCTTGCTTGCGAACAATCACCACAGTCATTGTTGTTTATATAATTTTATATCATACTCAGACAAATCCCATATCTTCAACCATGAGTCTAATGCATCACTTCCTCATGCCTTTAATGCTTCATCTATTCATTCATTAATAAGCTTCCATAAGAACGTCTCTTCTGTATCTCATTTAAGCAGGTCTCATGCATCTCATATTACAGCTCAGAACATTGCTAGGAATGAAGATACCGACATTAGCCATGCAGCCGCCGCAACTGGTCAATGTTGCTTGTTAACCTCCTTAGTTCATTGTACTAGCCAGTCTATTCTCTTTAGGGTGAATGATGATAACGCATAACACAATCTAGCCCGTGGATGATTAAGATATGTAGTAGGCATGGCTGATGTATATAGTGGTTGTGTACTTCATAGTTGATATAATAAATCTCTTAGTATCTCTATATCTATTTGTCCATCCTCCATATAGTCTCACTTGTCTATCTTCTCCATCATTCTATCTGCAGATTCAGTTCAATACATAGATTGTAGTCTAGTATATAGATATTGTCTTGTTTTAGCGTTCTTTGCTTGGCGCATCATTGACTCCCATGCAGCATTCACGAAGCTTGTCTTTCCCAATCTATCAAATGTATTGAATAGAGACTTTTTGAATAACCAGTTTGTAACTCATCATTCTTCTCTAAACATCTCATAAGCATCCTCTAATCACAGGTCATCATACTTGATGTTAGCCATTCAGAATATTGCTTTTACTATATGTTTAAGTCAGCTTCTATCCTTAAGTATTACCATTCATAAGTCATCTAGCTGGTTAATTGCAGATAAGAAGTTTGTAATAGTAGACATATATGTTACATCCTTAATAGCAGTAACAGACTTTGGTGATGGCTTCTTGTTTAGAACTGCAAGTATAGACTTCTGTAGCTCTTCAACATCATCTTCACTAATCTTTCCATCTTCTACTAGCTTTCAGATTATTTGTGATACCGATTCTACTGTATCTTGATTGATTATATCTGCATCTATATTAGCATCCTCTTTCAATCCTCACAAGAACAACTGTCTTTGGATTGCATTAACCATGCTAGTGATGTAGTGGTCTATTGATTCTATTGGGCTTTCATAGTATGCGAATATTCATTCTCACCAATCGCTAAGCTTTCACATCTTTCTCTCCTTTCCATGCTGAGATGTTGTTCATGGTTGTTTATATTCCACAGATATAGCTCTTCTTATTCTAGCTTCTTTCTCCTCTTCGGTTAATTTAGTATCTGCTTGTATATTCCTTATTCTAGCCATAAGCGATACTTTGTTTACTTTGATATCATTTCCAGATACTTTGTTCATATAATCAATAAGTCACTCATAATCCTTAACAACCCTAGGGAAATACATATCTGTCCTTGTAATCTTTAATCATACATCCTCATATTGTCTTCAGATATCATCCAGCACTGAGAACATATCATTAATATCTTTCTCCCTAAATCAATTTCTAAGTAATACTTCTTTTAGCTTAGCAACCTCATCTTTCTTGTATTGTTCTATATTTTCCCCCTGTTCAGATGCTAATGCTCAGTAATCAAGCAAAGCCATCTTAACTTCTAATGCTTGTTTACCTTTTAGATTACCCAATGTCTCTACAAATCATTTGGCTTGTTGCCTGTATCTGTGAATGTTTATATCTTTCTGGGTCTCCATAGTTATCAATCTTCATGCAACTCTAGGAGATATATTATATATTCTTGATATTGTTGGCGTAAGAATATCTTTCCATGTTTGTGTTAATTCTCTACGGAAGTTTTTAATCTTGTTCTTTCTTTTTCTTATCTTAATAATTGTTTCTTCTTTCATGTATGAGTCTCAGAGTTTTCATCCATTACCTCATTCTGCTATATCTCATATACCATTTTCTATATTACTTCATCATAACATAGGTAGTCAATTCTCTATAGTTCATGGGTTTTGTGGTGGGTCTGGAACTACCGCTACTGTTGTATCATCTATTCACTCCTGCTGTTCTGGTTTAGTTTTTAACATGTCTAAGTATTCAAATCACTTTTTCATGGCCATCTCATAATTAGACTGCAGATTAGATAGTTGTACATAGGCCTCCATCTCTTCTTTAAGGTCTCATTGCATTCATTCTATTGCTTGCATAATCCACATATATTCTTCTTTCATTTGTTCCATTCTCTGTTTTACTTCATTCTCAGATACTTCTCATTTAGAGAACTCCATAGATGTGGTTTGGAATTTATTTTCATTTATCCTATGAACTATCTCATTATAGAATATATTTTGCTCATCTAACAGTTTTGCTCATAATCTATCCTGTATAAACGATTCAAATTTAGGAAGAAGCTTCTCAAACTCTTCCGTAGACCAATACCAATTACGCTTAGAAAATTCCTCAAATACTTCTGGTGCTTGTTTATAGGCAAAGTATTGTTCTGCATATCTAGCAAGTATTTCAGTCCAATCATGATAATAATTATATGTCTTTGTTCTGGGTTTAGCTTGTCATTGTTTAAATGTTTTCCAATCATAATCATCCTTAATTATACTCGTATATCCTATCTTACCATCTTTAAAGTATAGTGGCAGTCATTCTTCTGTTGATATCGCAACATCTATAAGATGCCATAATTCATGTGCCATTGTGGCAGCTGCTCTTGCTGGTCATTCATCTAATGTTACTATAACTCACGTCTTCAATATCTCTTGTCATATAGTTACTCTTTCTCATGTTCTCCTCATTAAATCCATAACTTGTTCTTTTGTTGGTAACCAAGTCATTTGCCCCAAACTATTAGTATTATATAGGAAATCTTTAATGTTATCTACTATATTCATAGATAAACTCTTATCAGATATTATTTTATTAAAGTCTATTCAGAATGTAGTGCTTATTAATGATAACATCTCAGCTATCTGTTTAATCTTATCTTCTGTTAATTCTTTCTCTATCTGTTTAAGATTAACTCATTTTAATCATGGCATGTGTGCGGCAAAATCTCATTCAAGATTAGTTCTCAGGAATTGAGACATATATCTTTCACGCATAGTTCTATCTCTAGATGAAGACCAGTCTCAATTCTTTTTGTCTATATTTATCATTTGCTGTATATAATCCTTAACATTCTTGAATTTTAATTTCTTAACAAGAGTTCCTTGATATTCTCATTTCTTTTCAGAAATCTCTTCGTTTATCCTCTTAATTATAAATCTAAGATTATCTGAATCTCTATAATCATAGTTTATTAAAGCCTCTCTAAATTTTAATTGTAAATCATTTTTCATTTTAAGCAATTCCTCATAAGACATATTCTTTAGAAGAGTATTCTGTGGCTCATGTAATGCATTATACAATGATTCATATCAATCAGAAGTGTTTGGTATTTTAAATTCTTTTTGGTCTCATACTTCTATTTCATCCTGCTTAATCTCTTTCATCGTTTGAGTAGATAAGTTTTCTCCTCATACCTCTTTAGGCATCTGTATCTTAACTTCTTTGTGTAACTCCTCCAATTCTTTTTGCTCAGAAAGTTCCTGAAGCTTAGTATTAACCTCTTCAGTTATCTTATTTGCGCTATTGATTATCTCATCTATATCATTTATCTTTTTAGTAGCAGTCTCTATCTTTCTATTGATTTCAAATTTTTCCTCTTCATTTGTTGTAGTCTCTAATTGTTTATTAAGTTCTTCTATCTGATTGTATAGTTCAGTAGTCTGTGCTTCATATTTGTTTATTGTATCTTCATCTATTTGTGCATCTTGCATTTCAGCAGCCACGATAGCTGAGAATAGTTTTTCTTTATCTGATTTGCTAACTCATGGTGCGATTTTATCTACAGCCTCAGACCATTCATTAAAGGCTTGTTGTAATTCCTTACTTTGTTTTATGTTAACCATAAAGTCTCATCCTCAAAACATACCTCATATTGAAGCTGATATTGCTCATATATTAAATCTTTCTGCCCACGTTGGTGATGGTCTATCAGAACCTCCAGCAATAGCAACTTGTGTCTGTATCTCATTCTGCAATACTTCTTCTATTCATTCAGATGCTCATCACTTTACTATCTTCTTAAGAAGATTAGCAAATGGTTTTGATAAAGCACGCCTAACTTCTCTTTCTGTTCATTTTGCGATAGTCTTAGTCCATGGCATTATTCACTGAATTAAGTCTGCTCATAATTCTATAATTGTATTTACTGTAGCAACTCATGTTGCCATCAATCTTATCTGATTGTCGTTTAAGTCCTGTAGTGATTCATCTTGTGCATAGTCTTTATATGCATCTCAATACATCTGTGCATATGTAGTAGGCACAGCAACCCATGGTGATATAAACATAGGCAACATTTCTGTAAATGTACCACCAGCATACATTCATGGATTCTTTAAAAAGTCCGAAAAAGAAGTAGTCTCTCATACTCTCTTATATACTCTTGTATTCTCCCAATAATCTAAATTACTTTCTATGTCTTCCTTAAGCACATCTACCCATGCAGCATCTGATGCCCAATCTAACATCTCTGCCAATCAATATTCTACTCTTGTAATTCATCTAGGCAATCATTCAAGTGTGTTAGCAACAAAGTCTCTAACCATTCATATTCATTCTCAACTAGACCACTGAGTAGATATATCTTCTCATACTCATTTGAATAAATCAATACTAGTCTTTCATACCTTTTCTGTTAGTTTGTCACTAGCTTCTCTTAACTTACCAAACTTCTCATTAATCCAGTCTAATCCTTGCTGATATAAATTCTCATTTACTGCTTGTTCTGCTTGTCATCATACATTTATTGATGCTCTAATAATATCTAATGGCATTGTTGTATTCTTTACTTCCTCTTGTTCGGTCTGTGTACTTAATAAATTTGGAGTTGCAGACTTCCTAAGCACTGAAGATGTAACACTTGATGATAACAAATCTTTAGCATTAGTTGGTTGCGGATTCGTAGTGGCAACTGATACTGGTGTTACATTTACTTTAGGAATAGATTGTACTGACTTTGCAGTAGGAGTAACCTTTGGTGTGTCTGTTACTGTTGGTGTCTCAGTACTTCCTCATTTAACAGCAGCAGAAGAAGATGTTATCTGCTTCTGCTTTTCGTTAATGTCACTCTGTATCTTTGATTGTATGTTAGATTTTAGGTTTGCTACTTTTGCCATTTATATGTTGTGTTCAATATAAATTATGAGTTCTTGTAGTAACTTATAATAGCACTCTTTCACATATTTCAGAAGTTTATTCATAGTTCTTGTGCAAGTTTTTCTGCTTCAGCTTCTCTTTTCTTTTCATTAATAGACCATCATGCATCTTTCATTCTTGATTTAATTGTATCTGCATTTTCTTTGACTACAGCCTGTACTCTACTCTGAACTTCTTTCTGGAATTTACTCCTTGCAGTTGCTCATAGGTTATTATATAATGAATCATATTCGGATGGAGTACATATCTGTGCCATCTTTGTAACAACCTCTTCTTCATTTAGTTCTACATTGAATCCATATTTCTTCATTGATGTTTTACTATATCCTCATGCAACATCTCATGCAATGATAGCAGCCTTTAGCTTCTGCCACTTATCATTATCACTTCCTCAACTTCATCCTCAACTTCATCCACTACCTCAGCTTGATTTGCTTGCAGCAGCTTGTGCGGCTTGATATTTCTTATATGCAGCATCAGCAGCTGGCTTAAGATTATCTGCATTCTTGTCCCAGAAGTCATCTAGTACAGCCTTTTGTGCAGCACTTCTTTGGCTATATTTGAAGTAGTTATTGAATGCACTTCTATCTCTGAATACATATACATCATCTGAGTTAGCAATATCTACTAGGTTGTCTGCTATCTCTTGTAATCTTGTAGGGTCTGAAGATTGATAATCATGAGTATCTGGTGTTTCTCCTAGTTTATAGAATTGTCCTGTACTCTTATCAAAGTATCCAGCATCCTGATATTTAGTTCAACTTACATATTGATAATTGTTTCATGAATCTTTTTCATCTTCTCCATACATCTTTAATCCATTGTTAATAGCATCTATTAGAGTATCTACATCTGCTAGTTGGTTATCTAGTTTTCCTTGTGCAACTAGAAGACTATTGTTTAGAGTTCTCAACTGTGTTTGTAGCTCTTTTGTCTGCTGAGATATGTATGCACTAACCAAATCTTCTGGTGCCTCACTTCATAATCTAGCCCTAGCAGTATCTCATATAGTCCAGATGTTATCTTGTATCTTATTTATCTCTCATTCTATGTTTTCTATCTCATCTTTATTAGCTTGGATTAATGGGTTCTGTAACATTGTAGCAACTATGGATACATAGGCAGCAGTATCTCATCCTAGTCACTCTATCTTCTTATATAAGCTTTCGTTGTATTGTTTAATAACACTAGCATTTTTTGCATATTCATCAGTGAAGTTATATTTAGTGTAGTTACTATTAGTCTCAGTCTTTGTTAATCATTCATAGATACCAGTTCCTACTGAATTAATATCATCTACGGATGTTTTGTTGTTTAGGATGCTTTGTACTTGTGCATATAAAGCAGGAGAATAATTTTTTAGGTCTATCATGCTTTGACCTACTGGGTTTATGCTATTGCTTGATATAGCACTAGCAATCTGTTCTGGTGTCATTCCAGAAAGAGATTGATAATCCTTGTATCTGTTATATGCAGCAGTAGTAGCTGCTCATGTTCATCCTAATGTTTGACCATTGATTAATTGTGATAGGAAATAGTCTGTATTGTTTACATCGTTGTAGTCTTTTCATTGACTTTGATTCATAGTATAATCATACCAGTTCCTCATAGTCTCCCTTTCTTTATCACTTCTTCATGAATAATCATAGTTGAAGTTCTGTGCAAAGGTACTCCAATCTGAGAATCTGCTAGGGTCTTGTTGATAAGCCTCATTAAGATTATTTACTATTTGTGCTTGTCTTTCTGGGCTCTCATCTCAATACTTCCAGCTTCCTAGGTTTGTTCACTGGTTGTTTCACTGATTATTTAGGGATGCATTATAGTTATTAATCCATGTCTTACCTTGGTCATTGACCTTGTCATACACACTTTGTTGTTGCTCTGGAGTTAATCACTTATAAGCATCTATAAATTGTTGTTCTGTTGCTGCCATTTATTAAATAATTATTATTTAAAGAATTTGTTGTATATACTGAACCTCTAAATATGTAAAACGACTATCATTATATGTTAAATGCACTGTAGGATAGTCTCACTGTGCAATAACATGTAGTGTTAGTACATCTCATTTGGCACAATTTAATGATATACTTCTTCATCAAGATAATGCACTTCAGAATCCATCTGCTCTCTCATATAAATCACTAGTTACATAAGCACCATTACGGTATAATCATACATTAAGATATATACAATCTACTCATGGGTCTATCATCCATCAATATGATATTCTATATACTCATGGAATCAACACCTTTACTCAGTTGTTTGAGAACTCAAATGTTTTTATGTTTAACTCATCTTCTCCTGATGGTATCTCTATATCATTAAATGGTATTGTGAAATCTACTGAAGTTGCAGTATATGATGATTGAGTAGATACTAATCTTGCTAGGTCTTGTGGTTGTGCTTCTATACTCTTTCATGCCTTACCTACTACTATGTTCCAGTTCTTTCTGTTGTATAATGTTTTCTGGCTTTCAAGCATAGTATCTGCTATGTCTAGGAAAGCTATGTTTGGGATTTCCTGTACTAATCATGATGTATTTTGTTTGAGATAACCTCAGTCTCTTTCATCCTCAAAATGTTCATCACTAGTAACTCTTTCAAAAGCAGCATCACTAGTGACTGTAACATTCTCCATATTATCTGTACTTTCTCATGTAGTCATAATATGTTAGGCTATGCTCAAATAAAATAGGTGTCTTTGCTGTATTAGTTGTAGCAAGGTCAAATCTATATTCAAGTAGATTCCAAGTTTTATTGAATGGACATACCATCATTTCTTCTAATCAGATTCAATTTCAATTTTCTAATAGAATCAAATCATTAAGTCATGATTCTTTTGCAAGTAATCATTCTTTCTTTTCTCATGGTGTAGTTGGTACTACTATATCATAACATTCATTGGTATCTGTTAATTCTTTTATTGATAAGAAGTTTGATTTATCATATCAGAAAGAACTTCTATCATATCTATAGCTTAGTTCCATACTTGTACCTACTGGCATGTTGTATGTAATTGTTGCTTGGTCATTTTTCTTAAAGAGACCAGCACATCCCCCATCAAATACTCTACCAATTATATATCCACTAGACTGGTATGTTGCAGGATGGAAGCTCATATCATAGTACCTTTCCGTATATTTTTCAGTAGTAGAGTTATATACACAAGCATAAAGATATTCTCAATACTTAAACATATCCCATACTTGCTCATCACTAGCAATAGGGAACTCACAACATCCTCACCATAACCATCCATTATATTCGGTGAATGTTCGGATTCAGTCTTTCATTGCGGCGAAGAGAACTCAATCTGCAGCTTTAATGTTTGGATTGTCTGCAGTAAATACTTTTTCTCCTCACCACGTCTCAGTTTGTCTAATGTCTACTTTACTATATCATTGTATCTTAGCAAGTTTATACTCTCCATCTTCTACTGTAAACATAGCATAGTCATATCACTGGTCTGATGCTACATCTCCAGTGTTTAGGGCTAATCATTTTAGAGACACCGTCTGCACCAATCATGTATACTCAACATCAAAAGTTCCTTTAGCATAGTGTATCTTTGTGTTAGTTCCATTAGATGTATATATCTTTAGATAGTTACCCTCTTGTGTTAATCAGTATACTAGATAAGAAGATTCAAAATATCTGATACCTTTAAATGTCTCTGTTCACAATACTATATCCATCTTCCATACAACATTCATATCTCAGATTAACAAGAAAGTGTTTGCATAATTTAATACACAATTTCAGTTATATCTATATCATGTTCACTCATATGTTGGGAAAGTACTTGTTAAGTCTGTAGCAGTCCATGAACCATCTACCTTTACTACTCATCAATTTCAAACTATATATACATTAGCTCAGAACTCTATTCCATGTGGTGCAGTTGTGTGTGTAACTCATGTATTACAAACTACTGTTCATTCGTCATCGTATATCTTACCATCTGCATCTACATAATACAAATCACCTTTATAGGTAAAATATGTAAAGGCTCATGATTTAGTAGTAACATCAGTTTGTCATCAAGCTAAACAAACTCAATTCTTCATGTTCCTTGTGTTAACTCCACGTCAATATTGATACTGAGAAGCATATCAGGTTTGCCTATCTTGTGATGCTCACCTATACCAACTATTCTCCAGATATTGTTTTAGTTTGATAGCCATGGGTTAGTTCATTAATCATCTTAAATTAGGTGTATGGTACCTTGTTGGTTGTATATATCTATCAGATAACTCAGCCAACATATCATTAATAGCTTGATAGTAATCTTGTTTATACATCTGTACATTCTTAACATCATTTACGGCTCTAGCGTTATCCCAGCTCATTCATAATAGGATTACCCAAATGTATTGCCGAGGTATTGTTAAATCCTCTTCAGTCGCAGATGCTGTTACATCAGGAGTATTGCTCGCATATCTAATACGTAGTCATCATGTAACATCTTCTTTTGGAGTAGGATATAATGTTATTCTACTTTTTCATTCAAACTTAAAGCGTGGTCTCCATGTAGACTGATGTGTAGAATAAAACTCTAATGGAAGCTCTACGTCTCAATCTGGGAACTCATCTGCTTTTGCAAACTTTCAGTTACCATTATAGTCAACAGATAACTCCAATAACTTTCTGAGTTCTGGATAATCTGGCAGTGTGCTTCACTGACTATCTCATGTTGGTAAATCATATGTAGCCTGTCAAGCCACAAGATTCATATCCATATATTCATCAAAATAATTATCCATGATGAATGTTGCTATCTTTCATTCTATCTCATGATAGCGTCTGTTGAACCATACTAATGCTACATTTGCATCAAGGTCTGTTGCATTCCTAGCATTGTCGTTCATCCAGTCTGATATGTAACTTCCTATTTGTTTTGCCATTGTTTGATGTTGAATGTAAAATGTTTGGCTTTTAAGATACATCTACATCAGCAGACATATCTTAAAAGGGGACACAATTAAGTGCCCCTCTTATACTAGTAAGCGTATGCTAAGCTTGAAGCAGATTCAATTCTAACCAAAGCATCTTGTTGTAAGATGATTGCGTTGAATGCAACTTTAGCTCAAACATATCTTCTTTGTGCCAATGGGTCTGATTTAGAAGCACCATCACCTACCATGTAGCTTCTTAATCCTTGTAAATCAGCAACTCCGTAAGCACCTTTTCACATTACGTATGTTGGATATACAGTAACTGTAGAAGCAAATGTTTGGATGAAAGCAGAAGATACAACTCTTACGTTGAAGATTTTTCCGATTTCTCCCTTTACTAATTGTGCTCTACCAGCTTCAGTATATTTAGACAAATCCATGAATGCTCATGTAGCAGTTCCAGTCTGGAGGTCAAATATAACATTAGGATGTGCAATAGCGATGTATCCATCTCAGAATACAGGTGCAGCTTTTGTTGACAAGAAAGCGTTTGCTTTAGCCAATGTAGTAGCTGTCATCAAGTCTGATGCATCAATAGATGCACGAGTTGTAGCATCACCAGCATAGATAACATTAGTTCCAGCTGAAAGAACTCCTTGAATTACTTGGTCAATGATACGTGCCATGTTCTGTCCGATAACTTTCAATGCGTTAGATACCATAGGAACTGGTGATACATCTTCAAGAATATCTGATATGATTGCATACATTCCGTATTGGTTTGCAGTCAAAGAGATAGTAGTGAAAGTAATAGCAGTGTCATCTGGTGTAACTCATTCAGTTAATGTAGCAGTAGCAGGGCTAACTGTTAATTTGTTACATCTTGTCCAAGCTAATGTGTTGTAACCTGCAGGTCGTGCTGGTTTTTCTCACATGTCGTAGAACCTTAAGTTTGGTTCAAAGTTTTCTAACACAGTTCTATCCAACCATGTTTGAAGTAATTGTCCACTAGCGTTAACGTTGCTAGTTTGTGTAATAGTTAAAGCCATTTGTTAAAAGTTGGTAAATGAATTAAAGCAATCCCAACTCTTCTACTTTCTTTTGTAATTTATCTAAAGACATTTTTTTAGGGTCATCCTCTTTAACCTCCTCTTTTCAGTCATAAGACTTTCAAGGGATAGAGTAATTACCACTGAGTTTGTTTTTAGTTTGCTCATCTAGTAGCCTTGTTGGGTCTATCTTGCTTAACACAAGATATTTAATATCTTCAATGTCTAAGTCTTTGTGCGCATTTGCATAAGACATTAGTTCATCTTTGACATCTGCAAGGTCTGGATTTTCAAGTAGGAATTTAGCCATTTCAGATTCTCTATTGCTATCAAGAGTCTTGTTAGAGTTACTAAGTTCTCTTTCAATAATCCTGCTGTTAAATGAGGCATCCTGTATAGCTTCATTCTTTTTCTCTTCATCCACCTCACCATCTGAGTTCTTGAACTCAGAGTCCAACTCTCATGAACGAAGTTTCCTGATAAGCTCTTTAGCTTCAGCCAACTCAGCATTAAGTCTGTCGTTGTCCTGTCTAAGCTCACTCCTTTGATGTAAAAGTTTTTTGATAGATTCTGGTGTCTTTTTCTCAGGCTGTTCACCTGCAGGCTCACCTTTCTCCTCTGGTTTCTGCTCAGGTTCTCCCTCAGGTACTTCCCCCGCCTCTTTGGATTCTCCATCAGGTACATCTCCATTTGGCTGCTCTGGTTCTTCCTTTGGTTGTTCTGGGTTTTCTGTATCCATCTGGCTTGTTGGTATGCCAGCCACCATCTTCTCTAACTCATCTAAAGGGATTGAGTTGTAATCGGTCTGTTCGGTCATTTGAATTGATATAGATAGATAAATGTGTCATCTCTGACGTGCAATTTTATTATGTGGAGTTGCAATCCACTGGATTAGCCGTCGCTAACCTCTATAGAGATGGCATGGAGACCGACCACCACACCATCTGTATATAAGCTAACTCATATCATTAATGATATCTCTAACGGCTTCTGACAATTTGTCTCATGCAGTCTCATCACCCGCCAATCATTCTAGTGTCTTAGGTAAGTCTAGTATCTTCTGGTACACTTCCCTCATCTTTATGAGGACAACTGCTCAGTTCGTAGGCTTCTCAATATATCCAGTCTTTGAATTGAACAGATGTTCCTCAACGATGGCTTTATTTGCTTCTAGGTATTCCTTTAACACTTTCCAATGCTTACTCCTTGTAAGCTCATATAGTTCCTTATCAAGCGTTTGCATTCTTTAGTTTAAGTTCTAAAACCTTTAATTGTGCTTCATACAGTTCTTTTTTATCAGGGTCGGCTTCTACTGCTAGCATCTGTTTTAGATTGTCTATTCACGCTCTCATCATCCTATCCTCTTCTTGTTTAACTTTTTCTTCTGGCAAATCAACAACAGTTGTAGTAGTTGGCAGTGGGTCTAGTTGAACATCGTCTGGTAACTTTCAATCTCCATACTGATGTTTAACGAAGTCACTATATGCTAATGCTATGTTACCATGAGTATATAACATGTTTATCTTATCTTCTGGGATTCAGTATTTGTCCATTAAGAACTCTTTACTGTTCCCCGATAGTTCCCACATGTTTATACCATAGAACTCACATATGAACTTCACCACTACATCCATTACCTTTTGAACATCCAGCACTCACTTATTTCTCAATAACTCAGGCGTGATGTCTATAGGTCTGATTCACCATTGGATACAGGATTGTCTAATCCTATTCCTCATATCGTTTTCAGCAACGATTGCTTTTGTTGTGTCTGTTGATTGTAATCACTCCATGTCGGTCTAGTTAATAATTAAAGCTTTGCAACCAATCTGTTGTAATAAGCTACCATGATGTCTTTCTCCTCATCACTTAACTCATCCATGTTGTTTTCTGCAACATCTTTAGGAGAAATACCATACTTCTCTAGGATAGCTCTTTCTTCTGGGCTACATAAATACATATCAAATACAACATCTCCAGCCTTTACTTCAGCGTTTTTTGCAGCCCAATCAAGTAAAGCCTCTTCTTCTTGTTTCTTTAATCCGTATTTTGATAGGTCTCTTTCAGGACTAAGGATTTCATCGTCTCTAATTCCGTAGAACTCACAGATAGATTCTTTAGACAATACTACCTCTGGTTTCTCTTCATTTTTAACCTCTTCCTTAACCTCTTCCATTACCTCTTCTTCAGCAGCTACTTCTGCTACGATTTTCTTTTTAGCCATGTTATTATTTAATAAGGTCTAAAACAAATTTTAATCATTTGATGCTTGCCTCAATCTCTACATCTGCTTTGATTAAAGCTCATCTAAGTTCGTTAATCTCAGCCCATCTAGTAGTGTACTGAGTCTTAATCATTTCTGCAGCTTTCTCATCATTGTCTGCTCTCTTCAAAAAGTCTTCGTTAGTTGCTAGCTTCTTGTCTGGGTCTTCGTATCAGTTCTCTTCAAATCGTTTTTTTGTTTTCTCTATTAACAACTCCTGTGAGTTCTTAATAATGTTGTGGGCTACATAATTTTTAGTGTAGGCATTATGCAACTCCTTTAAAGCCTCTTGGCTTAATAGTTCATTAACATTTTCCATATCGGTCTATTTAATAATTAAAAGGGCTGAGTCTTTAGTTGGTTATCCTTTTGAATCATGTTATTTGTTACTCAGTTCATGATTCATTGGTTACCAGCTTGTCATGGTAATCCTCACATGATAGCCATATCTCTAGCTTGTTGTCAGCTCTGGATGTATGCCATCTTTCTCATCTCTATAGCAGCTCTAGTGGCTGGTGTATTTAATGCACTCTGATAGATAGTAAGATAAGTGTAATGGTCTTCATCCATGCTACCAATCTGTACTGGGATATTATTATTAAGTAGGATTACTTGCTCTTTAGCATCAAGTTCAGCTGGTGTGTATGCACATGCTTGTTCAATCTCACTTTGACTCATTCATAATAAAGCACAATACTTTCTCTTCATGAATCTCTTTTCTGCTGGACTTGCTGTTTGGTCTGCCATAATCATTGCATATAGCTGGACAAATTTGTCTAGGTCTGCTCTGTTTTGGCTATCTAAGTCTCACTTATTGATTATCTGGATTCTAGGGTCATTACCTCAGATGATATTCTTTCTAGTGAAGATGTCTCATGCTGGACTAATTCCTCTAGTTAGTTCTACATACTTCTCATCCTTAACACTGAAGAAGTGTTTATAGAACATGTACCATAGTTGCCAGAATGTCTTTTCTCACCAAGCATTAATCTTATTTCCTAATACCTTATTGATGTTAGCATTATCCTGTGCAATAGTTGCTTCAGATGCTGTAGTCATGTTAGGGTCTCCAACTCATTGTGTAAGTTTAGAGATTCATGTATCTGATTCTGCTTGATTACTTAATTGATTCTGGAAGTTATATACATCTGGACTTAATCATTTTTCAGGCTCAATGAATAACATATTACCTATGTTCTGACCGTTTCAATCTACTGGGATATACTGTGGTCAAAGAACTCATTGGCTAAGTATCTTCTTAGATTTAGTATAGATACTTCTATCTAGGAATACTCTTCATCCCAAAGCTTGCTTAATAGCTTGGATTCTGATTAAGTTCATCATTAATGTCTGTAGCTTCTGTTTGTCTTCTACAATATCATATAGATTTACTCACCAACAATCTCACTCTATAGGCTCTCGGTAGTTTAATGCTACTGGGAATTTGATATTACAATCTATGAGTTTATCTCACTTCAGGATTGGCTTAACATATTTCATGTCTAGGATTGCATCTCTCTTGTACATTACAACCTGTATAGGTTTTCACTCATACATAGTATAATGTGTATAGATTGTTGTATCCTTTTCTACTGCCGTCTTTTCATTTATATATCTAGGATTTCCTTTATCTTGTAATTGTTGTTCTTGTTGTGGAGTTAATCATGGTTGTACATCAACCTTTCTCCAGATACCCTGCTTCTGCATATTCTTTACTGCATCAACGGGCATCTTAGTTTCAAATCACATATAATCAAAGTTCTTTATATGTGTGTGTCCTCTAGGGTCTGGATACCAAGATAGCGGGTCTACTACTTGATAAGTAGGATTCTTTTTCTCATCATCCCATCATGTTAACACTCTGATTCAAACTCCTTTTAGGAACTTGTTTTTCTGATTAATGTAGTCTTCAACCTCCATATCAAGATTGTCATAGTCATACTCACATACTGATTGGAAATTTCTTGCTTCAATAAAATGGTACAAGTCTCTACTTGACCACTTAACCTGAAGTTTGTCTTGATAATAAAGTGCTAACAAAGAGTTAGTTAAACTTCTAATGAGATTTACTTTTACCTTTTCATCTTCCGCTACTGTCTGATATAGCCAAGACCTTTCTCTGAACTGATTTCTTTTCTGAGTAGTTGCAGCCTCAGATGCTGAGAATTCCCTAAGCACTTGTGCCTTTACTTTCTCATAATCACTTCTTGCAAAGTCTTTCATATGTAGAAAATGAATTTAAAATATATTACAATATATTAGTGATATAAATAGTTTTTAAATAAAATCAAGAGATTTTTAACTTTCTAAAAAATTTCTTGAATTTCGTATATAAATATATATGTAAATTTTAGACCGACGTATTTACATTATAATGTTTACGCGTCATGCCAGCACCAGTTAGAGAACAATTTGACCATGACAATTTGGTTAAATTGAACGCATTAGTAGCTACGCTTGCAAACTTAGGAGACATGAATTGGCTTCCTAACGCTGCTTGTACATGTGACTTACCTGCAACAGCTTGCGCATGAGACCTTGCATTAGTAGAAGCTGATGGTTTCGTTTATGCATACGACTCATGTTGTTGCTGTTGGGCTAAGGTTGCACCAGCTAGCTAATTAATGATTAATCAAAAAGAGGAACCAATGGTTACCTCTTTTTTGTTTTACTTTCTAATTAAATTAGAAATGGCAATTTGTATTATAATTATTTATATCGTGATTGCAAGAATTTTAATGATTCTTCTACAAAGTGGTCTAGCCATTCTCTAGTGAACTCATTACTATGTTGATTAATAGTATCAAAATTGAAGTCATTGATTCATAATCTCATTGGTGTATGCTCTACCATACCTTTCTCCCATAGGTTTATGTGACTATCATATCAGTATCTCTCTACATTTGTAGCAGCCCACATAACTACTGATTGTTTTCAGAATGCTTTTGCGGCATGATGCATACAACTATCACATCATATTACTGGATATTTAGCAGCAAGACTAACAATTCGCCTAAGATTTGGTGAACTACATACTACACATCCATTAAGTTGTGGTTGCTTGTCTTTGTTAAAGACTTCATATACAGTATATCCAGCTTGTATTAGTCTATCTGCTATGTATTGTGCATCTTCTACCCTAAAACTTCTATAAGATTTGTCTCATCCTGTAAACTCCATAGTACTTCAGAATGGTTGGAATAGTACAGGCTTTCCTTGTAGGTTGTTGTTACACATCTCGTGGTGGGCTAAAAACATTTTAGGCTCAGCGATTTCGTCTAATCCCAGTTTCTCTCTAGCAATTTCCAATCGGTTAACAGAATCATTGAAGAATCTAGGGTCTGTGTATGGTTCAAGTTCAAAATAATCATTACCCCTAATAGCTATTCTGTATAGGTCTCTATCATCTAATCCATGTACAGATTGGATGTAAGGATTTCACCAGAATACTAGAGGTCGCGATGTTACAACCTTTACTGGTCTCTTCTTAGCCACCTCAGTGATTGCTCAACTCATGGCTATTACCCTACCTAGTCCACCATCTATCTTAATGGTGAGGGTTTTTTGTGGGATGTGTGCTTCTATCGTAGGCACATCGGTCTTTTTTTTATCGGTCATGTTATTTTAATTAAGAATAAAGTCTGTTATTTATTATTAAACCTCAATCATCTCAACTGACAAGAGGTTCATTGTCAAAAAAGTATTCTGTACAGGTTCTAAAGTGTGAATTTTCATCATGTACTGGCTGTCTCTGCTCTGTAGTTAGTTCTCTGTTCTCTGATTTCTGTGGATAATGTGACTGTATAATACTTTGTTCCCATTCATAGTTATCTTTATCATAGAATAGTCTGTTCATTCATAGTTGTGTTTTGGTTATTCTTTCTCTTAGGGTGCTCTTTCTGTTCGTAGTAATATTGATTCCCATCTCACTCAAAGCTTTCCTGATACTATCATCACTAACAACTGTTCTACTATCTGAGTTATATGGGTCTCAAAAGTGGTCATGGAACCTGACTAACTGCATGAACTTCATAATCTTGAAGTCTCTCTCATCATATACCCAACTATTTCATGCATAAGGTTTACCTAATACAAGTCAAGCAAAGTCTTTAATATTCCAGTTAACCCTCTTGAAGCTCTTGATTAAGAAAACGTTTCAGGTCTGGAAATCCTTTTGCCGCAGGCAAAAAGCGATAGAGTCTCTACCAAAGTCCCAGCTTCAGTAGGTATGTCTGTTAACATCATATACATATGTACCTTTCGTTGCCATCTGTAAAAATAAAGGATAAACTGCATTTACTACTGATGTCTCATAACTGATATCTACTTCCTGTGCTAAGTCGGTTGCTGTTCTGGTCATCTTCTGGAACTCATACCATACATTAGTCTTTAGAGGATGTAGTCTCCATGGTAATCTTATCTTCTTGTTTAATAAATGTCTGTAGGCTTTATGGTTAGTCATCACTTTACCGTAAACATTACTGGTTCAGTTCGGTGTTCATCAGAAGATTCTACACTCTGTAACATCCTTTGTCTTCTGTAATGCTGTCTCATCTCTAGGTCGTAGGGCAAACTCATCCATAAATACTACCTTTCTACGTCATCATGTTCAGAAATTAACTCATACATCTCAACTAATCTCTCAACATCATGGTGCTGATATGTTCATATACTTACTAAGCATGTCCTTAGGCTTCAGTTGTTTAGGCAATCTCTTTATCATGTACCTCAATCTCTCAAAGGCGCTATCCATATTCCCTTGTGCATCCACATAATCTTCTTTATAGGAACCTAATAACACTGACCACTCCTTGAATAAGAATCACCATAGGAATATCCCTAACATCATCCAACTCAATCCCATGTCTCTACTCTTCTCAATCCAAACATCTATCCCAGTCTCTACTGCTTCTACTATCTGTTTAATGAAATCGTCTTGATATGGATAAGTGATAAATGGTACATGGGGTTTATCTAGCCTAGGATTGTATGTCCATAAAAACATATTAAAGAAAAAAATTGGGTCTTCCTTACATTTCCTAATGATTGTGACCCAACCCTCCGCACTTGTATATTTAAGTAACTCTAATCTCTTTTCTTTATTGTTCTGCTGTACCTGTGCAATGTACTCCTGCCTATCCTTAACACTCTTCCCTACATTCTC
>Ga0310696_10002657_pt1 | contig 23335 bp, 19 predicted proteins | sample AusTroGonzalo_MG_4_FD_203885 | JGI IMG/M metagenome (GOLD analysis project Ga0310696, IMG submission 203885) | Bovine rumen microbial communities from tropical cattle in Woodstock, Queensland, Australia - Gonzalo_02 (v2) (version 2) | ecosystem: Host-associated > Mammals > Digestive system >...
TCGAGGAGACCGTCCGCGAGCTGCTGCGCATAGGCGAGCTCGAGGCGTCGGCCCGCGACGCGGACGCGTACGTGGCCCGCGCGCAGCTCCAGGTCGAGGTGGACGGCTTCCTCCTCTCGTGCGCCGAGCGCCTCCGCAAGGCCCCGCACATGTGCAACATCAGGGCCGGGATGTCGGTCTCCAGCCTGCGCCAGCTCCCCCCGGACACGGGGATCTTCTCCTCGGGCGACGGGCAGCCCCCGAGGCCGTTCGCGCTCCTCTCGGCCCCCAGGTACTACCACGTGCCGATGACGCTCTACCGCTACCGCTTCGACGGCGAGACCACCTGCGTGGACGCCCAGAACCCGAAGACCCTGCAGCGGGAGCACCGCATCCGGATAGCCCGGGGGGCCGCCGACGTCGGCGTGTACCTCGGCGACTTCCGCTTCGGCGAGGTGCCGCAGGCCCTCCTCGCCACGCACGACCCCCGCGCAGCGGGGCAGCTGTACGGCGCCGCGAGGGCCGAGAGCTCGCTCGCCCCGCCGGTCGCCGCGATAGCCGGCTTCCCGCTGCCGCACCGCTTCACGTCCGTGCAGACCCTCTACCTCCTCGACGCCGCCGACTCGCCGCTTCCGCTCTCCTTCGCGCTGCAGGCGATGCGCGACCCGGTGGTGTACGGGTCCGCCAGGACGCCGGCGATCCAGGTCCTCTCCCCGCACATCTCCGTGTCCGAGATAACGGCCGAGGACATCCGGCGGCTCTCCGGCTCCGCCCTGCGCGGCAAGCCCCTGCGCGGGTGGGTGGCGGAGAAGGTCCTGTCGCTCGCCGACAGGCAGGAGGAGGTCGCGAACGCGCTCCTCCAGGCGAACGCCTCCGAGAACGTCAGGGCCGAGGTCGCGGGGATGCTCGGGGCGGACGCCCCTAAGTCGCTCCGCGAGACGGTGCTGCTCCCGACCGCGGAGCCGGACGACGTGTTCTCCCTCGCCAACGGGCGGCTCGTGAAGAACACCCCCGTGGGGATCTACGCGGCGGCGAGGGTCCCCAAGACCGGCGAGGTCGTGTCGCGGAACCTCCTCTGCAACGTGGGCATGACGGTCGAGTCCCGCGTCGCCGACCGCGGGCTGGAGACGGCCGTGTGCACCGTGACGCACCCCGACGCCGACGTGCCCGCCACGCAGGTGCGGATCCCGCGGGCCCACTGGGGCAACCCCGACGCGCTCGCGGAGGACGTGCGCGCCGCGTACGCCGAGGGAGGGCGCACCCCGTACGTCGCGTTCTACCGCTCGGCCGGGTACGCCTGGTCCGACATCATGCAGTACCTGGGCTCCCGCTGCCCCGTGCAGACCGGCCTCAGGGCGCTGGGCGCCACGCCCGACGGGCAGCTCAACCTCCCGGAGGCCGCGATAGCCCGGGGGTCCGCCGCCCCGCAGACCAAGGCCGGGCTCGTGGACCCAACCGCGCTCGCGGCATACTCCGCCCTCGGGCGCAAGTGCAGCCCCGACGACGTTGCGAGCCTGTCGTCGTTCCTCATGTCCCCCGCGGCGCTGGACCGCGTGGGCGTCGCGGCCGGGCTCCTGCACGCGCTCTTCTGCGCGGCCGGCAGGATGTTCGACGCGAGCGGGGCGAGGCGGCCCCCCGCGCACCTCCTCTTCGTCGAGACGGAGCCGGGGGTGTGGGACTCCGCGTTCCGCACGCTCGCGTACCTCTTCTCCGGGTCGGAGTACGTGCCGCCCATGGACTACGCCGACCGCACCGGGTTCCTGCGGAACTGGGCGGCTCTGGGCACCCTCCCGCTCGTGACGCGCCTCCCCGCGGCGGACGACATGGCGACGGTCCTCGCGGCCTCGCCGGTCAGCGTGGTCGCCGTGGCGGACCCGCTCACGGCCCTCGCGTGCAGCGGGCGCGGCACGGTCTCCTTCGTTCTCCCCAACGTGGAGGCGGCGGGCTGGAAGACCCCGGTCACGCCCGGCGACGTGGAGGAGCTCCGCAGGGCCTTCGTGGCCGTCGCCGCGGCCAAGGCCGGGACCGGCTGGCTGGACGTGTCGGGCGGAGGGCCGGCCGCCCTCTCGACCCCGTGCCTCTCGGCGCTCGGGTCGCTCTCCGACGAGCGCGGGGCGGGCACGGTCGCGGGCGGGCTCTACCGCTCCGTGCGCGGGCGGTACCTCGGGGCTGGCCTCACTGGCGCGCGTGCGTTCTTCTCGGTGCTGCACCGGGCGTACGCCGCGAACGTGCGGGGCGACGACCCCGGCGCGGGCGTCAGGCTGACGATAGTGCCCGGAACCCCGGCGGACGCGCTGAGGGCGAGCTTCAACGACAGGGGCGAGCACGTGTTCGTCCTTCCCGACATGGCGCTCGTCTCCCGGTCGGTCGTCCAGCTCGTCAACCGGCAGCAGGCATACCTCTTCGACACGGAGCAGCTCTCCCGCGAGTTCGCGGAAAATGGTATACTATTGGGCGAGGCTCCGGCCTCCCTCGGCATAGACCCCGGACGCGTGTGGGCGTTCCCCCGCGAGACGTGGGACCGCGAGGTGGTGCGGGCGGCGGGATTTTCGCAAAACCAAAAGGACGCAAAATAAGATGGAAGACAAGAAGCAGAAGGTGGTCAAGCTCCTCGCGGAGCAGGAGATCAAGGACAGCATGGCTGACGCCAGGTTCTACGAGCAGATGCCCGAGTTCCTGCCTCTCCGGATGAAGATGAAGGCGATGCACGACGACCTCGTCACGCCCCACGGATGCTCGAACTGCGCCAAGAACCGCGTGTACCGCAGCCTCGGCGGCGACTACCTGAGGATCGTGGACGGCCTGAAGGGCAATCCCGACGCCGTCGAGCGCCTGCGCAGGTACTTCGGGGCCGACGAGCTCCGCGCCACGGTGCTCGACCCCGAGACGAGGCAGACCAGGACCATCGCCGTCTGACCGGACGGCGGCACGACTTAACCACGAAACCAGGAGGCCGAAATGGACGAGAACGCGATAGACGAGAACGCCAGGATACCGATGCTGGAGCCCTACACCGTCAAGAAGATGGTGACGGCCCTCTCGGAGACCGAGGACTACAACCACCGGATGATGAACGTCCCGGAGATGTGGAAGCGCAGCCGCGGGGCCGGCGTGAAGGTCGCCGTCCTCGACACCGGCTGCCCGCAGCACATCGACCTCAAGGTCGCGGGCTTCAAGGACTTCTCCGGCTCCCCGACGCCCTACGACGTCGAGGCCGGCCACTCGACGCACGTGTGCGGCATCATCGCCGCGCTCGCGAACGGGATAGGCGTGAAGGGCATCGCCCCCGAGTGCGAGCTCTACTGCGGCAAGGTCCTCGGGGACGACGGGTCGGGCTCGATCTCGTCCATCGCCGAGGGCATCCGCTGGGCGGTCGACGAGGTCGGCGCCGACGTCGTGAACATGAGCCTCGGCTGCCCTCCCGCGGGGGCGTGGAGCCCGGCCCTCCGGAACGCGTGCAGCTACGCCGCCAAGAAGGGCGTCGTCCTCTGCTGCGCGGCCGGCAACGACGCAGGGGCCGTGAACGCACCGGCCAACCTCGACACCACGATAGCGGTGGCGGCCGTGGACCGCAACAAGGAGAAGGCCTACTTCACCTGCCACGGATCGGAGGTCGACTTCGCGGCCGGCGGCGTGGACGTCTTCTCCACCTGGCTCGGCAACCAGTACGCCAAGCTCTCGGGCACCTCGATGGCCACGCCGGTCATCACGGGCGTCGTCGCGCTGATCATCGGGGCGGCGAGGGCCGAGGGCGTGAAGCTCACCCCGGAGCAGGTCTACCAGAAGCTCGTCGGCATATCCGTCGACGTCGAGGCCCCCGGCAAGGACGAGTACACCGGCAACGGCATCCCCGTCTTCACCTCGCAGTACGATCCGGATGCCGTCCCCGAGACGCCTGCGCCGGCATCGTGGTGGGCGCAGCTCCTCCAGTGGGTCGCCAGTCTGTTCCGCAAGGCCAGGTAGCGCGCCGGGGGGACTGACATGGCTGCGGTCGAGAACGTAGAGTGGCTCAACCAGAACCTGCTGAGGGCCTACCCCCTGCACGAGGACTCGGACTTCGTGCCGCTCCTCCCGAACGGCGCGAAGGCGACGGGCCTCCGCCTCCCGACGTGCCTCATCTCGGACTTCTCGTTCACGCTCGCCTTCGACGACGTGGACGGGACCGTGCCGTCCCTCACCGGCGTGTCGCACGCGGGCGGCGGCTTCTCGTTCGAGATATCGCTCGGGAGCGCCGTCCTCGCGACAGTCACCGTCCCGGCCGACCTGCACGCGACGAACGCGGCGTACCGCCTCGTCGGGCAGGGCGACAACGCTGACTGCGCGGGCTGGCTCGTGGTCGGCGACCTCGAGCGCGCGGCGGAGGAGCTCCCCGAGGGGGTCTACCGCTTCGCGCCGGGGCAGGTCCCGTTCGAGGTCTCGACGCTCCGCATGGCCCCGCGCGGCGTCAGGAGCATAACCGCCGTCGGCAAGTACGGCCTCAAGACCTACGCGCCCCTCTACGGCAACGTGCGCCTAGTCGCCGGGGCGGACATGACCGTCCGCAACGTCGCGGGCGACAACGCCATCTGGCTGCAGGCGGAGTCCAAGACAGGCTACGAGCGGACGAGGCCCTGCGACTGCGGCTCTGCGTCCACCAAGTACGTCCACAGCATAAACGGCATGGACGCGGAGAATGTCGAGATCATAGGCGACGGGACGTGCGTGTCGGTGGCAACCGACACGGACAAGAAGGCCGTCAAGATATCGGACACCTGCTCCACCCCGTGCTGCGGATGCGCCGAGCTCAATTTCGTCGAGTCGGCGATAGCGACCATAAACAGGTCGCTCGCGACCCTCAACGGCTACGCCGAGACCCTGCGCGCCCGCGTGGCCGAGCTCAAGTCCAACGAGGCCGCGACCGCCGCGGCCATAGCCGCCTACCCGGGCGTGACCAGCCCGGCATCCGCGCCAACGTCGACATGACCGAGTTCCTCACCGAGAACGCGAGGCGGGCGTACCCGCTGGAGCGCGAGTGGCCCGCGGGCCTGGACCACAGGTGGGCGGAGGCCCTCGTGGACGCCTGCGTGTACGCCTCGGCGGAACTCGAGGGGGCGCGCGTCTCGCTCCTCTCCGTCGGCAAGTCCGGATCCGGGTCCGCCGCGAAGGCGGTATTCACCGTCGGCATCCCTGACGGCGCGACGCTCGACGTGGAGGTCGCCGCAGGCCTCGGGGACACCGCGACGGCGTACGCGGGCTCCGACGCCCTCAAGGCCTTCCTGACCGTGCGCGGCCGCGTGGTGGACGACATACTCACCTATGGGACGATAGCCGGCGGAGACGTCGGGATCCCGTTCGCCCTGCGCTGCTCCGGCGGCGCCGTCCGCCGCGTGACCGGCATCACGGCGCAGGGGGCCGGGGACTGCAGGACGCCCGTGTTCTCCACGACCGACGCGGACAAGGTCGAGAAGTCCGTCGGCTCCAACGAGCACGCGGTCCTCAGGGCCGACGACGGCGTGGACCTCGAGGTCACCGGCATGGCCCCGCTCGTCGGGGACGTCCTCAGGGTCTCGGCGCTTGCCGCCCCCGAGGCGGCGGAACTGGACGAGGAGCCCGTGGACATGATGATCCGGGGCGACGACTGCTTCACCGTGGAGACCATCCCCGGAGCCAAGGTGTCGTCCGGCGGCGCGGTAGTCGCGCGCGAGGAGGCGGACGGCGACGGCGGGGTCGTCAGGATCGGCACCGCCTGCAAGCCGTGCTGCCAGTGCGAGGACTACAAGGACGCCGTGGACATGCTCAGGCCGGCCGAGACGAAGGCCGTCGCCCTCGAGGGCGAGCTTGACGACATAAAGGACGCGTACGAGTCGGCGCTCGCCGCCTTCGCCAGCGCCAAGCAGGCCGCGGAGGCCGCCGTGAACAGCCTCGACAACGTGAGGCTGGCCATCTCGACGGCCGGGAGCAGCGCGGCGTACGCGGGCTCCGACGCGGAAGGGACGCGCCAGCGCTTCACGGCCACGCTGCTCGTCGAGAACCTGACGATGGTGCAGGCCGTCGTCAGCAACCTCAGCATCCCTGCGCCGACCGGGTATGCCGCCGTCAAGACGGTTCAGTCCGGGTCCCTGGCCCTGCAGCCTGGGGCCATGCTCGTCGTGGTCACGACGTTCCGCACGACCGACCTCGTGGCCAGCAACGCGCTCGACAGCCCGCCGGCGGTCCACGCCTCGTGCACGGTAACCCTGTACAAGCCCGACGGCACGACGCCGTCCGGGACGAAGTCCATATGATCAGCACCACCCACACAGTCTCGCCGGAATGGCAGAACGAGAACGCCCTGAGGGCCTACCCCCTCGAGGACGACGCCCCGGCCGCCTCCGTGCTGCCGGCGTGGTTCCTCTCCGACCTCCGCGTCACGTGCAGGGCGGACATAGCGCGGGTCTACGTCAGCAGCGCGTACCTCTCGGAGACGCTCGTCTCGGTGGCGGTAAGCGGCGACGGCGGCCCCGGCACCGCGCCTGTAGGCCTCCTCTCCCGCACCGTGACGCGCGACGAGCTCGAGCCGTTCCGCACGTACTCGATGGACAGGCTGTCGGACGTCGCCTCCGGAGCCGTCGCGTTCGGCGAGATACCCGCCGGGGCGGATCCGTTCCGCTTCCGCTTCAAGGCTGGCGAGGCCCCCGTGGTCGAGGCGGCCGTAGTGCGCGTCAGGGCCCCTGGGGTGACGGCCCTGGTCGACCCCTACCACGGCACGCGGGCCACGGGCATCATAGACCTCTCCGGCAACAGCGAGTTCCGGACGTCCGTGGACCCGGACGACCCGCACACGATAGTCTTCACGCTCGCGGACACGTACCGCGACATCGCTACGTCCGTCTGCGACGCCACGCCGTCCCGCGACGCCTGCGGGGCGACGCCGGTAAAGTCAATCAACGGCGTTACGCCGGACGAGAACGGGACAATCACGCTGAGGTTCAGATAATGGCAATGCTCGTAGACCCAAGGGCGGCGGAACGCGACAACCAGAACTCCCTCCGGAAGTTCCCGTTCTCCGACGCCGCCTCCTGCACGAACGGGGCGTGCGCCATCGTGCCGGGCGCGATAGTAGACGCCCAGCTCTACGTCCCGGGCCGCGAGCCGGGGCGCGTGTGGCTCTCGTCCGTCGGCACCGACGGCAAGCTCTACTTCGCCGACGCGGGCGGCGTGTTCGCGGAGACCGCCGCGCCGGCCACGCCCGACACGGCCGTCCCGGTCGTATTCACCGGTGACGGCGGGCCATGCCCCGGAGGGGTCGTGGTCTTCGGGAAGGAGGCCGACGTCTCGACCCTCCGCTCCTGCGGCGGCCAGTCGTTCTCGTCCGACCAGACGGAACTCGCACCGGCGGCCGTGTCGTGGCCCGGGCTCCCGGGCGTGTGCGGCTTCCGCCTGGACGACGGGCACGTCGTCTACGGGGCCGTGAAGATGCGCGGGGAGAACGGCTGCGTCGTCGCCACGTACACCAAGGACGGCGTGAGCCGCCTCCGTATCTCCGCAGTCGGCAGGACGGTGGAGACCGAGGAGGCCACCGGCTTCGTGACGAAGGTCGTGGCGGCGAGCGACAACCGCCATTTCGTGGTCAACAAGAAACAATGGCCGCCGCAGGTGGTCGAGCTGCGCGCCACTGGCGCCGAACTGACGCAGGACGACGGGCTCGTCGCCGACCGGGACGACCTGTGCGCCCAGGTGCGCAGGACGCTCGGCACCAAGCCGTCGGACAGGGCCGCCGGGGACATGGACTGCGCATGCGGCGAAGCCGACTTCCACATGTACGAGATCACCCTCAAGAACCCGGACGGCAGCTCCACCATCGGCACGACGGGCGGAACGCAGGGCGCGATGCTGGGCGTCCTGACGTCCCAGCTGATACCGACGTCCGCAGGGCAGCACTTCATAGGGTACTTCGACACCGACCAGATCACGGGCGGCGGGAGACGCTACTTCCGCGCCGACGGCACGGGCACCGGGCCGTTCACGGCCGGCGCGCCCGTGACCCTGTACGCCCGCTTCGTCGCGGCGTCCTCCGAGAAGGAGGTGACGTTCAACGGCTACGGCACGCTGCACATCTCGGCCCCGGACGACCCGACCTACGCCAACCCCATCCGGATAACGGGGAACCCGAGCCCCGTGCCGACGGTGAAGGAGACATCGGTGGACGCCCTGCAGAAGGGAGGGGCGGACGCCCTCGCCGACATGGTGCTCCACCCGTCCGTGCCGGCCGGGGAGGTGCGCATAGGGCTCAGGGGGCTCGGAAAGGCCTCGATGCTATGATAAGGACGCTCGCAGACCAGTACCTCGCGCAGAACGCGGGGCGGAGATACCCGTTCGCCGACGACTGCGACGTGCAGGACATCCCGGACAGCGCAATACTCGACTTCCGCTGCACGCTGCGGGGAGTCTCGGCCGGCACGGCGCCCCGCGCCTGGCTGACCAAGGTCGAGACGGCCTCCGCGGCCAAGCGGCTGACGGTGACGACGGCGCGGCCTGGAACACCGGACACACTTGTATTTGACATCCCGGCCGACATGGCAGCGGACGCCCCGTACACGGCACACGCCTACGACGCCGCCACGGGGGCGGAGGGAGCCCTCACGGTGACCGCGGCGGCGCTGTCCGTCGGGAACGGGGTGAAGTCCGTGCCGTTCGCGTGGACGACGGTCGTATGCGACTCCATGAAGGTGGACAGCATACAGTCCGTCCAGGACGACGAAGACGCCGTAGACGACACCGACCCCGAAGGCGCCGTGGCGTCGGGCTACGCCACGGAGACGGTATCCGGCATGGTGCTGCTCGACGAGGGGCGCAACGCAGAGCCGTACCTGGACGGCAACCGGCTGCGGCTCGACGTGTTCAAGGGCGCAGGGCTCGGCGAGCGGTGCCAGTCGGCGGTGTCCGGCGGCCAGCGCTGCGGCACGGTGCTCTTTACCATAAACGGCGAGCGCCCCGGCTCGGACGGCGACATCCGGATCGTCGGCGACGGCGGCATCACCGTCACGCCCGACCCCGAGAACCACGCCGTGGAGATACAGATGGACGACGAGGCGACCCGCCGCATGGCCGACGGCTGCGCCACGACGTGCCCGACCTACACGACAGCCGAGACAGACGATACGGAGGAAGCCGAATGAGCGACACTGTGTTCAAGTTCGGGGCGGGGAAGGCCTGCACCTCCATAGAGGTGGCCCCGTTCACGCCGATATGCTCCAAGCCGGCGGTGCCGGGGTCGGAGGCCCTGACGCTGGAGGTGCCGGCCCCCGTGTTCGCCCCGGTGGTGCCGCCGCAGGAGTGCGCGTGCTTCGCGTTCAAGGACGGCAAGGCGAACGTCACCGTCACGATGGAGGCGGGCCACGGGAGCGGAAGCGGCACCGCGAGCGTCGGCATAGCCGCCACCGGCGACTGCTGCAACGGCGCGTACGAGGTGACGCCGACAATAGAAATAACGGTGCCGGAGTGCGTCACGGCCGACCACGTCATCTACAGCAACACCACGGATCTCGGATACGGCGGGTCGATCACCTGCACGCTCGGCATCAGGAACTGCGTCCCCTACTTCGAGATGAGCAGCGTCCCGGTCTCGGTTACGCTGCCCAACATACCGAACCTGTGCCTCGGGGCGACGAACATAGAGGTCAAGGCCACGTACATCGACGCGAACGGGGACGAGCAGACCGCGTCGTCCGGATCCGTGACCGTGTCAAACTCCGTAGACGACCACGGCTGCCAGAAGTACAGCTTCGGCACCATCACACTGGACCTCAGGGACCTCCCGACCGGCGGCTTCGGCAACGGCGGCAGCGTGTTCAAGGCCAGCGACGGCGACCTGTACCTCGACGGCACGATAGACGTGAACGACGACGTATGGTACGGTGGCGGGCTTGGAAACCTGCTGACCGACGACCCGGACGCAGTGCTATGCCGCGGACCGAAGATGATTGGGCGCAGCGTCGCAGGCCTAAGCGTATCAGCCAACAGCCCGGTGCAGTACGTCAACGAGAACTTCAGGCTCCTTAACGACGATGGAACCACCGAAGCCGCCGCATGGCATAGCTCGCGCAAGGCGACAACCACCACCGGAGGCGTGACAACCACGACTGTAGACAACGGCACGATCACCATCGCCGGAGAACGCGGCCAAACCGGCCTGCAGTACGTCGGCGGCAACCTGTCGGTCGTACTGCCAAGCGGGTTCCAGTGGCACGAAAAAGGCCTGGCGTTGAACCTCAGTCACTTCTTCTGGGAGAAGAGCGGGCTCCTGAGCGTCATGGAGGAGACCGGGATGGCCGCGCTCGTGTCGCCCGCCCCCGCAGTGTTCAGCGACGACGCGCAGGCCTATGCAACCGGCGCGCCGCGGGCGGGGGCCGCGGCCGGCGGGCTCAGGATCGACCCCGACAAGGACGCGACGCTAAAGACCGAGCCGGGCCTGTACATAGCCGCGGGCGACGGACTCAGGGTATTCGGGCTCGACGCCAAGACCCCGTCGGGGGAGGGGGCGGACGCAAGCGGAGCGACAGCTGCCGAAAGAATAGGGCAGCTGGAGGTCATGTACGGGCCGGGCTTCAGGGTGCGGAAGGCGAACAGCGGCACCACGCCGCAGTACCTCGACGCGCCCGTGGACGCGGCCGGCGCGCTGGTGCCGAACGAGGGCCGCGGCCTCCGCGTCCACGGCGTCACCAAGACCACGACCGCAGAAACCGACAACGACCAGAAGAACAAGCTCGAGGTGTACGGGCACTCCGGCGACTTCCTGTTCAACTACGACGGGAAGATGGTGATCAACGACCAGCCGAACGCAAGCGGCACGGTCGAGACCAATACACGCCCAGTCGGCGGCAATCCGGCAACGCTGAACGGCAAGGTGTTTACGCGAAGCGCAGACTGTACGATCCCGGTCGTTGCGGCTACATACAAGGCAGGAGCCACAGCGGCAGACCCAAATACAGGAGCGTACTGGGCGTTGAATACGGCGGGTCTCTGGCAAGTGCGGACCGGTGAAACGGCGAACCGCATCAACGACATACTAACTAAGCTAAAGTACGACAACAACGGCACGCTTACAGACATCGTATACCTAGGTACCGACAACCAATACCATATTGCGTCGGGTGTTGGGTCTTCCACTATTCACATAAACACGCTGCTGGCGCTAAGCCAAGTAGCACAGGCGCTGGCGCAGCTGAACAACACGCTTGGCACGCTCTGCATCGTGAACATGCACTACGCCAAGAGCGGCGTGCTCATGGGCCTGGACGCCAACGAAAACAGCAGCGCGGTGGCCCGCCACTACGCCGCGTCCGCCAGCTGAGCTACAGCTTCAGCGACGCGATGAGCGCACGGGCGGTCTCGTACATCATGTCCGGGTTCCGGAAGAGGAGCTCGACCGAGTTGACACGGTAGTACGGCACGTTCCGCTCCATGTCCGGCGCGTCCACCGGGATCTCGTCCTCGTCCAGCTCGTCCGCGACGCATATGAACTCGTCGCGAGGCGACCCGTCCTCCATAGGCGCGCCCTTTGTCGCGCGCTGGTACACGAAGACCTTCGGGCTGCAGCCCTCGGCCGAGACCACCTCCAGCTTCAGCCGGTGCATGGGGAGCGCCCTGCGCCCGCCCTTCGCGCACCTGTGCCCGGCGCCCCTGGGGGTGTACGTGACCTCGAGGGTGATCTTCCCCTCGCCGCGGTCTATCTCGTGCGTCTCGACCCTGTCCCGGGATGCCGTGTCCGCGGCCGTAGCCGCTGCGTCCGCCGTGCCGACTGTCTTTCCGTCTGCCATGTCGCCTCCCCTCCGTTATGCCGTCGGCACCGCGACCAGGTTCCACCTGAGGCTCAGGAAGCCTATCGCCGACGTGTACGGCGTCCCGGACTCGAGCGCGCACCGCTCGATCGAAATGCCCACGAAGTACCCTGGGTACACCTCCAGGCGCGTCCCGGCGGCCGTCTGCAGCCACAGCGCGCCGTTGCGCACGCGCTGCGCCGTGTCGGCGAGGACGAGCGTCCCCGGCCCGCCGGCCGTGCCGTCGTTGAAGCCGTGCACCAGCACTGGGTCGAACGCGGCATGGCCGGCCTCGAACGACACAGCCACGTCCGCCTCGTAGCCGCCGGTCGGCGACGCGATGCTGCCCGAGAACCCGGAAGTCGGGGCGTCCGCCGCGCACGCCTGGTCGGCGAGGGCGTAGCACCCGAGCGTGAAGGCCGCCGCCGACGCGGAGACCGCCGCGGCCTCGCCGAATACCGACGCGGAGACCACGACGTGGTACTTCCCGTACGGGATGAAGTCGGGGACGCGGAACTTGGCCGTGAAGCCGGACTTCACGTTCGTGCCGCCGACGGTCCACGGCAGGAGCTTCGTGTACGGGAACACCCCGCCCGCGAGGTCCTGCTTGGCGTTCTTCAGCGCTATGGTCTCGAAGTCGCCGGCGTACACGGCGTTGGACGCCGAAACCGTAACAATGCCCTGCTGGCGGTCGACGGCCATGCCGGGGCCCGCCACGACCCGCTCCACCACCGGGCCGGTGACGAACGTGGAGCCCTCGATGCGCTTGACGACCTCGTGCCCCTCCGCGTTGCGGGACGTGGACTTGAAGTCGATGTCGAGCCCCACCTGCAGCGCGCCCTGCGCGGCGTTCGCGCCGGTCTGCGCGCTTGTGACCTTGAGCGGCGAGCCGGGCGCGGCCTGGAGCGACGTGACGAAGCCAGTCGGCCCCACGCGCATGCGGTTCACGTGCAGGACGATGTCGCGGGCCTTCTGGCTCGACAGGGTGGCGTTCCACTCGAACGGCGCCGTGACGCTGCTGGCGGAGACCTCCCCGCCGTACCACACGAGCCACGGGCCGCCGTCCTCGTCGGCCGGCTCTATCTCCCACTGCCTGCGATCGCCGAACTCGGAACCGCGCAGCTCCACTCCGCCGACGGTAAGCTCCGCCCCGTTTGCCGGAAGCGGCGGAACGAAGCGCGCCATCTCCGGGTACATGCCGAGGTTGAGGAGGAAGCCGTCCGTGCCGTAGTTGAGCCAGACGCGTCCCGCGTCGGGCATCGCCACGGTCCACGCGACGGAGCTGCCCACGAGACTGGCGGGCGTCGTGCCGGACGATATCGCCAGCTGCACCGACAGCCCGTGGCTTCCGACGGGGATGAGCGGCGACAGGCCGTCGGTGAAGGAGATGGTCACGTCGTCCTCGCTGCCGTCCACGCCCCCGGAGGTCCACTTGAGCAGGTAGTCGCCCCAGTCGGTGGACGACTCGGAGGCCGTGCTCTTCCGCACGACCTGCAGGGTGTAGGTCACCTCTGCGTCCGTAGCCCAGTATCCGTAGGGGATGACGGTCATGCCCGTCGGGAGGGCGGTGGCGGACAGGGACGCGCCGTCCCGCGCTATGCCCTGCGCCCAGTAGCGGTCGCCGACCTTCGCGGAGTAGCCGCCGACCGGCCTGCCGCTCAGCACGAACGCGCGGTGGACGTGCGACTCGCCCGTGTCCCGGTACTGCGGGTTCACGAGCATGCTCATGACCTTTCCGCCACGGATCTCGCAGTCGCAGACGTACACTATCGGGCCGACCGGCGCGGCCGTCAACTTGCCCGCCGTCGTGGACAGGAAGTAGCGCCCGCTCGCCGGATCCGGATCCGCTATGACGTCCGCCGCGGCGATTCCCTCCCCGAACGATATGTAGCCGTTCAGCACAACCGTGGCGGAGCCCCCGGACGGCACGCTTCCGACGACGCCCACGGCCATCGCCTGCTGGTCGGCCCAGAACCACTTGCTCTCCTCCACGTCGCCGACTATCGCAGCCGCCTTGGCGTAGGCGTTGCCGCCCGCCACGCGGTACACCGGCTGCCCCAGCTGCGGGTAGACGGTCGTGCTTCCGGAAGTCTCGCCCTGCAGCTCCGCCGCGATCGCCACGTTGGTGCGGCCGGCCTGGTCGTTCAGGGCGGTCTTGAGCTGCTCCGTGCGGGCCACGAGCTGCTGGAGCCGCCTGTTGAGCGCCTCGGCGTCGAGCCTGTCAACGCCGTCCCTGAAGTCGTCTACGTTTGGCCATACCATGTCCGTGCCTCCTTAGTTGAACGTGACGGTCCACGACGCGGCCATCGCGAAGCCCGCCGTGCGCTTGACGGCCGAACTGAACTTCCTGACCGCAAGCACCCGTCCGGCGGCGTCCTTCAGGAGGAAGCCGTAGACGTACTCGGCCGCGGCGTTGTCGATCGTCATCGCCTTGAACGTGACCTTGTTGCCCTGGTAGTGGCTCACGGCGTCCGGATCGTCCTCGAGCTCCTCCGCCGTCGGCGGCGTAGCCGAGAAGGAGTACGCCGGCTCCACCTGGACGTCCTTGACGGAAAGGCCGCTGCCGACAAGCTCGGCCTGCGTCTTGGTGGTGCGGTCGGAGGCCGTGAAGGTGAAGGCCGAGCCCTTGTCCGATTCCGCGGCGCACACGAACCCTATGGTCGCCGGCCTGTAGGCGGACTCCCCTGCGAACAGGCGGGCTACCGCGTCGGCGCACCTGTAGAGCAGCGTGTTATGCCCCTCCGCGACGACCCTGCGCCGTCCGTCGGGCGACACCAGAGCGGCCACTACGTGCCCGTTTGCCATCATGCTATCCGTACCGTCCATCTTCATACCTCCGTTGCGGCGGACGGCACGAACGTGAACGCCACGTCGTCGCCACCCGCCTTCATTGTCGATGCCGAAGCCAAACCCGCGCTTGAGTGGACCATCTCGTAGTCCGCGCCGTCGTCCATGCCCACCTCGTCCGCGCCGTCCAGTCCGTCCGCTCCGCCGGCCTCCGCCTCCTGCACGACGAGCAGGGAGGCGAACGACGGCACGAGCCTGCGCAGCAGGTCGAGCGCGGCGCCGGAGCAGGCGTCCGCCACGGGGCTGCGGGAGGTGCGCACGAGTATGAGGTTCGACAGCACGGCCGGCCCGAGCGCGGCGAACGGGTCTACGGTCGTCCCGCCGCCGGCCGTGGCGGAAAACAGCGCCTCGCGCTCCTCCTGCGTCGTGCGGGCGAACACGGCCCGCCAGAACGGCGAGTCGGCCGAGTCCCCGTCGTTCAGCTTGAACCACCCGCCGTCTTCCATCGGGCGGGCACCGGGCTCGACGACCACCGTCTCGTCGACGCCGGCCACGCTGCCTGGCGGGAGCGCGACACGTCCGAGCCTGCCGTCCGCGAGCAGCTCCGCTATGTCGTCGGCGGAGAGGCCCCAGTACACCGCGATCTCGTCCGTAAGGAAGTCCCCGGCCTTCAACGCCGCGCCGGCCTTTACGCGCTCGGGCAGGCGCGCCGTCTCGATGCGGTAGACCCTGTCGTGCGCCACGACCAGGCTCTCGTCGCCGTCCTCGGTCACGGCCTCCACCGTCGTGTCCGCCGCGACAACCGGTACGCCGAAGACCGCCCCGAGCACCCTGTCGAGGCTGACCGGGGTGAAGCCGAGCGTAATCGCGTCCCAGAGGGCCGAAAGCATCTCCGCGGCCGCCCCCGTGGACGGCGCGTGGATCCCGAGGGGGTAGCCCACGAAGTCGGAGACGTGGTCCCGGTCGAACTCGGCGTCGCAGGCCCAGAGAACGGCGACGCGGTCGTCCCCGTCCTCCTCGACGCGGTAGCCGTCGGTGTCGAAGGGGTCCTGCTCCTTGCGTATGGCGAGAACGCCGTCCACAAGCGCAAAGTCCCTGCCCTGCGAGAGGACGTGACGCGGGGCCGACACGGAGTCGCAGAGCGCGGTCGCCACCCGCGCGAGCGGGCATCCTCCCAGCCCCTCTATCGGATAGGTGTTGACCTTGCTGTACAGCGCGTTGCCGCCTACCACGAACACCTCGCCCGGAAGGTAGACCTCGCCCGAGTCGTCCTGCGGGCCGAGCACCGGGGTGTCGGGCATGCCGACCGTGACGGCGCTCGCCGTGTTGCGCTTCGACAGCCTGACGAGGAGGGGATGCCAGTGCTCGCGGTGGAGCACCGGGGATCCGGAATGGTCGCGGAGGCTCAGGGCCTCCATCGCGTCCACGTGCATCTGGCCTGCCGACAGGGCACGCGCGAGAAGAAGCGCGTCCACGAGGTCCTGGTCCCGGAACACGGACGACCAGAACGCCCCGAGGGCCTCCTTGACGGACGCCGCGGCCTCGTCGTGAAGGCCGCGCGGCATGGCCGTGTCGTGCCTCATGTCGTCGCAGACGCTCCTATGCTGACCTGCACCGCGCCCTGCTCGGCCGCGAACACGACCGTGCCGGGGGCGATCATGGCGCTCTCGGGCCCTACGGCCGAGACGTCGAGGGCGTCGCCCTCCAGGTAGTACCATATGCCGTCCGCGCCGCAGATGCGGCCTGCAAGCCGCATTCCTGCGTCGCCGAGATCCACGCTCTCCGCACCGTGCTGTATGAGGACGTTGGCGAGCTCGGAACGGGTGAGCCTCCCGGTGAAGCTCCTGCCGTTGACGTAGGCCCTGACGGCCTCCTCGAGTTCGGAGGCCGTGGCCGACGACCCGGCCTTGAGGCGGACGGGCGCGGTCATGCTGACGAGGCAGATCGCGGGGCTCCGGACCACGTAGTCCGCAGCCACGTTGCGCACTTCCGGAGAATCGACCAGCTCCTGCAACGCCTTTATGCCGTCCGTCCAGTAGAGGTCCACCTTGAACGCCCTGGACTGCAGCAGGTTGTCCTCGTCGTCGTAGTCGAGACCGGCATACGCCGTGACGACGCCGTCCTGGTACGCCGACCAGGCCGTCTCACAGACGGACCCGGACTCGCCGGGCGCGACGACGAAGTCGTGGTCTGCCGACGCGCCCTGCACCGCGCCGCGGACGAGCGAGTGCTGCAGGGAGCCCTGCCGTCCCGGGTCCTCGGCCGGCCCGACGTAGCGGACGGCGTAGAAGCCCGGATAGGAGGGGAGGACGATGCGGTACGTGCCTTCGCCCTTGTCCGTGTCGTAGGCGACGAGCGACCCCTCCGCCACGAACGAGACGACGCCCGGGGCGTCGAAGAGCCGGGCGTACACGTCAACGCGACCGCCTACGGCGACGCCGAAGGGGTTGTGCTTGTCGCGGAGCTGCGCCCTGTCACGATGGCCGACGCAGGAGACGGCACGCAGGAGCGACGGGTCGCCGAGCGAAGCCGAGAGCTGGGCGCGGACGCTGAGGGCGTTGGTCATGCCACGGTAGGCGAGCGCGGCCGGTATGCGGGCGACTGCCGAGGCGACGCTCTCGCCGTCCTCGCCGCCGGTAAAGTCGGAGAATGCCTCGGAGGAGTAGTAGTTGCCGATGATGATGGAGCACTCGAGGGCGCGACCCTGCCGGATGTTGCCGGATGCTCCTACCTCCTCGGCCTCCACGGGAACGGTGAAGTAGTACCTGCCGCCCGTGGCAATGCGTATCTCCTCCTCGCCCTCGGCGGGGTCCACCGCCGCGGCGGTGGTCTTCGTCACCACGAAACGGACGCCGTCCTCGGCCGTGAACACCACCCCGGCGCGGACGGTCACGGGAGCCGTGCCGACGAGGTTGACGCGGACGAGCCCGGTCGCCTTGGTGCCGCCACCGAGCTCTATCCCGAAATTGGACAGGACCGCCTCGGCGTCCTCGCGGGGGACGGTCGTCTCGCGTGCCATCGCCCTGAGGGACATTGCCGTCCGGAGCCGGTTCACGGTATCGCGCTGGGAGGCGTCGAGGAGGGCGCCGGGCTCTACGACGAGCGCCCGCACGGCGGTGCCGGAGCGCAAGTCGAGGTCCGGGTGCTTCGCGCGCACGGTGTCGACCGCGGCCTTTACGGCCGTGCTGTAGGCGTCTTCCGTAAGTTCTGCTATCGTCGTCATGCTCTACCCCCGCCCCTGGCTTGTGCTGACCGGGAGGACGTAGGCGTAGTCGGACCCGGCCGCGGTCCGGAACACCAGCGACAACCCGAGCGTGGAGGTCGTGTAGTCGACGGTAACGCCGTCCAAATCCACCGACGCAATGCGCTCGTCGTCCCTCTGGTCCCCAAACATTGACGTATTATAGTCGTCCCGGCGGATTATGTCAAGGGCGACGGCGTTCGCCACGTTGAAAAGGTGCCGGAGGTACCCCGTGTTCGACACGGCCCCGGCCCTCAGCGCGTCCAGGAGCCGGTTGTCGGACTCCGCGGGGAACGGCACGGACGAGGACGGGGTGAGCAGCAGCGTGACGTAGCGCTGGATCGCCTTCTGCATGCCGGTGACGCGCCGGGAGGTCCCCTGCGTCGCAGTGAGCGACATCTCGGTGACGCCCGTCGGCTCGACGATGGTCTGGAGGCACTCGAGGTCGACCTGCCTCCCGGTATAGTCCCTTGTGGTTCCGTTCATGACACAGCCCCCTTCGCCTGCTTCTCGGAATAAGACACGACCGTGTCCATGAGGTCGTCGAAAAGCCTGGCCCCGTGCGCCGACATGACGCCGTGGCGGAACGGGGTGACGTCGGTGCAGAGGGCGCCCTCCCCCGAGACATACTGCTTGCGCACCTCGCGGCGGAGAGCGCACACGTAGTCCAGGCGGAGGTGGGGAGCGGCGCGCACCATAGACGGGTCCGTGGCGTACCCGGCGGCTATCTCCTGGTTCTCCCTGTCCGACGAAAACGACTTGAGCATCTCGGACACGCTGCCCCACAGGTCGGTGAACCACCGTCCAGGGGACGCCCCGAGCAGCGAGTCGATCCTGTCGCCCCGGTGCTCGTCGAGCTTCTTCCTCGCCTCCGAGTAGCCCATCAGCCGACCCTCCTCGCCGCGTCCACTATGCGGGCGGCTATGGCGTTCGCCCGCTGCGTGACGAAGGCCGGCGACACCTTGAGGAGCGACGCTATGTCCTGCCCCTGCGCCGGCTTCTGCCCGTGGGAGCCCGTGCGCATGTCGAAGATGCGGCGATCGCGGGCGTCGAGGCCCTCGTACACGGCGGCGGTCGCGGCCTGCACGGGGTTGTCGCGGTAGATGGCGTAGTCGGGGGTGGTGTCGTCCTCTCCCGTCGCCTGCGGCTCGTTTACGACGGCCGGGGTCATCTTCTGCACCTTCCGGAGGCGGGCTACGCTCACCCCCACCTCGTCTGCAAGCTCCTCGTCGGTCGGGTCTCGCCCATGCTCGTCCACGAACGCCTCGCGGGCCTTGGAGATGGCGTACGACTTGCGGGCGGCGTCCTCGGGGACGTAGACCGGCTTCAGTGAGTTGTTGTAGCGGGAGAGCGGCTGGAGCTGCGTCACCACCCAGCTGCGGAGCTTCGCCCCGCTCGCGGGGTCGTACGACCGCACCGCCTTCACGGCAAGGGCGCGGGCGCGGCTCCGCAGGAGCGGCTTGGGGCCGCTGAAGCGCTGCACCTCGGAGTTGATCGTCGGGTCGAGGTCGTCCAGGACGGCCTTCATGGTCTCCGGAGTCGGGTTCGCCCGCCACGCCTCGTACGCAGAGTCCGTGGGCGACGCAGACGCCGACGCCGGCCTGCGCGCGCCGGAGGGCGTGAACAGGTCGGAAAGCCGCTGCGTGGAAGTCTCTGTGGTCTCGAATGTGCTGGCCATGTCTCCTCCTATGCGTAAAGGGCGTTGGTCGGCGAAGTGATGGCCGCGGGGAGCGCCCCGAACCGCGGATGCGTGCACATGATCCTGGTGGTGGCTGCCCGGCTCGGCACGCTGATGACGTGCTCGACGGCGGTAATGTACCCCCCGAGCACCTCGCCTCCGCCGGCCGTGACCCCTATGACCTTGCCCGGGCAGATCACCCCGCCGCTCGTGGAAAACATGAGGCGCGCGCCTATCGTGAACGACCAGTCCTTCATCAGCGAAGTCTCATAGTAGGCCTTGGCGCAGGCGAGCATGGCCTGCGAGTAGTCTATCGACGACTTGCCGGAACCTCCGCCGCCGGAGCCGAACGACGCACCGCCCCCGCGCGGCGTAGTCGTCGCGGTCCTGAGTCCGCCTCCGACCGCACCCTGCACGTCGGATACCTTGCCGGAGAACTTCGCCAGCTCGTAATAGGCCATGTCGACCATCCATCCGGGCTCCTCGAACTGCTGTATCGGGCCGTACAGATACTCCGAGGAGAGCTCGCTCTCCGGGACGTAGTACGTCTCGGCCGGATCTGCGCCCTTATAGGCCTGGCACCCGATCGGGTGGTAGCTGACGCCCAGGTCGCTGCTCGTAGCCGACATCAGCATCTGCACGCCTGAAATGGGCGATGGGTCGGCCTGCGGAAGATCCAGGCTCACTATGTCGCTGTCTGGCACGGTGAGTGAAGCGCTCCCCCACGGCTCGAACGGCCCCAGCTGGAGCTTGGCCTTGGTGTAGTCGCCGCCGAGGGCGAGCGAACACTCGGGGACAAGCCCGCCGAGCATGGCCTGGAGAACGCTGTTGCCGCCCGACGGCTGTGCATAGCGCGCAAGTCCGTGGCAGAGGAGATCCCCCCACCCCGCGAGATAGCCGAAGGCCGGAAGCCCGCCATGCGTCCACTCTACGGCGTCCTCCAGGTCTGACGTAGCCTTTTCCAGGCGGGCAAGCAGCTGCTCCCGCATCTCGGCCGGCGACGACGCGCCGGGTATGGCCGCGGGGAGCGGCCTGAACCTGCGGGCCGACGCATAGATGCGCAGGGTGTTGACGAAGACGTCCAGCGGGTTCCCGCCCCACACCTCGCCAAGCACTGGAGGCACGGCCACGAGACCCGGCACGGCCCCGCCGAAATGCGCCTTGCACAGCGGGTGGCTGAACGTAAGGGCCGCTGTGCACACCCCCTGCCGCTGTATGGGCGAAAGGGCCACGTCCGTAAGCAGCCATCCGTCCAGCTTGAGCGACTGCGTCTCCGGCGCACCGCCATCCGTGGTGCCGCCGGGGCGGTCGAGCTGGCACGTGAGCGAGAGGGACAGCGTCGCCCCGTCCTTGCGCACCATGGAGCGGCAGATGTCGAACATCTCCCTTGCGTTGTCGAGGGACACCGGCGCCACGGCCTTCGTGCCGACCCCATCTATGGTCCCGGGCACATCGACCAGGAGCGTGACCTGCGGCACCGTGTTCGCGGCCGCCTGCAGCCGAAGCTCGACTATGGACGAGATGTCCACGCCGGATATTGACGCGGAGACGTCCTTGAACGAGACGAGGTAGTGCTTCGGCGCCTGGTCGGACATGGCGGCTAGTCACCTCCCCCTTGCAGAACCCAGCGCCGGTAGGCGATGGCGAGAAGAACCGCCCCGAGGGCATACGGCGCATCGCCGCTTGCGGCGGCCGCGCGCATCTCGGAAAGGACGGCGGCTACGGCCGGATCGCCGTGCTGGAACAGGCCCGCCACGGTCCACCAGCCCTCACGGCCCAGCACGCGGTCGTACAGGCCGGACGGCGACAAGGCAGACGCGGGCTGCCTGTAGACGGACGAAGGGCGCGGCGGCGTGACACGCGGATCGTAGAACCGACGGAAGTGCGACAGGTCCGGAGCCAGCGCGAGCGGCACCAGCCATGCGACGGCGGACGCCGCCGCATCGCCTGTCGCGCCGAAAAGGGCCATGACGGCATCCGACGGCGCATCTGCCACCCGCCTGTAGCCCGGCACGCCAGACGGATTGAGGAGCAGCGTTCTAACCTGGTCCGTCATGCCGCACCTCCCTTCGGCGCCTGCGGGCTTAGCGCAATGAACGTATACGTAGACGCAACAATCCCCAGCTCCGCGTCCGCCACCGAAACGCTCTGCCCGACGAGATACCCCCGCAGCATCGCGTTGCCCACCGACATGCTGGCCAGCTTGCCGCTACGCGAGACGCGGCCGCCCTGGTAGACCTGCAGTGCGTTCGCGAGGTCCGTGGCCCTCCCGCCTTCGCACATGTTCAGGAACGAGGTCACCCCGAGGCTGAACTGGCTGGCCTGGGGGTCGTGGCCGAAGGTGTAGAGGTATATCCCGCCGTTGAGGCACTGCGACACAGAAAAGTTCTCGCGCTGCTCGGCCGAGAAGGACGTTACCAGCGAAGCGGCCCCAAGAGGGCTCCCGCCGGGCATGTCTATCTGTATGCCCTGCCCGTTGGCCGTGTCGACGTACACGGACCTGAACTTTCCGATATCGCTCATTCCGAATACGGTCATCACATCCCTCCCAGATTCCCCAGGTGCCCCTCGAGCGCCGCAGGCGACGAATCGTTCCCGCTCCGTATGGTCAGCTCGCCGTAGATGCGGGTAGAGCCCTCCCGGGACGCCGCGCGGGCCGCCCGCACGACCTCCAGGCCCTCCGCCTTTCCCTCGCGGGCCTTCCGCTGGGCTACGGCCCACGCTGCCTCGGGGCGGAGCATGCGAAGGTCCTCGGACACGCCGACCTTCGCCTCGGCGGCCACTTCCTCGTCGGTGACGTTGGCGAACAGCGCCTTCAGGAAGGCCTTGCTCTTCCCCGTGGCGGCGTCCATGCCCTCCTCGGTGAAGTCGAAGTCCTTGATGAAGGAAGCTACGCCGAGGTCGTCCGCGAGCTTGGCGTGTCTCTTGTCGTAGATGTCCGCAAAGTCGAGCAGTTCCTTCGCCTCGTTGCCGAAGCCGTCCTGGGCGGCGGCCTCCTTCATCACGTCCTCGGCCGTGCGCTGGGCCTCCAGCACGGCGTTGCGCGCACGGGCGGCAGCCATGATCGCCGCCCGGGCCTTCTCCCCTTCCTTGCCGCGGAGTCCGGACCCGTCGTCCTCGAGCCTGGCCCCGAGCATGTCAGTGCGTATCATGCCGCCGCTGTCGAACAGGTGCTTGACGTACTCGAGCGTGGCGTCGCCCTCCTCCGTGCCAAGGCCGTACAGGTACTTGAGCGCGTCGTCGTAGCCGCCCTGCAGGTCGTCGAACCCGCGCTGCGCCTTCTGGTACTCGTCGAAGGCCGCGCCATACTTCGCCAGCTTGCCGCCGATCCTCTCGTCGTCCGGGTCGTACACGCTGATGATGTTCTTCCAGTTCCTGCGGCCCATGAAGAAGTCCGCCATCCGGGTGGCGAGCGGGTCCCGGTCAGCCGCCTGCAGGAGCGCGTCCTTCTGCAAGGCCCCGGAGATTCCGCTGATCGTGGCGTCTCGCGCCTGGCGTGCGGCCAGGGAGTTGATCGTGCTAAGCCCCCCGCCCCAATAGCCGGAGAGCTGCAGCCCGTACCCGCTGCTGCCGAGAGCGTCAATCGCGGCGCGGCGCAGGGCCCCGGCACGGCGGCCCATCACCTTGAAGTACTCCTCGGGGGTAATGGGCTTGCCCGTTGCCGGGTCTACTGCGTGCCCGCGTGCGGCGGCCATGTACTGCTCCCAGGCCTTGTCCCCGAATATGTCCGCGAACCTGGTCTGGGAGATCGTCTCCCAGAACCGCTCCGACGCGCCGTCATTCCCCTTGTCGCGCACATACTGCAGCCCGGCGGCGGCCAGCGTCTCGTATGCCTTGGCCACGTCCTCGCCGCTGTACCCCTTGCCGACGGCC
>Ga0310696_10002658_pt1 | contig 23332 bp, 17 predicted proteins | sample AusTroGonzalo_MG_4_FD_203885 | JGI IMG/M metagenome (GOLD analysis project Ga0310696, IMG submission 203885) | Bovine rumen microbial communities from tropical cattle in Woodstock, Queensland, Australia - Gonzalo_02 (v2) (version 2) | ecosystem: Host-associated > Mammals > Digestive system >...
TTTTTGATTTTTCATCTTTGCTTGCATTAAATGCAATCGACATAACATTGTAAAAATGTTCAACAGACAATTTATCCGCGTGAACACGTGATATTTCGTGCGGCCATTTTTGTGCGGCAAATTTTGCGATTTCAAAATATTCTGGTTCCGATAATTTATAATCGTCATAATGAATATCTATCATTGTCCATTGCATTAAAGCACAACCTATAAAATTATCGATTCCTGGATATGTTAATTTTTCGCCCTTTAAATTAGCCCACACAGCTTTCATAACATTTTCATGAGGCATATTTCTAATTTCGTTTGATAAATTTCTTGTCATTTTTCAACCTTTTTCGTTACCTCTCTCCGCCCCCTATTTTTGTTCTAAATGCCCGGTAATTTTTACCGGGCATTCTTGTTTTTATTAAATATCCAACAACTGTTGTTGTTTGCCACCTTCACGTGCCAATTTTTCAGCGCGTTCTTCTTCTTTGGCAATTTCACGAACGCGGCGAACATATGCACCTGTACCGATTGGGATAAGGCGTCCAACAATCAAGTTTTCATTTACACCAACCAATTTATCCGTAGAACCACTGATTGCTGCATCAACCAACACCTTGGTTGTCTGTTGGAACGATGCATTGGATATAAATGAACGCGAAGTCAAGGATGCACGTGTCAAACCAACCAACACCTGCTGAGCCGTAGCAACACGACCATTGTCTTTGGCAACACGTGCATTTTCTTCTTCGAAATCAACACGATCAACCACCGCGCCACTTAAGAATGTAGTGTCACCTGGATCGCTGATTTCTACACGACGAGTCATTTCACGTATCAATATTTCAATATGCTTGTTGTTGATAGACACACCCTGCAAGCGGTAAACCTGTTGGACCTGTTCAACCATAAATTGTGCCAAAGCTTTTTGACCCAATATGCGCAAGATGTCTTGTGGCACAGGGTCACCATCAACCAATTTATCAGCCTTGCGCACAGTGTCACCACTGCGAACCAATAAATTAGTTCCTTTTGGTACAGCATATTCAACAGGCGCAGTTCCGTCTGTTGGTTCGATGCGGATAATAATTTTAGATTTTGCATCTTCCAATTCGATAGTTCCATCAACTTCTGCCAATAATGCAGGATTTGCAGGACGGCGGATTTCCAACAATTCTTCAACACGTGGAAGACCGCCTGTAATATCGCCTGTCTTCTTGGTTTGAACAGGGATACGCGCCAAGATATCCCCAGCATGTATTTTGTCGCCATTTGACACATTCAATGTAGAATATGTTGGCAATAAATATTCTGCTATCTTTTTACCACCAAGAGATATCACATTACCCTTGTCATCAACTAATCTTATTGATGGGTTCAAAGCTTTCTTGGTATTGGTCTTCCAATTTATAACCTTGCGCGAAACGATACCAGTAATTGCATCAACTTCTTCTTGGAAGGAAACATCTTCTATCAAATCGTTGAACGAAACAATACCGTCTTTTTCCGCGATGATTGTATTGGAATAAGGATCCCATTCTGCAACTTTTTGTCCTTTTTCAACCTTGTCACCATCGTTCACCAATAACATTGATGCATAAGGCAACGCGGCCGAGAACAATTCTTTGCCATCTTTGTCAACAACACCTATCTTGCCAGTACGCGACAATACAACCACGCGTCCAGCAGAATTTGTAATAGTGTTCACATTTTCCAATTTGATTGTTCCACCGACTGGCATTTCAATAAAGTGAGATTCAGAATTACCTTCAGCAATACCACCAATGTGGAAAGTACGCAAAGTCAACTGAGTTCCAGGTTCACCAATTGATTGTCCTGCAACCAAACCAACTGCTTCACCGACATGAACCAGCGCATTTCTGGACAAATCCATACCATAACATTTTGCACACAAACCATCACTTTGGCATGTCAAAACACTGCGGATGTCCACAGATGGTAAACCAGATTCATTGATTTGACGCGCAGCAGCTTTGGTCACCAATTCGCCCGCAGGAACAATAACTTCCTTGGTCAAAGGATGAATAATATCGTGTGCCGCAGTACGCCCCAAAACCAAATCCCCCAATGGAACGGTTAATGTAGAACCCTGATAAACAGGTTTCGCAGTAATAAATTCATGTGTTCCACAGTCATGTTCTGTGATAACTGTATTTATCGCCAAATCAACCAAACGACGTGTCAAATAACCAGCAGTAGCAGTTTTCAAAGCCGTATCCGACATACCTTTACGAGCACCATGGGTAGATGTAAAGTATTCAGACATGGTCAAACCTTCTTTAAAGTTCGAAATAATTGGAACTTCGATAATAGAACCGTCTGGTTTCTGCATCATACCACGCATACCAGCAAGCTGTTGAATCTGACCCTTAGAACCACGGGCACCAGACAAAGCCATCATATGGATAGAATTCCAATTATCACCAGTCGTATTACCCAATGAAGCATATGCCTTGTCACCCAATTCATCAGTTGTATGTTGCCACAAATCAATCAATTTATTGTGACGTTCACCACTGGATAATAAACCGTTTTGATATTGGTTTTCAATTTCAGCCGCTGCCTTTTCAGATTTTTCGATAATCGCTTCTTTGTCTTCTGGGACAACGATGTCATCAAACCCAATGGAAATACCACTGCGCACAGCTTGTTCAAAACCAGTATCTTTCAATGCGTCAGCTAACAAAATCATTGCTTTGTCACCACATTTTTCGTATGTAGCAGCCAACAATTTTTTGATTTCTTTAACTGGCATAACTTTGTTTACAGAATCAAATGGCATGCCTTCTGGTAATAATTCACCCAATATCATACGCCCAGCCGTAGTGGCATATTTCTGACCATTAACACGCGCATAAATTGGTGTATGCAAAGTGATTGTTTTATTTTCTAATGCCAATTTGACTTCGTCCATATTCACAAAACGCGGTGATTTCTTTTCATCGTGTTCACCATTTATCAAAGATATATAGTAAACACCCAAAACCATGTCTTGCGATGGAACAGTCATTGGTTCACCATTTGCAGGTGACAAAACATTGTTTGTTGATAACATCAATGTGCGCGCTTCCAGTTGTGCTTCCAAAGAAATAGGAACATGGACAGACATCTGGTCACCGTCAAAGTCCGCATTGAATCCCTTACATACCAATGGATGTAAACGAATTGCTTTGCCTTCTATCAAAACTGGTTCAAACGCAATCAAAGACAATCTGTGCAAAGATGGCGCACGGTTCAACAACACTGGATGTTGATAAATAACCTTTTCCAAAATTTCCCATACAATGTCTTCGCCGTTTTCAACCATTTTACGAGCGGTCTTTAATGTATTAGCATAATCACCAGCCAACAATTTCGCATAAACAAATGGCTTAAACAATTCCAATGCCATTGTCTTTGGCAAACCAACCTGGTGCATACGCAATGTTGGTCCAGGTGTAATAACACTTCGTCCAGAATAATCTACACGTTTACCCAACATGTTCATACGGAAACGCCCCTGTTTACCACTTAAAGAATCAGACAAAGATTTCAATGGACGACGATTTTGCGAAACCATTGGACGTGCTTTGTGCCCATTGTCGAACAATGAATCAACCGCTTCTTGTAACATGCGTTTTTCATTACGAACGATGATTTCAGGTGCGTGCATTTCCATAAATCTTTTCAAACGATTATTACGGATAATCACACGACGATACAAATCATTTAAATCAGAAGCCGCAACATGCCCCGCATCCAAATTTACAAGTGGACGCATATCTGGTGGAATAACAGGGATAATATCCGGCAACATCCATTGTGGTTCTGTTTTAGAATCCAAAAATGATTCAACCAATTTCAACTGTTTTATGATTGATTTGCGTTTTGATTCGGATTTTGTTTCTGCTAATTCAGCGCGCAAACGCGTTCTTTCATCACCCATATCCAGATTAGCAATTATGGAACGAATACCTTCTGCACCGATACCAACATGGAAAGAATCTTCACCGAATTCTTCAACCGCAGCCTGATATTCATCTTCGCTGATGACATCATATTGTTTCAAACTGGTTAAACCTGGTTCTGTTACAATGTATGCATCATAAGAAATAACTTGTTCCAATTTCTTTTGTGGCAAATTATTCAACAATGTGGCAATTTTGCCTTCGCGTAAAAACCAAGTATGCGCAACAGGAATAGCCAATTTAATATGCCCCATACGTTCACGACGCACAGCAGAAGACCCAACTTCTACACCGCAACGTTCGCAAACAACACCGCGGAATTTGATACGTTTATATTTTCCGCATGCACATTCATAATCTTTCACAGGTCCAAAAATTTGCTGACAAAACAAACCTTCGGCTTCTGGTTTCAAGGAATGATAATTAATAGTTTCTGGCTTTTTCACTTCACCATGCGACCAGGAAAGAATTTCTTCTGGGGACGCAATAGAAATACGCAAAGCATCAAATTGTTCCTTGGTTTCTATTTGTCCAAATATCTTTTGCAACATATTTGTCATTTGTTTTTGCTCCTTTTAAGTCACTAAAAGTGCCTTGTGGCCGGCAGGCGATTTTTTAAAATCGCCCGATGGCCCGGCCACTAGTCCATTTTCTTTGGGTTTAATGCCAAACCTAATCCGCGCAATTCGCGCACCAAAACATTAAATGCTTCTGGTGTGCCCATTTGAATATCGTTGTTTCCAGAAATAATTGCTTCGTACATCTTATTTCTTCCAACAATATCGTCAGATTTAACAGTTAACATTTCGCGCAACAAGTGTGCAGCACCGTGTGCTTCCAATGCCCAAACTTCCATTTCTCCCAATCTTTGACCACCCATGTGTGCCTTGCCTGACAAAGGCTGTTGAGTCACCAAAGAATAATTACCAGTTGAACGAGCATGAATCTTTTCATCAACCAAGTGATGCAATTTCATCATGTACATTACACCAACTGTCACAGGACGGGCAAACTTTTCGCCAGTCACACCATCATACAATGTAAACTGACCAGATTCTGGCAATTTAGCCAATTTCAACATTGCCTTGATTTCTGCAGGTGTCGCACCATCGAATGTTGGTGTTGCCATTGGAACACCATCACGCAAAAGCGCAGCCTGGGCACGAACATCTGTGTCTGTCATTTTTTCAAGTTTTTCAGCAACGGCTTTGCCATATATCTTGCCCATCACATTACGCAAATCATCAGTCACAGCACGTTTCTGTTTTACTTCGTCCAAAACATCACCGATTTGTTTACCCAATGCGCGCGCAGCCATACCAAGGTGTGTTTCAAATATCTGACCGATATTCATACGGCTTGGCACACCCAATGGATTCAAAACAATATCAATTGGTGTTCCATCTTCCATATGTGGCATGTCTTCAATAGGAACAACACGAGATACAATACCTTTGTTTCCATGACGACCAGCCATTTTATCACCAGGCTGCAATTTCATTTTATGAGCGATATATACTTTGACTTCTTTCAAAACCCCAGCAGCCAAAGATGTGCTTTCTGTTGCCTTGGCAATTTCAGCATCTGCACGTTCATTTAATTCTTGCAATTTCAAAACATGTTGTTCACGCAATTCATCAATTTTTGCTTGAATTTCTTTATTTGAAACAACCAGTTTTTTCATATCAGATGCGCGAATACCTTCGAACACTTCAGCAGTCAGTTTTTTACCAACAAAAGGTTTCAAACTGCCAGTACCTGCGGAAATTGTCGCATTTTCAGCCAATTGGAATATCTGGTCTGCAAAACCCTTTTCAACAATCGCCGTTTCTTCATCACGGTCTTTGTTGATTTTTTCGATTTTTTGCAATTCAATCATTTGCGTTCTTTCGTCTTTTTTGACACCATGTCTGGTCAAAACATTAACGCCAATAACTGTTCCTTCTTCGTTTGGTCCAACCTTTAATGAAGTATCTTTGACATTCAAAGCCTTTTCACCAAAGATGTTGCGCAACAATGCTTCTTCTGGGGTCAATAATGTTTCAGATTTCGGAGAAACACGACCAACCAAAATATCACCTTGTTTTACACGCGCACCAACATAAATCATACCAGATTCATCCAGATTTTTCAGCGCTTCTTCACCAACATTTGGAATATCACGGGTAAAGCTTTCTGGTCCCAATTGTGTATCACGCAACTTGATTTCTTTTTCAACAATCTTGATAGATGTATAAACATCATCACGAGATATACGTTCAGAAATCACAATAGCGTCTTCATAGTTATAACCACGCCATGGAACAAAAGCAACCAACACATTGCGTCCCAATGCCAATTCACCGTAATTCATAGACGAACCGTCCGCGATGATATCACCAGCAGAAATTCTATCGCCGACATGAACCAATGGTTTTTGATGAACCAATGTTTCACCGTTTGAACGACCGAATTTTTCAAGGTTATAAATATCAACCCCGGTCACTACATTACGTGAATTCATACATTTAACCACAATACGATTTGCATCCACAGATTCAACAACGCCACTGTGTTTTGCAACACAACCCGTTCTGGAATCACGTGCCACTTCGCGTTCAATACCTGTTCCAACCAATGGTGCTTCGACGCGCATTAATGGAACACCCTGACGTTGCATGTTTGAACCCATCAAAGCACGGTTTGCGTCGTCGTTCGCAACAAATGGAATCAACCCAGTCGCAATAGATACAACCTGACGCGGGGCAACGTCGATTAAATCGATTTCGCCCTTTGGAACCATAACGAATTCACCATCTACACGCGCAGTCACCATGTCTTCCGCCAAAACCCCGGCAGAAGTTGTTGGTGTATTACCTTGCGCAATTTTATGGCCTAATTCTTCATCAGCAGTTAAATACACCATTTCGTCTGTGATTTTGCTGTTTTTCACAACATAGTATGGTGTTTCAATAAATCCATAAGGGTTCACACGCGCATACGCAGACAAGTGAGAAATCAAACCAATATTCGCACCTTCTGGGGTGTGAATTGGGCACAATCTGCCGTAATGAGTTGGATGCACGTCACGCACATCAATCCCGGCACGTTCACGGTTTAAGCCCCCTGGTCCCAAAGCAGAAATAAGACGTTTGTGTTCAACTTCTGCCAATGGGTTATAAGAATCCATAAATTGAGATAACTGTGAAGTTCCCAAGAATTCAGAAACCAAAGACATCAATGGTTTTGCGTTGATAACATCTTGAGGTTGCATTGTTGCAATATTTGGTGAAGTCAAACTTTCACGAACCAATCTTTCAATACGCAACATTCCACTACGGAAAGTCTGTTCAAACAATTCACCCACAGCACGAACACGACGATTAGACAAATTATCAATATCATCAATTACATCTTTATGATCGATGATATTCGTCAAAGTTCTTAATACTGCCAAGAAATCAGCCTTGGTCAAAGTGCGTTCATCTTCTGGTTTTTTACCAGAATCGATTTTCAAACGTTTGTTCATTTTGAAACGACCGACCGCAGACAAATCGTAATACGCTGGGTCAAATCCTTGACGCAAGAACAAATTCAATGCCGCTTCGACAGTTGGACGTTCGCCAGGGCGAATCAAATCATAAATCGCAATCAAAGCTTCTTCACGATTCGAAGTTTTATCCGCCATCAAAGTATTACGCATATGGGCAGTTATTGTAGTATTATCAATCGCAATCAAAGAAATATTTTTGACACCTAATTTTTCCAGTTCATTTAATACTTCTTCTGTGATTTCTGTTCCTTCGGCAAATAAAACATCATCGCCGTTTTTCACTGGACTGAATAAATATTCACCAATCAAAGAATCTCGTTGCAGACCAAATTTCTTTGAAGCACTTGCAATCTTGGATAAACGTTTAGCATTTAAACGATCACCTTTTGATGCCAAAGGCTTTTTATCTTTTGGATTGATTAAATCATAATTCAAACGATATTTTTCTAAACCTTCAAAGGCAGAAACATCACCAATCCACATTTTGCCATCAAATGACAACGAAATTTGTTTATAAAACGCGCCTAAAATTTCTTCGCCACTCATCCCGGTAATATTTACTTTGCGTGGATCAGCAGCAAATTTCTTTTCGTCCGCAGCAGATGGCAAACAACGCAACAAAACAGTTGCTGGGATTTTGCGTCTGCGATCGATACGAACATAAATAATTCCTTTGGATTCTTCAAAATCAATCCATGAACCATGTTCTGGGATTATACGACCAGTATAAGTCTCCGGATTGCCGGCAATTTTTGCTTCTTTTGTTGTTCCAAAAACAACACCTTGGGCACGATGCATTTGCGATACAACAACACGTTCCACACCTGCTGCGATAAAGCTACCACGTTCGGTCATTAACGGAACATCGCCCATAAATATTTCTTGTTCTTTGATATCACGCAAAGATTTTTTACCATCTTCTGCGATATCCCATAATATCAATCTCAGCTTCAATTTCAGTTTGCTGGAATAAGTCAAATTACGCAGCATACATTCTTGAACATTGTATACAGGTTTATCCAATGTATATTCAATAAATTCCAAATCTGCAATTCCCGCATAATCTTTAATTGGAAACATAGATTTGAAAACATTTTGCAACCCCATATTTTTTCTGTTTTCTGGGGCCACGTCTGCCTGTAAGAAATCTTTGTAAGAATTGTACTGAATTTCAACCAAATCAGGAAGCGGAGTTTGCAAAAAACTTTTACCAAAAGATTTTCTAAGTTTCTGGATAACTGCCATTTTCTGAATCCTTTTATTCTTCTGTTTTTTTATTTTGCAAACGAAAAAAGTTTGTCACCTTTTTACGCCTGTGTGCCCGCCATAGATTTTTGTAATCCTGGCGGGCGGCGAAATTGCATCAAATGCAATTTAATTTTGGAATCGTCGATTCCGTTGTAGAAATTGAATTATTTCATTTCTACTTTTGCACCAGCTGCTTCTAATGTAGCTTTCATTTTTTCAGCTTCATCTTTTGCAACTGCTTCTTTAACAGCTTTTGGTGCAGATTCGACCAAAGCTTTTGCTTCGCCCAAACCTAAACCAGTGATGTCTTTGACAGCTTTGATAACAGCCAATTTGTTTGCACCAGCTTCTGCTAAAATAACATCAAATTCTGTTTTTTCTTCTGCCGCAGCACCAGCCGCTGGACCAGCAGCAACCGCAACAGCAGCAGCAGCGCTTACGCCCCATGTTTCTTCTAATGCTTTGGACAATTCGACTGCTTCTTGAACAGTCAATTTTGACAATTCTTCAACTATTTTTTGAATATCTGCCATTTTTTACTCCTTGAGTAGTTTTTAATTTTGTTTTTTTCCATACTCTGCTGAAACACGCGCCAAACGTGATGCTGGTTCTATCAATATACGTGCGATAGTTCCACGAATTTCAAGCAACGATGGAAGCTTGGATAATTGCACAATGCCGCTCACATCCAGAAGTTCTGCATCCATTTTACCACCAACAATTGTCAATTTTTGATGGTCTTCAGCAAATTTAGCCAAAACTTTTGTCACAGCCAACGCATCTGTCGCAACAGCAACAGCAGTTGGATGTTTCATCAATTCGGATACAGCTTCGAAATTAGTATCTTTCAATGCTAATTTCATCAAACGGTTTTTGACAACTTTGAACAAAGAAACTTTGTCGCGCAATTCATTACGCAGGCTTTCCATTTCTTTCACTGTCAAACCATGGTTTTCAACAACGAAAACACCGTCTGCTTCTTTCAAGGACGACTGCAACGCTGAAATCAAATCTGATTTTTCTTCGCGTCTCATTTTATATATCCTTTTAAGCTTTTTTTGTTAACTTTCCATCTGTGGTTTTCCCACCGGTGGGGCTTCAAGTTTCTGCCCCAAAGAATTTTTCTTTGTCTATGATGGGAATTAAGTGATTTTCTTCACACCATCAGTCTCGGACAGAAATCTGTGTTATGGCGGGATGTCCCGCCATAAATTATTTTACTTCAACCTTTAAGCCTGGGCCTTGGGTTGTAGCAACACTGCATCCCAAGATATATTGACCCTTAGCTGATGCAGGTTTAACTTTTTTCAATTGTTCAATCAATGCGTTTGCATTTTCGACCAATTTTTCAGTCGCAAAAGACATTTTACCAATACCAGCGTGGATAATACCTTTCTTTTCAGCACGGTATTCGATTTGTCCAGCCTTTGCGTTGGCAACTGCTTCGGTTACATTGTTTGTGACTGTTCCCAATTTTGGATTAGGCATCAAGCCCTTTGGCCCCAAAACACGTGCAACCTTGGACATCTTTGGCATCATATCAGGTGTTGCGATAACACGATCAAAATCCAAAAATCCATTTGCAACTTTGTCAATCAATTCTTCACCGCCAACAACATCAGCACCTGCTTTCTTAGCTTCGTCTTGGCTGTTGATTGTGAACACAGCAACGCGAACTTTTTTACCTGTGCCGTTTGGCAAAGATAACATACCACGAATGTTTTGGTCTGCCTTTGTCACATCGATTCCCAATTTAATCGCGATTTCTAAACTTTCATCGAATTTCTTTGAACAAAAACCGCGTAATGTTTCAATTGCTTCGTTCAAACTGTATACTTTCTTGGCATCTAATGTGGACCAAGTTTTCTTTCTTTTTGTGACTTTCATGACTTAGCCCTCCACCTTTACGCCCATAGAACGGCATTGACCAGCAACAATATTCATTGCAGATTCAATTGTCGAACAATTCAAATCAGGCATTTTATTTTTCGCAATTTCTTCAATTTGTGCCTTTGTAATAGTGCCAACAAATTCACGGCCAGGTTTATGAGAACCAATTTTCAATTTCAATGCTTTCTTGATATAGTAGGATACAGGTGGCAATTTCATAATAAATTCGAAACTGCGGTCTGTATAAACAGTGATTATGCAAGGAATTGGCATTCCTGGTTCTTTATCTGCTGTTTTATCATTAAATTGTTTGCAGAATTCTGCGATGTTAACACCAGCAGCACCCAGCGCAGGTCCAATTGGAGGCGCAGGATTAGCTTGTTTGGCAGGGACTACTAATTTAACAATCCCTTTTAATTCTTTTTTTGCCATTTTTCACTCCGTTTTTTTACGATGTTTTTAACATCTGGTTAGTGTTGTGGTGCGATGTGGCGCATCTACCACGTTTTTTATAGTGTTTTACCACTAAACTCTTTCAACCTGAGCAAAATCCAGTTCTACACTGGTTTCACGCCCAAATACCAAAATCGTCACTGTCATTTTTTGTTTCACATTATCAACATTTGACGCGATACCATTGAAATTCGCAAACGGTCCATCAATAACATGAACTTCTTGACCTTCTTCATAGACAGTGTCTTCTGTGACAACAGAACCTTCTTCGACCTGTTTCAACAAACGGCGCGCTTCTGCTTCACTGATTGGAATTGGTTTTGATTGATTTTTAACTTTTTGACCCAAAAACATAACAACCTGGGGCATCAATTTCACAAGAGAAAAAGTTTCATTGTTCATAACCATTTGAACAACGATATAGCCCGGAAAAAACTTCTTTTCTGTTTTTACGCGTTTACCAGCTTTGATTTCAGACACTTCGCGTGTTGGGACCAAAATCTCCCCAAAATAAGCATTTAATTTACGTTTATCAATTTGTTCCCGCAGTTCACGTGCAACCTTGTCTTCACAAGAAGTATGAACGTTTACAACAAACCACTGCATTTTATCTTCCATTGCTTATCCCCTTGATTATTTTAGAAAATCCAGTTCACCAAAGCATTTAAAATGCTGTCAATTACAAAAAAGAACAACGCCGCAAGTCCGGAAAACACCAATATCATAAATGTAGTGTTAACAACTGTTTCACGTGTTGGCCAAACAATTTTGAACCATTCAGAACGGACAGATTTGATAAATTCAATTATTTTTTTCATATTTTTCCCGGTTTTTTGCAACATTTTACAGGTTTTTCTGGCAGGGGCTGAAGGAATCGAACCCTCATCCGCGGTTTTGGAGACCGATATTCTACCGTTGAACTAAGCCCCTTTAAAATCGCCTTTGTTTAATCCGTACCCATACAAACACCCCAGCATTTTCGCCATTTTACCCATAATCGGTGCTAAGCATAGCATACCCATATTAAAAATCAAGCGGAAATATTATAATGTTTAAAAAATTTTATAGCAAGCGAAAAAACTTTTTACATATTTTGCTTTAATTTATTCTTTTTTGTATTTTTTGCTTGCACTGTATAAACAAAATTTTCTAGAATCAAAACAGATAATGTGGGGGAAAGTGTGGCAAAAGTAATAGAACCGCCGGTTTTAATATCACGAATATTAACGTTTGTATTCGCAACGTCGGTCGTTGTGCTGATTACAATGGCTGTCGCGTTGATTAAAATGATGCCACTGGAAAGACCCGAAGTATTCTTTTTATCCAACAGAACAACATCAGTAAATGCTGTTATTGAACCGTTGGTTCCAGATTCCACAAATGAGAAAGCTTTGGAAATATACGAAAAAGGGTTTGTTCGTGAATATATAATCAGTCGCAATACTTTGTCGCCTAATATGGCAACGACCATAAAAAATTGGGCTAACGTTGTAAAACCATGGTCCAGCAACCGCGTATATTCCGCATTTGCTCGCACAGCATTGTATGGCGAATACACATCTGGCGATACATTTTCTGGGCTTTCATGTTCTGTGAATTTTTCTGACAAAAACAAAGAACAACCGGTGGTAAAGACTGGACATAATTTGAAGTATGATGAATATACTGTAACTTTTGCGTGGGTTTGTAAAAATAGTGGTGGACAGACCACACAAAAAAATTATAAGATACGAATAAGGATACAATCTGTTTTGGATGAAAAGGCGTCGAACACGTTGGAAAACCTGAACAAATTGCGCGATAATCCATTGGGTATTCGGGTTGTAGAATACACAATTTTGGATGGCGATGGCGACCCTTTGGATTCCGATAGACACTCTTTGTAAAGGGTTATGTAATTTGAAGGAAAGGATTATAAAAGATGACTTTTATAAAATTTTGTAAATTAAATGTTTCTTTGTTGGCGGTTTTGTGCTGTGTTTGCCCTGCGAATGCTGTCTATCAGATGGCATGGGACAATCCAAATATGAACATGGCAAGTGGTTCACTAAAACCAGGATATGCAAATTTAACTTGGTCTACGGGAACAGTGTTGCCGATTAAAACACGTGCGGGCATGGCAACATTGGTGACATTACCGGCGGGCGAAAAGATTGCTGATATTGTCGCCGGAAACGAAGCTTTGTTCCATATTGATGCTAATCCTGGGGACCAATCTATGTATATTACCCCAACAGACGAAAACAACGGAAACGATACAAATATGATTGTGACCGGCGAATCTGGAAACAAATATATTTTCTATCTACGCGCCTATCCTATTAATTCCAGTGATATTACATATTCTCAGGTTGATATCTCTGCGGGGACGGGGGCAAATGTTGTTATATCAAATGCTGCACCTGCACCGTCTGGTTCTATGGGGTCTATATTCAAAAAATCTGCATCAAAAACATCTACTATTGGTGTTGATGGTGAAGATTATGGATGGATAAAGACTATGAAAATAGACCCGTCTGAATTTCGTTTTGATTTGGATATATTTGTTCCAAATCCAGATGATTATGTAATCGCCCCTGAACGCGTGTGGCGTGATCGTATATTTACTTATATCGATTTCGGGGACAAGGTTATTTCCATGACGCAAAGACCCGTTGTATCGCTGTTGGTCGAAGGTGGCGAAAGCCCTGTTGGTTTCCGCACAGATGGCGAAGACGGTCGTTTATTGATTGTCGAAGCGGTGGGCGATTTGGTCTTGCGCAGTGGTCAAAGAATCGTATGTATCAAAAAACGTGCTAAACCTTTCTTGATTGCTGATACGGCTTCGGTGATGGCATTGGCAGAAGCTAATGTTGCTCAATCATTGGCGGCAAATCAGTCTTTGAATAATATTGCATATAACGATGAAATGTATGCAATAAACGCGAATGTGAACGATTATTACAGCACTACACCAACATATGTTGATAATCAACAATATGTTTATAACCAACCAACTGATTTAATGTATGTTACTGATGGAATGCCAAGTGCGCCTGTATCTGGTGGTCCAAACATGATTCCATCTGCGCGTTCAACGGCGGGGTCTTATTTACCACAATCTAATATACCTCTTATTACCAGCAATCAAACGGGGGTCGCGGTGGAATTAAAATCTGACACTTCGGTAAAGGCTTTGAATGATTACTGGACAGAATTGTTGGCAAAGTTCAGTGGTGAAGACGGTGCTGGCATTTTAACACCTTATAAGAACAGTGTGTTCTTTGCGGTTGATGAACAAGGTGTTGGCGATTTGGGTGCTGATTCTGCTACTGCCCGTTTATATCGTTTGCGTATCGGTCCATTGTCAGATATAGATACTGCACAGAAGTTGTGTGATCAATTGTTAAAGTTCAGTGGCGCAAGTTGCTATGTAGTTAGGATACAATAAAAAATGAAATATATCAAAGAGCAATATGATGATTTCAGATCAAATACACCAACGTATGTTCAATGGCTGTTGTTGGGTGTTGCGTTTTTGATTGTAATTATCTTGTTAACATTATTATTATCTGGTAAATCTAAAAAAGAAGACGAAATTCAACCTGTCAATCAGCACATTGAATTCAATGTATCTCCACAGACTATAACTTTTGATAATGTCAAAGTTGGTGAATCAAGACACGCAAAAGTTAATGTTTCTGTTAATGTGCCTGTCATCATAGAAAGCGTAAAAATATCTGACAAGAATTTTACAACAAATAATAATTGTGTTGTGTATGATGAAACAGATTCTTGTAATATAAATGTAATTTACGCGCCAAGCGAATCTCAAAAAATGACCAGCACGAATTTAATAATTACTTGGTATGACACAACTTCGGAAGATACCGTAAATACCGAAGAAATCCCTGTGGTGTTCAGCGCTTATGAAGAACCAAAACCAATTGTTAAACCAGAACCCAAAGTGGTCGAACCTGAACCTGAGCCAGAGCCTGAACCAGAACCTGAGCCAATTAAAGAAATAAAAAATATTGCGATTCCAAATCCAATAAGACAACCGGAACCAGAACCGGAACCTGAGCCTGAATTTAAACCATGTTCTGAATTCGCGATTCCTGGATATGATGCATCTGGTAATCAAATTGGTTGGATAAAACCAGAACGTGGGACAAATTATTTTTATCCTTTTTCTGATAAAACCTGTTCCAACCCAACCGGCAGATACGATATTGCAACTGGTGTTATCTTGTCTTTGAAAGACGGTTCAAAAATCGGAACAGATTCAGACCATATTGGATATAGAAATGTTCACGACAGAAATTTAGTAATGCCGAAATTATCAATGCCAAATTCAGTCACGGTTCGGGTAAATAACGGTGAATTTGACAGTTCTGCTAAATGGGTTGCAACGGGCAAAAATGGTCAGGCAATCGCAACAAAACATGACGACAGCAGAACATTTAATCGTAATAACAAAAACGAAACTGATGTCGCAATATTAAGGGGGTCTGGATTCGGTGCTGGCGAAGCAGTAACATCTTCTTTGCCGTACGACAGAACATTTATATTGCGTCAATTTAAACCTATTCCTGCAACGATTGTTTCAGAAGTTCGTGCAGACCCCAGTGTTTATGGATATGATAAATCTGGGAATCCATTGAAAGATGGTGTGAACCACAGTATTCCTGTGCGTGCTACAGTTGACAGAAATGTTTATTCTGATGACGGTCGCACAATAATATTGCCGACAGGAACTTTATTGATGGGGTATTTATCTGGCAATTTACCAGGACCTTATCAGGCGTTTGGTCGTATGAACATAAGGTGGTATCAATTTATTCGTCCAGATGGTGTTGAATTTAATTTCTTGGACGATGGTCAAGATCCTTATTCTGCTGATGCCCAGGGTCGTATGGGTGTTCCGGGTCATGGCAGTACTGATTATTTTGAACAAATGGTTATGCCTTTGTTGACTTCGTTGGTGCCGGCGGCGGTAAATATGATTGCACCTATTGCTGATACAGTTATAAATCAAATTGATTTAGATAATAACACTATTGTTCAATCAGGGACTATTCGTTCATCAGAAATGGCAAAACAAGATATCATAAACACGTGGAACAAAATTACACAAAAATTGTTGGTTGATGCGATTGATAATACTGTGCCACCATTTTCTATTGCTGCTGGGACGCGTATAAATGTATTTTCACCGGTAGATTTAATTGTATCTTGTGAAGGAACTGGCAAGAAATGTGCTGCTATTCCTGCTGGATCAGATAAACGCCGTAAATGGTCTGATTTACAGAAAAAAGCCTCCTTTAATCCAGATGATGGTTCTTGGGTTGGTCAGGTTCGTTCATTTGATTTAAGTCAATATTGTATACCTGATAAAAATGATAAATGGACCATAAATGAAAAATCGTCTTGGGCGGATTCTGGTTATGAATATAGAACAGTGTTGTTGTATTGCGAATCGCTGAATTATCAGGCAAAAAATAATGCTAAACAGGCTGTTTACAACGAAAGCGTGAAACAAAAAGCATCTGATAAATATGGCGATTTCCAATTTAATCAAACAACAGGAACATTAAACCAATCAGGAACAGAAGAACAAACCAAGGCTTATAATACCAAAGTATTGGGATTAGAATATGATGACGAAGGTTATGTGAAAAATCCATTTGCAAAACCTGCTGAAACGGTCGAACAAGATGTTTTGACTTGTGAAGATGGCTTGGCACCTGATGCCAATGGCTGTTGTCCGGGTGAAACATTTACAGACATGGGTGAAGATGGTTGGAATTGCTGTCCTGATTCTGGGGGTGATTGCTTCCCACCAATAACAGTTGAATAAACAAAAAAATCCGCCATGGCGGATTTTTTAATAGAAAAACACGAAAAACCGATTCGTATTAGTTTACATAAAAACGATATACGAATCGGTTTTTCGATTCGGTTTTCTAATCGCAGTTGTATTGTTTTACACAATTCAATTTTTATTTTACTTTTCATTGTGTTTCTTTATTGACACATGCTTATCAAAATAAAAAACAAAGGAGAAAAACATGAATAATACATTGAAAAACCAAAATATATCATCATCAGAAAAATTTCAAAACGCAGAACAACTGTGGTTTTGGTTTTTATATTCTAAATCTATTCAAAATGGTTTTAATCGCAAATCTGTTTCGATTCGCAGACCGTGTGAATTATTGGATATAGAAACTTTGATAACTAAACTTTATCTTTGCGGGAAATTGACTGATGAACAATTAAATGTTATGAAAAAATTTGGCGATAAAAGACGCGCACCACACCAATATATTTATTATGAAAACAAGGCCGCAAGCCTTTGGAAATCTGCGATGGACACTTTGACAGAATACGCACGCAAGAAAGATTGGCTGGCTGATTAAAAATAAATTTCTGATTTATGGACCCGGGAGATAAATCAGAATCATGCATAAATATATAAAAAAGCTATTATCATGATTATATATATTGGATTTTCAACAAAGACACATAAGATATTCGCAAGAATTTTTTGCCGACACTTTAAGCATTGTGCGCCTGTCGTTATTACAAAAAACAAATGTGAAATATATCAATTTACGCGCGCGAATAACATAAATGTTATTCCTATAAAAAAACGCGATATAAAAATATTAACGGCGCACGGGTGGCGATTCGTCAAATACAACATAAAATACATCCCACGAAATGCGATACATATACATGCCCTTAGTTGTGTTCAATTTACAAAAAAATTCTGTGGGATAAAAAAAGCAACAATACAAACACCCGATTCGCTTTTGAAACATCTGATAAAAAAATGAAAAAATACCGGCAAATGCCGGTATTTTTATTTCATATTTTTCTTTATTATGTACATCTGTAATATACCGAATAAATTAGACACAGTCCAATAAAGAACCAATCCCGCTGGCATCCACGCAAACAACACAGTAAATATTACTGGCAACCATTTCATCACCCGCTGTGTTGATGCAAGCGCATCATTTCCATTATTTGATGTGGTTGGTGTTTGTAAATACTGTTGCAGCCACATTGTTGCCCCCATCAAAATCGGCAATATGAAGTAAGGATCCATAGCGGCTAAATCTGAAATCCACAGGAAATGCGCAGACCGCATTGGAACAGATATCAATAATGCTTTGTACAACGCAAAGAAAATAGGTATTTGAATCAACATTGGCAAACACCCAGACATTGGCGAAGTCCTGTTGGCTTGATAAACCTTCATCATTTCCATTTGCAGGCGCGCCTTGTCATTAGCATAAAGTTTTTGCACCCTTTGTAATTCTGGTTGCATCTTTTGCATCTTCATGGTTGATACGAATGATTTACGCGTCAAAGGCCATATCAATATGCGCAAAATCAAAGTCATCAAAATAATAGCAACACCATAATTACCAACCAACGCATATAACCAATTTATCATCCACAACATGGGCTGGGCAAAGAACCAAAACCAACCATAATCCATTGTTTTGTTTATACCAGGTATTTTATCAGCCACCACATTTAACACATTAGAATCGCGCGGTCCCGTAAACACATAAGTATTGATTTCTTTTTCTGATTTCGCAGCAATTTTAACTGGCGCAACATTTGTTTGTGCGAAATACACATCGCCTGTTTTTTTCAAACTGATTGTTTGGTCGTTCGCATCAACTGAAAAAACAGTTTCCCAATATTGGTCCGCAAAACCCGCAGAACCACGAACCGTAGAATACGCAACTGATTTTTTGTTTAATTTATTCCAATTTGTATAATCCAATTTAGAATTAGCATAAACAACACCACCTGTTTCCACAACAGATGACATTTTATCGCCCACGCCCCTGATAATAGTGGCATATGGGGATACAGATATTTCACGATTCGAATTATTTTTTATCACATCCGAAATCGTTATCACATATCCATCCACAGAAATTTTACGTGTAAAATGAATTCCTGCATTGTTCCAATGCATCACACCTGATTTCATTTCCCAATTAGTATTTATATTTGGGGTCTGAATATCTGGGGATACAAAGCCAACTTCTATGAAATTATTTTCCCCGTTTAACAAAGAAACCGTTGCATCAGATTTAGAATCTTGCTTGTGTTTGTTCAGTGAAATGTTTGATATACGCAACCCCTGAACATCCATATTGATTTCATCATTTGTTAAATTTTGCTTTGCAACATTTGATTGTTCTATGGCAACAGGTTCATTTGTCACAATTTCTGTATTTTGTGGTTTAAACCACGCGCCCATTATCCACCAGGCAAACAAGAATAACATACACCACCAGAAAAACCGACCAAACCGCGAAGGCTTTTGTTGTGGTTGCATTGATGCCCATTGATTAAAACCCGAATTATTATCCAAATATTTTACCATAATTTTAGTCCCCTAATTTTTTTAAACATTTCTTTCTGTTTATCAGCATATTTATTAAATACAAAATCACACCAAAAGTTATAAACACATCCCCAATATTAAATATCGCCGGAAAAGTCCAGAGCCCCCCAAAGTGCCATTGTATAAAATCAGCAACCGCGCCAAAACGCAATCTGTCCAGCAAATTACCAAGTGCGCCACCAATTATAAACGCAAGTGGCAACCGTTCATAAACATCTGATTTCTTGAATAAATAATAAAGCAGACCAATAATAATTGCAGCCATTAAAACACTTAAAATAATCGGCAAGACAAAATTAAATGCGGAAAATGAAACCCCACGATTCCATACAAAATGAATATTGAATAAATTAGACAAACCATAATCGCCACCGATTATATCAGACCAAGATGCAACAATGCCGTTTATTCTGCATTTGGCACAAATAAGATTGGCATCATAAACTGAATCGCCCCATTTATTTGCAAAGAAATTCAACAGATAAGCCTTTGACAGGAAATCAGCAGCAAAAACCGCGATTATAATCGCTATATATTTGAAAAACCGTTTCATCATTAACCTCGTTCCGAAAAAATATAGCAATTACAGATTACAAAAGCAAATAGAATATAGCAGGACCAAAGAATTTAAAGGAAGGGAATAAAATTACAAAAAAAATACTGGCTTTGTGCCAGTATTTTTTTACCCTTATTTCACATCCAATGGTTTACCAACATTGGCATAGCCGTTTGCACGCAGATATTCTGTTAAATCATCTATTTTGTTTTCAGATAAACCTATGCTTTTCAAAACTGCAGAACCCAGTATAAAGGAAGATTCTATGATTTCAGGTGTCGCATATTTTACACCCATATCTAATAACTCTTTTGATGATTTTAAACTGTGCGCACGCGCAAATATCTTCATATGTGGCGATATAGTATTTAATGTGTGAACTATTTCATGAGCAATTATTTCATCGTTCAAAGATATCACAACTGCACGCGTTTTGCGTGGTTTAAGTCCAGCTGCTAATAAAATAGATTCTTTATTAGATTCACCATAAATCACATTGTAACCCTCTTCGCGTGCAAGAATAACCTGGTCTACATTTGCATCAATCGCGACATAAGATATATGTTCTGCATTTAACATCTGGGCGATAATTTGTCCCATACGACCAAATCCACAAATAATTACAGTTGGTGTCTCGTCATTGATTCTTTCTGTTAGATTCTTATTTATTTTGCTGTTAAACAATTTTTTGAATCGCGATATGCGGTCGTACACCAGCAATAATATCGGTGTCAACATAATAGATACAATTATAACCGCAGTCAATATTTCTTGGTGTTCCATTGGAATTGCACTTATCCCGTTTGTTTTCATCGTCTGTAAAATCAACAATCCAAATTCACCGCCCTGTGCCAGAATCAACGACATTAATGCCGCTTCGCGACCAGATACATGACGAACGCGCGCGACCATATAAAGCGCAAAAAATTTAATCAATACTAAACCAATTACACCAACCAAGACCATTTCCCAATGGCTTTCCAGGAACGGAAGATTTATCCCCATCCCCAACACAATGAAAAAGAAAGACAAGAACAATGTTGCGTATGGTTCTATACTTGCATTTATTTGGTGTCTGTAAACCGTTTCAGACATTAACATACCAGCCAAAAACGCCCCCAACGCAGGTGGCAATCCCATTAAATCAAGCACTACTGCCCATACAGCAATATTTACCATTATCGCCAAAACCAATGCTTCATGAGATTGAATTTTTGCCACAACATGTAAAAGCGGATTTAAAATAAACTTTGCAACAACAACCACGCCTAAAATTAAACCCAAAGACATCACCAAAATATCAATTACAGAAGCCCCTAAATTAATCGATTTCCCAGCCATCACAGGCAACATAGCAAGTAGCGGTATTGACAATAAATCTTGGAACAACAAAATAGAAAAGGTTTGACGCCCCATATTTGTTTGCAATTGATTTCTGTCTATTAAAATTTGTAAATCTTCAGAAGTACTGGACATCGCAAGAATCAAAGAAATCATTATTGTCCCAATCAATGTCCATTGTGTTATTCCTGCAAGAATTGGAAACAACATTACTGCGACCATTAAAACCTGAGATGCCCCAAGCCCAAAAATAGTTCGACGCAACTGCCACAATCTTTTCATATTGATTTGCAGACCTATATTAAACCACAAGAACATTATCCCAAGTTCACCTAAAAAATTCCATGTTCCGGATAATTCAAACAAACCTAAAACATGCTGACCCGCCAAGATACCAGTTAATAAAAATGCCAACAAAGTCCCCATATGAAAAAATCTTATACAAAACACCGCGATAAACGCGATAACAAAAAATAAAAGTGTTGCTGTTGACATTTGTTTCCCTCCAACTCTCTTTATATCATAACAAATTTACATCAATATTGCTGGCAATTTCAAGAAATTTTTTTGGGTCCATTTCTTCTGCGCGCTCTGTCCCTGTTAACCCAAATTTTTCCCAATCTGTTTTTATAATTCCACGTATCATCTTGCGACGTTGACCAAACAATTTCGCAGTTAATTTTTCAAGTTTTTCTGTATCTTTGATTGCCTTGATTTTATTTTTATTCGGGATAATTTGAACAACCGCAGATTGCACCTTTGGGCGCGGAACAAATGCAGTATTTGGCACATCAAATAAAATCTTTGTATCACAAACTAAATTCGCCAGCACCGCCAGGCGACCATATTGTTCATCACCAACATTTGCAACTATGCGCAGCGCAACTTCTTTTTGAAACATTAGTGTTAATGATTTTATGTTTGCACCGTTCGCGATTTTTTTAAGCCAACCTATCAACAATTCAGTCCCAACATTATAAGGCAAATTAGCACAAACAGCATATCCTTTTTTGTCCAATTCAGACAAATCTGTTTTCAATGCGTCGCCAAAAATAACTTCCAATCTGCCATCTGCTGCATCTACAATTTGTGATAAAATTGGTTGTGTGGTTTTATCTTTTTCAATCGCAATAACTTTCTTTGCACCCGCAATCAACAGCGCACGCGTCAAGCCAGCTGGACCTGGTCCAACTTCTACAACAGTCGTTTTTTCTATATCAGGCACAGAACGCGCAATACGACCAGTCAAATTTAAATCAAATAAAAAATTTTGACCAAATTGCTTCTTTGGCTCCAGACCGCTTTCGCGCATCATTTCTGATACCGGGGGTAAAGATTTTAATTTATCAATCATAATTTTTTTCGTCCCCCAAAAGCAAGTGTCAAAGTTCCATCATCAATGTAATCTAAATCACCCCCCAATGGGACACCTGATGCCAATTCTGAAAATTCAGCCCCCATATCCCCAATCGTAGAAATAATGTATTGCTGGGTGGTTTTGCCTTCGACTGTATTAGGCAAGGCAAATATTATTTCCGTTATTTTTTCTTTTTCAATGCGCGATGCGATATTCGCAATATTCAAATCATCAGGTGTAATTCCATCAACCCCAGATAAATTGCCACCCAATACATGATAGCGCCCATGAAAAACACCAGATTTTTCCAACACCAAAACATCAGATAAATCACGCACAATACATAACTGTCCATTTTGCCGCGACGTATCAGCGCAATATTCGCAAATTTCGGCATCTGTTAAAACACCACAATTTGGACAAGGATGAATATGTTCAATAGCGTCTAACAATGCATTAGCCAAACTTTCGCCACGTCCTGTTTTATCTTGCAAAAGTGCGATAACTATGCGTGACGCTGCGCGCGTTCCAACGCGTGGTAATTTTGCAAATTGTTTAATAAGTTTTTCTATCTTTATAT
>Ga0310696_10002659_pt1 | contig 23322 bp, 9 predicted proteins | sample AusTroGonzalo_MG_4_FD_203885 | JGI IMG/M metagenome (GOLD analysis project Ga0310696, IMG submission 203885) | Bovine rumen microbial communities from tropical cattle in Woodstock, Queensland, Australia - Gonzalo_02 (v2) (version 2) | ecosystem: Host-associated > Mammals > Digestive system >...
TGGCCTCATTGGTACAATGCAGGCGTTTACCTGTCAGCATCTGATAGTCTGCTGTGATATGACGGGCCTTGCCCACCTTCATAATCTGCGAGCTGCCATTTCCCAGTACAGGAATATCAAGCACCTGTTGCTGCTGATAATACACCTTACAGCCTTGTCCTTCTGCAACAACCTTTAACTTCGCATTGGGTGACACCATGTCGGCAGCAAACATGCCGCATGTCATGCTCAATGTAAAGAGCAAGAATAATACCTTTTTCATTATACTATTTCATTTTTAGTTTTCCTTCAACAACATAAATACCTTGTGGCAACTGAGGCCAAATTTCCATAGAGCCAAGCTTTATGCCCTTAGTCGTATAGACATGAGGCTTAGAACGATTGGTATTCGTATCTATCTCCGGACCACCGGTATCCAGTTTCTCCTGCAACAGATAGCGATGACGCAAAGACGAACGAACAGCATACCATGCCTTCTTCTTACCAAGACCAGAGTTATATAGCAACGGATTAGAATTGCTACGCCAAGAGTCATTATCCTTGATGCCCCAGATAACGAGGTTAGGACAATTGTCGTTATTCAGCACGATATCGGTGATCACACGGTAATTACGTGCCTGTTCCTCCAGATTAGCTGTCGTCGTAGAGGGAACACCCATATCCAACTCCGTGATGATACATTTCAGACCGGCCTCACCAAAGAGACGGATAGTCTTCTCCAGTTTCACAGAGTCAACATCACCGATAGATAAGTGGCACTGCAGTCCGACACCATCCAAAGGGGTATTCCTTGACTGCATGTGCTTCACCAGATTATAGAAAGCCACAGCCTTAGCCTTGCCCTGCATCTCCACATCATAGTCATTCAGGTAGAGCAGGATATCGGGATCAACCCTACGGGCATAAACAAACGCGGAATCGATATAATCATCACCGATAGCCTGTTGCCATACCGTAGGACGCAACTTATAACCATCAGGATTGGTACGGATAATGCTCTGGTCATCGTCCAGACACTCGTTGACGACATCCCATTCCACCACCTTACCCTTGAAATGCTTCAGCACCGTGGTGATATGATTCTTCATAATGTCCAACGCCTGTTGACGCGTCCATCCCTTATCATTCTTCTTACCATCACTGCTCAGCCACGCAGGCTGCTGGGTATGCCATACAAGACAGTGACCACGAACAGTCATATTATTGTTCTTTGCCAAAGAGACGAGACCATCGGCAGCACCCCAACTGAAACTTCCCTGCGAGGGCTGCAGCACATCCATCTTCATCTCGTTCTCTGCCACCATCATATTAAACTGACGGGCAGCCTCAGCACGATCGCTATCCAAGCCTTTATAGGTACAGAAAGCAGCACCAATCTTCTTGCCATTCTTCTCGGCATAGTAGCGCAGCGTCTTGGTATCGGTATTATCATTGACACCATCATCATAGAGGGCGCCCATCGTACTCTCTGGAATTTCAGGATTATTCGGGTCAATAGGATTATTCGGATCGGCATCCTCCGTAGAGGCTAAGCGCAACACCACCTTATAGCCCTCGTCATCGGTTACCTCCTCCAAGGCCCATGTGCCCTTGCCGGGCTGTAACAGATGGAACTGCCAGTCGCCGCTCTTACTCTTTGCTGTCAGGACAGTAATCTCCGTACCCACCTTAAAAGGTAATTCTTCGAGGGCGAGTGTGATAATAGGTGCAACCTCGCTCGTCGAGAAATCCTCGGTCATATTACTATAGTTGAGGACACCAGCCACCATCAGTTGGTCATAACTATCAGCAGAAGCCACCTTGAAACGCAACACAGAAGCGGGATGTACCGTGAGGTTGGCATTCTTTGTGGGGGTGGCATAGTTCTTGAGCGTCAATGTACCTGGTTCGATATCACCAGGTTCTATAGTACCGTAGTTGTCCACAGCACCACCGATACTACCCGTACCGCCAAGGATACCATTATTCAGAACGTAAGCAACCGGTGTTGCCTCACTGCTCATAGCCCCCAGTGCACCACTGTATTTTTTGCTCTCAGCCTCAGCACGGTCATTATTAACCAATACCTTACCTGCTTTCACACGCAAGGCACCGGTCAAGAAGTTCTGATTACCCGTGATTCGGTAGGTTCCAGTTCCCTCCTTGATGAGTCCTAATGTGGTGTTGGCATCATTACCCGAAGGAGCAATCTTACCAGCCAAGACCGCATCGGTATTCAGGTTTCCAACTAAATAATAAGACTTTCGTCCGGTTTTCATATAGCCCTGCAAGGTTGATCCAGCCTCCATCTGCAGTTCACCAATACGGAAACCGCACGCATTGGCATTATTGGCCTCATTACAGATGCCAGCTCCACTATGCACATTCAATTTACTGTTCTGCAGAGCATTATTCAGTTTTCCATTCTTAATACAGTCGTCAATATTCTCGGGTGAGAAGACCTTACCGCCATGATTCAGGACAATCAGGAATGCGCCAGCCTTTGACGAATTCTCACGGAAGGGATAAACATGGGCATCGCCCCTGAAACTTGTCCAGTTTGACCATGCGCTTTTTGTTCCCAACCAGCAACGCTCACCACCAGCATAAAGGTTAATGGTGCCTTTACCACTGACTGTAGAGTTAAAATAGCAATAACGTGCCATCTTAACATCAACGGTCTTGCCTGATGCTACGGATACTGCCTGATCATAAGTGACATAAGCCTTATCCGTATTGTCTGCATGGAAATCTATTACTGTATTCTGTGCCTGAGCACCGAGTAACGGCAGAGCCGCTAAGAGAGATATAAGTCTTTTATGTTTCAGCATAAAAACAAATTCGTTACAACAAAATCAATTCGTGCAATTCGTTAAATTCGTTGTTTCAATAAATTATTTCAGTTTGTCAAACTTCGCATTCTTCTCAATGGTCCATCCCTGACGCTTTGACAATCCGCAGTCCTTGCCCTTGAACATCTTAGCCGCCTGCTTGTCACCCTTCAACTGCCAGTTGAGCCAGTTCAGTGCTACCACAGAGAACTCGCCACCATGAGGCTGACGATAGGTGCCGCCATGACCTACAGGGAAGTTGGTTGCGCAGCAAGGCACATGAGTAATCTGCTGGAAGTCGTCCATACCATTCTCGTAGGCAATATCTTCTTTGCCACCCAGGATATAGATGATGCTGGAGTGGATATCCTTCAGCTTGGACTTATCGGGCATAGGCATACCACCCACAGCCTGTGCGCGGTTGCTGTTCTTGAAGAGACCGCTATTGCAGATCATCAGCGTCTTAATACGTGGGTCGGCACAGTTGTAGAGTGTCTGCAGACCACCACATGACATACCAGCCACACAGATATTCTTCACGTCAATCTTATTATAATAAGGTGAGTTCTTGTCTGCATTCTGAGCGATGATCCAGTCGATTGACTCTATCTGCTGCTGAGTGGTTGACATTGGACCGTTATATGGTTTTTCTTCCATGGGGATATAACCCGTAGCCAGCACAATATAACCATGAGAAGCAATCTCGTTCAGGAACTTATAGTGCTCCCAAGGAGAGTTGGTGCAGGCACCATTACCCCAGACCAGTACGGGCAAAGGATTTTTCTTATTGAAAGCAGACAAATCCTGTGGCACGAAGATTGTGTGTGCCTCAAGGGTAGCCTCTTCCTTCATGATAGCCTTATACTTACCCAGTCCACCATCTTCTACAACAAGCGACTGCAGACCCTTGATCTCCCACCAGTCGAAGTTGAAGAGCTTCGGTCCCTTACGACCAGTGAAGACGAAATACAGGTCGTGAGTGCCCTCAGCCTTTTCTGCGAAGTCAACAGACAAGGTCTGCCATTTCTCCCAACCGCCAGTGGCAGGTACCTCCAGTGTGGCAAGGCGTTTTCCCCTGATACTGTCAATACGCACCTCAATCTTTCCGCCGCGCAAGCCGCTGGCCACACGGGCGATGAACTGCTTAGCGACATTTCCCTCGAACTTCACGTTCTGCAGTTTGATATAGTCGCCATTATGGATATCGGTCACATAAACGCCAATCTCGTCATTCTGCTCTGTCTTCACACCACGGCTAAAAGCCATGGTCTCTGCCTGTACCTTCTGATATGGATTGAAGGCAGCAATAGGCTTCACGCCCTCATCGGTAGGCAGAATGGTGGGGAAAGAACCATCTGCATTATACTTAAACTCCTCCACTGCGACACTACGGCCGAAACCACCGCCATTAGGCAGTTTGCCGGTGTGATAGAAGAAATAAGAATGTCCTTTGTAGTCAGCCACGCCACAGTGGTTGGTGAAAGAACCCGTATTGCTCTGCGGCATAATCACGCCAGCATATTTCCAAGGACCTGTGGGTGATGAAGCGGTGCTGTACGAGATATGTTCAGGAACACCACCGGCAGCATAAAGCAACTGATAGACACCATTACGCTTGGTGAGCCAGGGTCCCTCTGTATAGCTGTCTTTATATTTCTTGCCTCTTTCACGCTTGTTCATTGCAGGCGATCCGAAAGCCTCCTCAGTCATATCCAGACGACCCAGTTCACCACTATAGGAAATCATATCACGATTCAACTTCAGGTAGTAGCACTGAGGATTACCCCACATCAGCCAAGCCTGACCGTCGTCATCAATCAGCACCGTGGGGTCGATATGATCCCATGAGCCATTCTCGAAGAGAGGTTTGCCAAGGGCATCCTTAAAAGGACCGGTAGGCGTGTCGCTCACAGCCACACCGATGGCCATACCGCCAGAGAGTTTGCTATGGGCACAGATATACCAGTAATACTTACCGTCACGCTCAACCGTCTGACTGGCCCAGGCACGATCATCGGCCCATGAGAAGCTCTCCAAAGCAAGAGGAGAACCATGGTCGGTCCAGTTCACCATATCCTCGGTAGAATAAACACGCCACTCCTGCATCCAGAAGAAATCGGCATTATCCTCATCATGTCCTGTATAAACATACATACGATCTCCGCTTACCATTGGAGCGGGATCACTTGTAAACCAAGTCTGCACAAAGGGGTTCTGTGCGTTAGCAGCCATGGCCGTCATAGCCATCATGGCTGCTGTCATCATAGTTTTTTTCATTTTTTAGTATTGTGTATTGTTATTTTTAAATCATGTCCTTTCTGTCGGCTCGTCTTCAGCTTAGCCTTGGCATCATTCCATTTGAAAGTGACGCGAGAGCACTGGCCTTTCTGATAAGCCATCGTTGTACCGTCATCCTCGTAAAGCGTGAAGGAACCGTCTGCACCGGGATAAACATGCAGTTCATCATGGCTCATGGGGATAATGCTGCCAGCACGTACAAAGACGGGGATACGGGCCTTGGTAACGTTAGACGTCACCGTCTGTCCGCCATCATAGTGCTGACCGGTATAATAGTCGTACCAACCGCCTTGTGTCTTAGGCAGATAGGTCTTCCATGTCTTCACATCTGGTTCGGTGATAGGACTGATGAGCAGAGCCGGACCGAACAGATACTCATATTTCTGGTCCAGAGCCGTGGCATCATCAGCAAAATCAAACACCAAAGGACGCATCAGTGTAGAACCATCGAAAGCGATATTAGCCGCTATACTATATATATAAGGTAAGAGGCGATAGCGCTCCTGCAAGCAACCGGCGATGATTTGCTGTGCCTCGGGGCCATAGTTCCATGGTTCCGTATTACTCATATAACCATGAACACGCATCAGGGGCAGATAAACGCTTGTCTCTATCCAGCGCAGCATCCTGTCGATATACGCTTGATCGGTATATTGATTACCGGGACGGAAGAAACCGCCAGCATCATACGTCCACCAAGGGATACCGGCAGCCTGCATACCCAGACCTGCCGTTATCTGACGACGGAATGTCTCCCAGTCGTTACCCACATCGCCACTCCACAAGGCAGAACCATAACGCTGGATGCCAGGAAAACCGCAACGGGTGAGAATCATGGGACGATTAGAGAGGTTTGAGGTTTGAGGTTTGAGGTTTAGCAAACCTTCGTAAACGGTCTTGTTGACTAGAAGGGGATAGACATTACGGACCTCTTCCCCACTCCACTTGCCATTATTCACACGACGACCGAGGAGGTCGTCATTCTCAGGCTCCGTAGCATCCTGCCACCAGGCATCGATACCCAGAGGAACCAAACGGGTTGAGAAATTCTTCCAATAGGCAGCAGCGGCATCAGGATTGAAGAAATCAATCCAGTCGGTGCCAGGGATATAATAGTTATCGGCCACCATCTGTTTACCGACCTCAGAATTTTTATCAATCTTTGACCATACACTGACCATCAGTCGTATATTCATGGCATGGAGACTATCAGTCAGTGCCTTGGGGTCTGGATAGAACTCCTCATCAAAACGCATCGAGTTCCAACCATACTTACCCCAATATTGCCAGTCCTGCACGATGACATCCACTGGCATCTGCTCCTTACGGAAGCGATTGACGGTCTGTAGGATTTCATCCGACGAATGGAAACGCTCACGACAGTGAATATAACCCAATGCCCAACGAGGCATCAAGGGGGCGTCGCCCGTCAGATGACGGTAAGAGGCTATAATTTCATCAGCAGTACCAACAAACACGGTATAGTCAACGGCCTGAGCAATAGGTGAGCGCAGCACCGTTTCATCTTTCACCTTCTCATAAAACACCTCAGGATTGTCACCCCTCGACAGTTCGGCTTTCAAGATATGATGACCGGCCTTCAAACGAACAATGGTAGAAGCTGTAGGAGGCAACCACATATTCTGCATCTCAATGACAGTCTGTCCGTCGATAGTCAGGTTATGACGACGAGCCATTTTCTGACCCACATCGAGCAACAGCGAATAATCGCCATCCTCAGCAAGGTCGATACTGGCCTCAAAGATATTACGCTGACGCACTTCACGGCGTCCGCCCTCCGTCGTTGTAACATTGACTACTTCTGTGGTTTGTGATTGAAGATTTGAGGTTTGAGGTTTTAGAGAAACACGCTGACTGCATGGATTAAACTCCACCAATCCGTAGTTATTCCACAGCACGCCATAGCCTTTGCTCGACAAAAGCATGGGGATACTGATTTGCGTGTTAACCTGGGTCAGACGGCGTGAGAGACCACGCACATCATTAAAACCATCCTGAAACTGGCCCAGTCCATAGAGATGTTCATCCTGTGGAGAATAGAAAGAGAGGGTTGCCTCGCTACCCTGCATCTGATGAGCAGTAGCAGAGAAGACAACCTTCCCTTGTTTATTTTTGATAGTTACACGCTGCTTACTGGCATCCACATCAACGGTGATATCCTTGGACTTCACCTCTTCATCCTTGACATAGAGCCATTCCGGCAGACGCTGTTCAAGCGGCTGTTCATAATATTGTATTCTCACGGCATTACGTGCTATCTGGCGTACATTCAATGTTCCCTTACCAAACGCCACTTTGTTTGCCATCGCAGGGATGGCAAACAAGGAGATCAGACCAATATAAAACAACCGTTTCATCTATCTTCTATTTTTTCTTAACTCTTAATTCATAATCACCACCGCTCCATTCGTAGGAATGGTCACAGTGATTTGCTGTTTCTTATTCTGTTTCACTGTAGTTACGCTACCCTGCAACTGCGCATCATCGCTATAGACTTGCAGCGTGGCACCTTTATCGAACATCGGCAGTGTGATGGTCTTCTTCAGCGGCTGCTTGTCAGCACAGATACCAGCCACGAACCACTTGTCACCATGACGACGTGCCATGATGCAATACTTACCGGGATAGCCATCGATGAACTTCACCTCATCCCAAGTAGTAGGCACGTTCTTCATGAAATCAACAGCCCAAGCAGGAGCATCCGTCAAATTATTGGGTGCCATAGCGAAATGCTGCACACTGCTCTGGAACAAGACAGCTGTAGCCAATGCATAGACATCGCTGGTCACGCGGTGTGTGCCACGCTTATTGTCGGCATTATAGAATTTGTTCAGTGTAGAGCCGCCAAAGTCCATTGAACCCACTGTATTGCGGATGAAGGGATGGATACAACCATTGAAAGCCTCAGCATCGCATGAGCCTTGACCAAAGTGCAGATTCTCTGATGCCAGCACAGCCTCAGAAGCCACATAGTTAGGATACATACGTTCCCAACCGCGAGGCAGCGTGCAACCATGGAAGATACACTGGATGCCGAACTCATTGGCATCGGTCAGGATATCCTCATAGAGCTGCATCATAGCCTGTTTGTCACCACCGAAGAAGTCAACCTTGATACCCAGGATGCCATTCTCCTGCATCCATTTCATCTCCTGACGACGGGCTGCAGAACGGTTCATCTTGTTCAGAGGCGACTGAGGTGCATCATTCCATGAGCCATTAGAGTTGTACCACAGGAAAAGACCTACACCCTTTGACTTGGCATAACGTGACAGCTCAGCCATCTTCTCATAGCCAATCTGCTTGTCCCACAAGGCATCAATCAACACTGTGCGCCAACCCATAGCGGCAGAGAAATCGATATAACGCTTCTGCTCGTCAAAGTTACAGCTGGAGTCCATACCAATAATCCATGACCAAGAACCAGCGCCATAGGTATAGTCACGACTGGCCTTATACTTAGGCTTCACCAAGTCGAAAGGCACAGTGGTCTCCACCACATTCTGTAAAGTGTTTCCTACCGTAATGGTACGCCAAGGAGTCTGGGCAGGCAGACTGACAGAAGTTGTCGTAGTGCCCCAGCCATTCATCTCGCCCTGCTGAGGGAAGCCAATCTTATAGTTGGCGCCACCCTCGTTGAGCAAGCGACAGGCTACATAGTTACCATCGGTACCAGTCTCAGAGATAAGCACCCAACCCTGTCCTGTAGGCTGATTCTTAGTAGCAACGGATGGCACCTTAAACAAGCAAGGGAATGAATAGCCCTCGCCCCAGCCGTTCTTACCCATAGGCTCATCGAGTGTGTAAGAAGTCTCATAACTGGGAGATGTGCGGGCAAAGCCTCCCATAGGCTTTGACTGAGGGCAGAGGAAGGTCGTAGTACCATCGGGCAACACGAAACCGCTGGCCTCATTCTCTACGATGGCAGCCAATGTCTCGTTGCCACGACCCTTCTTTGAATACAACTTATACGAGAAAGCTACGTCACGATTGCTCACACGGAAGATAATATCCATGGCACGACGACCATTCTTCTCAACCTGACAAACAGCCTCGTTAGCCTCATAGTGCACGTTGCTCTGCTTGATGGTCTTCAGTGAATAATCATCAGTCACCGTCTGCGTAAGACAGTCCTTGATGACGAGGTCTTTCGTCAAATCCTCGAAGTTCAGCACCAGTCCCAGTGGAGAGCGCAGCAACATGGGTGTGCCCTTGTAATCCACCTGATAACCGGGTTTTCCACCCTCATCATTGACAGTAACCACAAGATTACCGTCAGGACTTGTTATCCTTTTCTCAAAAGCCTGTGCTGACAAGCATGTCAGCAACAGACCACCAAAAAACAATACCTTTTTCATTTTTATCTGATAATCACTTTCTTATCACCTATTACATAGATTCCCGCAGGCAGGCTCTTCACAGCCTCGCTACGGCTTACACCTTCCTGCAGCAACTGACCAGCCACTGTATAGACATTAACCTTACCGGCATGAGGCGTTACCTCCACCTCGTCGATGCCTACGGGATTCTCATTTGTCAGGTATATCTCGCTCACATACACCTTACCAGTTCCCGTACCATCAGTTGTCAGACTGATAGAAGCGATATTGGTGAGATCCAAAGGCTGTCCCTTCTTCTGCGTAGAAGTGTAGAGAGCCGACTGAAGATCAACAACGGTTATCTTATTCCTTGTCAACTCAGAAGCATGCCATACACTAAGTGTTGTCTTCGGGCAGATGATAACGCCGTAATTAGGCGTTGACGTGGTGACAGTCAGCAATTTAATAACCAAATATTTGAAGTCTGAGATATCAATAGGCGTATCATAAGCCCAACCAACACGTCCATTCTTATTTGGAACAAAGATATGATTCTTCTCAGTATAAGTACCACTACCCTTAAGAACCTTCACATCATCCTGTCCGAAGGGGAAGTATGTTCCATTAGCCGTAAACGAGGTCTCTAAGGAGTTACCCAGGATATCGGTGTAAGAAGCCGTAATGACAGATGAGCCCTGCTTCAAGCCACGCAACTGTCCGTTAACAACCTCTACGTACTCAGGGGCAGAAGATTCATAGGTTACCTGTGGAGATACGTTCTCTGTATGCTTATCCATGAAGGTAGCCGTGATACGGGGTGAATACAACGCACCAATTTTCAGATCCATCTTATCAGCAGCAGGCGCCAGTTTGGTAGCTGTAAACATCGTCTCATCCAGAGGTCTTGTGAAGGGCTGATACAGCGAATCCTCATCAAAGCCATCCTCGGTAGAGAACCAGTCGAAATCAGCAGAACCACCTCCGAGAGCACTGGTAGCATAGCAGAACAGGCCGAAACGTGCGCCAACGAAAACTGTCGTATTGAAGAACATACCAGTTTCACTGCCTATAGCTGTCCATGTCTTATTATCCAATGAATAATAGAACTTAGCCTTATCCTCCTTAAATTTAATAGAGGCTCTCAGATAGACAATGGATTCTTTAACCTCAACAGAGGAATACTGCTCTTTCGTAGAGGCCGCATCGCCATCCAATGCATCTTGACGCCAGTAAATCTTATACTCGCCATTTTTCTTCTCCACACCTACTTGAGCATATGGATTCTGGAAAACACAGATACCAGCACGGTCTCCCTCTGCCAAACGGGTCACATCAAGTTTCACCGTTCCTATGGTTGGTTTATCATTATGGGCAAATATACGCTGTGTCAGGGTATTCTGAGCATGAGCCAGCTGTGTTGTTGTGCTCGTAGCTTTCAGGCGTAACCATCCTGCACGCTCAAAGAGACTATAGCCATTGGCATTAGGCTGATGGCTCCATTGCCACTGCATGTCAAGCGGGAAATTACGGAACACATCGGTAGTAGCCATCTGTCTGGGATACAAAACGGTACCAGCAGGCTTGGTATAGGTCTGATATGGCTTGCCGTTATCGCCAACCACAGGCCAGTTATCAACCCACGTTACAGGCTGCAAGTTGGGGAAACGTCCCAAAGCGCCAAGGTCTTCCTGCATAATGGTCCACCATTTGCCAGCAGTATCCTCAATAAGGGCACCCTGATGAATTGTGTTTGGTTTTCCGTCGATATATTTCTCAACGAGCATCTTCTCCTCATAAGGTCCAAAAGGATTGGTTGAACGGAATACGGTCTGACCACTAATACTACCACCATAAGTAGCATAGATATAATAGTAGTCCTTACCATCGTCACCCTTACGCTTGTACATATGACTGCCCTCCAAGCCATCTCTGCCGGAAACAATCGTCGTTTCTTTTTGGAAATTGAAATTCAAATCAAGTTCGCAAACGGAAATAGCACCAACACCCTGAGCCACATAAACCTTGTTGCCATCAAAGAGCATACCGGGATCATAGTAACTACGTGGAAGTTTCTTTGCTGTCCATGTTCCCTCAGGATCTGTTGCTGTAAGCAGCCAGCCCTGAAGACTCCATTCCGGTACTGCTCTTCGTTCATTAATAAGGACATAGAACTTTCCATCATTATATTTCATTGAGCAGGCCCACATACCACAAGCATAAGCAGTCTGATTATTAGCCAACTTATAGCCATCCATATCTGATAATTGCTGCAATGGATTTGCGCAGTATTCCCAGTTCACCATATCCTTCGATTTAACGATAGTAGCGCCAGGGAAACTAAACATCGATGTTGTTATCATATAATAGGTGTCACCCACACGAATCACATCAGGATCTGGGAAATCAGCCCTTACCACAGGGTTCGTATAGGTACCGTCACCATTATCACTAGCAGGTACATCATAAACATAATCAGCATGAGGCCAGTTTTGATTATAGTATTCAGCATACCAGTCCATACAGGCCTTACCGCAGGCTTCCTCCAATCCATCGAAAGCAGGCACGACTTTATTCTTATTAAGCAAAGTGTCGATATCAATCAGACAAGCCGTACCAGAAAGGGTCATTGAGATATTACCATAGTGGTCGTACACATTCTTGGTGATTGTACCCCATACAGACGTACGACCTGTAGCCCATGTTCCATAGTTCGACAGCACCGTTTCGCCATGCTCATTAACATGGTCTGTACCTGGTTTATATGGACTCCAGTCAATCTCTGTAATAATAACGGGATTGGTATCAACCACAGGTACTTGATTGTGGAACTGCTTAATCTTTGCTGTTGTTGCAGAAGACACATTTGCAGCCGACAAATTCTTGTCAGCACAACCATACCATCCATCATAGTCGTGAACAGCATAACCGACATTGTTATCCGTTATAGGATATGTTTTGTAGTCAGCATAATTAGCCTGCCAACCTGAGCCAGGAATCCAGATGATACCCGTAAACCCATTCTCACGAATTTTTTCTACGATGGGCTGGAAGAAGTCATGCAGAGCTTTAGTATCGCTATTTCCACTGGCATTTTTTACGCTCACAGGCTCGTTAGCCAACTCAAGACTAATCTGACCAGCATAAGCACGAATAGTTTCATTCTTCGAAACGATATCCCATACAGTCAACAGATATTGCTGATAATAACCATCAACACGGATTTCACCAGGACAAACACCCGGTGGACGAACTACGACATACATGCCGTGTTTCATGGCTTTTTCCATCAATGGAACATAAAGTGTCTCAAGATAAGTTCTCAAGCGTGCCTCACTGAAATGCGAGATATCAGCCTCGCCATCCACTACTTGTCCTATCGGGTCAACGGTTTTATTCTCAGAGTTCTTTGAAAAACCTGAGGCTGTAATATTGCTGTTGTTTGTCCAAGCAGGCTCAAGATGCAGGCGAAACACATTACACTTCGACTCTTCCAAACCGGTATAAAGTTTCTCAAAATAATCAAGGCAGCGTTGACGTCCTGCATCATCATAACTCCAGCCCCAACGACCGCCATTAAACCAAGCGCTTGGAGTATCCATCACACCGTGCAACACCACATGATTGCCATAGGTATCCACCAGCCATTTACCTTCCTGATGAATAGAAGGCAACGGTTTAACGCCTTGTGCCCAGCTTGTAAGGCCAAGCATCAACGCTACCGCACAAACAAATAAACGATTCTTCATAGTGTTTTCCTTTCTAGTCATTGATATATTATTTTTCGCTCTTGCTATATACAAACTCATCCACGTCAACATAGCCGCCAGCTTTCTTGGTGGCATAGTTGAAGATACCGAACTTCGTGCCCATAAAGAAACGACGATAATCGAAAATCATACGATAATCCTTAGTACCAATCTGTGTCCAGTTCTCACCATCAAAACTATAATAGAAATTAGCCACATCATGATGACCGGGCTGGAAATCGCCATCAAGGCGGAGGTAGATGATTTGAGACTTGCTTTTTGAGGTTTGAGATTTAAAGGCAGCAGACAGGTCCACGGTCTCGATGACTTTAACCTCGACATTGGTCACAGCCTTCTCACGATCAGTGAGACTCACCTTCTGTTCACTCATCTCAAGAACATATTTCTTGCCTTGCTTCTTGATGGTCAGAACACCACTGTCGCCATTGAAGGCAGCCAGACCAGCACAATCGCCATCCTTCATCTTTGAGATATCCATTTTGATATAACCGCTACAGGTAGGACCTTCCATGCGCTGCGTCAGTGTGTTGGGAGCCAGGTACAGGTTCTCCACCACGCGATTGGTCTTCAGACGCAGGAATCCAGGACGCTCCTTCAAGCTCCACGCATTATCGATGGGGTTATGATTCCATTCCCAATGCAAGCCTAACTTCTCACCTGAGAAATCGTCAGAACAAACGATGCCTTTCTCGGGCATTCCACTACGATAAGGGCGCATCGTCTCAGGCACCTTTCCATTCTCATCGCCCAACTGTGGCCAACCGTCAATCCAGCGAACGGGACTCAACGTCAGCACACGACCAACGCCACCACGATCCTGGAACATGATGCCGTACCAGTCGCCCTCCTCGGTATCCACGATGGTACCCTGTGCCAGATAAGAGAAACCGCCAAAGTCAGACTCCAGTACGGTGTTCTTCTCCCAGGTGCCATTCAGGTCCTTGGTGCGATAGCACACCTCACGACGATGACGGCCAGGGGCATAGACATGAGAAATAAGCAGAGCATAATAAGTACCATTGTGCTTGATGACACGTGTACCCTCCAACAATCCACGCTCATCGGCCTCACGCTGGAAATAATGACGCAGCGAACCTTCCACAACACCTTTCAGATCGCGTGTCAACTGACACATCTCACCTGTTCCGAAGAAAACATATGGTGTGCCATCCTCGTCGAAGAAGAGAGTGGCATCATGGAAATGGCGCAAACGGGAATGGATAGTCCAAGGACCCTCCGCCTTCTCTGCCGTAAAGATATACGTGTCGCCCATAGAGCCTGGCTCATTGGGAGCCAATAAAGCCCAGAATTTCCCATCGTGATATTTCAGGGAAGTGGCCCACTGTCCGCGACCATATACAGTTCCTTCCTGTAGGTCATACTTAGGTGAGTCGATAAGCTTATCGAAGATATAGCCCACGGTCTCCCAGTTCTTCAAGTCCTTTGACGCCATAACAGGACCACCTGGCATCAAATGCATGGTGGTAGATACAAGATAGAACGTGTCACCGACACGGATTACATCTGGATCGGGCACATCTGCCCAAAGCATTGGATTCTTAATTTGCGCTTGTGCGCCGGCTCCCATCAGGAGCACTGCGGCTAAGGTAAGTAACAGTTTTTTCATTCGTTTTGGGTTTTTATACTTTATTGCGTGCAAAGGTAAGAAAAAAGATTGTAAAATAACACCTTCTAATGTTTCGTATATATTTCAATTTGTTTCATAAATGCTACAAACGAAAAAAGAGGTGCACTATTTCTAGCGCACCTCTTGAATATGAATTGTTTCGAAGATTTACTTCACGACAACCTTCTCAACACGTACAGAGCCATCGCTCATCTGCTTCTTCACGATCTGCAGGCCCTTGTTAGCCTTGATCATGCGGCGGCCGTTCAGGTCATAAACCTGGATACCACGTACCTTAGGAGCAGCAGCATTCTCAATGCTGGTTTCTACAGCATTAGCATAATCGAAGTCAGCTGCACCAACCAATGTCAGACGAGCGTGCTGGAAGAAGTACTGGGCATCACCTCCGAAGTGGATACCAAGTGTCAACTTACCATCGGTAACAGGAATACCGAAGAATTCACCGTCCTCTGTAGAGATGAAGCCAGTTTCATCGTTTACAACCTCAGCATAACCCAAGTTGATAGAATGATCCATGTTATACTGACCACCATAAACGATAGTTCTGGTAGCAGCGAAGTTGATATCACGATCCTCTTCCTCACCCTCAATAACAGGAGCTGTATCAGAAGTCTTACAGTATACGAAACCAGATACATCATAAGGCTTATCATTACCCTCCGGATCCAGACCTGCACGGTTAGACCAGTCAGAGCCACAGAGAGAAACTACATACACACCAGCAGGCAGATCTTCGATAGTCTGCTCCATACGGCAAGTTCCCCAATATGTAGTGAATGCGCAGTCCTCAGGCAGACCAGCAACGTTACGTGCGCTCCAAGCAGTGAACAAACCGGGCTTGCCATAACCAGCAGGATAGGTCCAACCAGGAACATTCTCTTCTGAACAGCCCTGAGTACCATCAACAGCATAGAAGTTCGGGTTCTTGATGAATACGGTCATATCGTATGACTTGCTAACGATTTCACCATTTCCGTCTGTTACAGGATCACCAAACTCATCCACTTGAGGACCAAATACATCGTTATCAGCATCCTTCAGCTTAGAATAGAGCTCAGTCTTAATGCGACCCTTAATATTCTCTGCCAACATATCGTCGTCAGTAACAGAGTTCTTAACAGCTTCGATCAGAGGATCCGTCTCCTCAACACCGAGTGACATCAGTGCGCGAGCACCCAAGCGGTTACGCTCTACAAGAACAGCAACACCAGAATTACCCTGCTGGATATTAGAAGTAAGAGCAACCTCAGTAAAATACTGACTAGCAACGCTAACAGCCTTTGACAGCTCTGCATTAGCAGCAGCGAGAGCATCATTGTCTTTCAGAACGTCGAATGTGTAAACGGTCTCGTAAACAGGATCTTCGCCATCTTCAGCAATATTGTTTACAACCTTAGAAGCATGATACTTAGCTACGAGAGCCTCCATATCCTTGTTAACCTGAGTTTCCTTGAACTTATTTTCTGCATTATTGGCAACATGGTCAACAGCCTTCTTAATATTTTCGTCGTAAGAATCACAAGCAGCCTTGTGGTCAGCCAGAGTTTTTGCAGCAGCAGCGAGTTCTGCAGTCTTTGCTGCATAAACAGAAGGAGCGCTGTATGAACCCATATTGGTTTCAACCTCCGTAATCAGGTTATCAAGAGCGGTAAAGTCCTCACCCGAATAACGCTCATCGTTATTAGCATCGCGTGCAGCCTTTGCGTCAGAAAGAGCTTGCTTCAGAGCAAGAGTCTCCTCCAAACCGCGAAGATCAGGAATATACTTCATGCTGACATTACCAATCAGGATTTCAGAGTAAGCCTGAACACCCTGATCATCAGTAGCCGTCCAACGAAGGATATAATCACCAGCAGTTTCAGGAGTGAATGAGATATTAGTATCTGTAGAACCAGATACAGCAGTCTTTTGACCATTCATATCAGGTGTATTCTCAATCATCTGAGTATACAAAGGCTCACCTTCTGCATCATAAGCATCCTTAGTAAAGATGTCAAACTTCATCCATTTACCACTGCTCTTCCACATAGCAGAATTGAAGTGGATAGTGTACTTCTTACCAGCAGCCAATGTCAGAGAATAGCCCTCCTGGTTACCATACAACAGGTAACCCTCACGCAAATAGAGACCTTTGGTGAAATCACCACCAGCAGCAAATTCGAACACACGAGCACCACCACTATAACCTGTACCGTTTACACGATCCTCAGTATTTTGATATCTTACATAGTAACCTACAGGAATCTGGTCATTTGCACAACTCTGGAACAAAGCTGCATCAATCAAAACTTCAATCTCTTCAGCATTTTCAGTATCAATTGGACCGAAGCTATACTTAACGACGATATCGTTTGTCAATCCAAAGTCCTTACCTGCCTTACCGATAGCAGCAGAAATAACGAGATCCTTAGCTCCACGCAATTCAGCATCAGAAGTACGAGTCAGCTTAATAACCTTTGAGTACTCATCATCGCCATCAGCAGCAGAAGCAGCCAGAGCCTCTGAATCCAACTTAGCAACTACAGAAGAAACCAATACAGGCTGATTAAAGGTAACAACGAACTCCTTAGTATCAACAGGCAGATTGAATGAACCCTGCTCAGGAGAAATTCCTTCCATCTCAGGCTCACCATACATATAAGATACATAACCAGCTTCAGCCAAGACTGCATCGAAAGGAGCATCGATTCCACTGAAATCAGGAACAGCCTGACCTTCCCACTTACCAGTAGTGAAGAGCAAACGATGAGCAGCATCCTCAGGATTCTTAAAGGCAACCTTTACTACATTATCATCATAGAGATCCTCTCCAATGAAGATATACAAGTTTCCGTCGTCATAACCCTCTACAGAAACAATATTTGCGTCGAAAGACTCACCATCAACAGTCAAAGAAACTGCGCTTTTATCAAAAATCAAAGTCTTTGTAGTAGCAGCCTTCACCAAATCCTTCATGTTGGTAAGGCCACCAAAGTCTACACGAACCACATCATAACCAGCAGCGAGTGAAATAGCACTCATTGGGTTAGAACCACCGAGGTCATAGCCGAACTCAATGTTATCAAAATAGAAACTTACGCCAGCATTACCAGCAGTACCATTTTCGTTACTCAAATCAAAAGCGATGCTCTGGAAATCGTCAACGCCGATTTCACCAGACCAAGAAAAATCCTGCCATTCTGTAGTAACATCAAAATTACCAAGACCCATATCACCTTTCCATGTACGTGGCTGAGCCTGAGCACTTGATGAAATCATAGTATTCTGATCGGCCTTAACAGACATCTTCAACTGCCACTTAGAACCCTTAGGCATCACTTCGTCAGCCTTAACATAGAACTGAGTATGCCAAACCTCTGTTGGATTGTCAAAAGCAGTCACCTTAAAACACTTACTACCATTAACACCCTCACCTGCAACAATCTGAGGTTTATCAGGTGCAGAGTTGTCATTATTAGGACCATCCAGAGAAACAGGGAAGCTTGAGAGGTCATCACCCTCAGCATCACCATTGTTAATCAGACTAAGAAGACCTGTAACAGGCTTAACAGTACCAGTGATCATCATCTCCTTTACGATACCACTACCGCCCCAGTTAACCTTGATACAGTTCAGATGAACATACTGCAAGTCTGAGACATCGAGAGAACCCTCACCATTATCATCAATAGTCACCTGTCTTTCAACAGTTGTACCTCCGTGAGCGTCGCCACCCTCAACGGGCACTGGACGGTTCATCAGAACGCGCAAAACCAAACCGGCTGTACCTTTAAAAGAAATTGTCTGAGTACCGGTCAGATCAGCATACCAGAGGTAGTAGACATTGGTGTTACCAAAGACTACATTACCACCTTCCAGCTGTTTGTAGAGGTTGGACTCGCAGTTGAAAGTTGCCGCACCATTATCAATGGCTTCCGGCTCTTCAACCTCACTAGCACCAGGCTGGTCGGTTGTCCATGCCTTAAACATCGACTTATCGAGCTCTGCGCGATAAATCTTCTGAGCCATCGCTTCTGAAGCACCCAGCATAGTGAGCACCAGAGCGAGCAGCATCATGTAAGTTTTTCTCATGTGCATAAAGTTTTAAGTTAATAAATAAGTTAATAAAAATGTTAATAATAAATGATAGTTTCGAATTTTATCGCCGCAAAGTTAATATGATTCGCGTAAACGTAATTCGATTTTTGTCTCATAGACTTTGTTTTTTGTCCAAAAATATAGAAATACACCTATAGAAAACACTTTTGCAACGATATATAGAAAGAAAAAACGTGAGAATCTGAAAAAGATGCTCACGTTTATATTGATATCAAAACAGTCTATTCTATGCATCAACCTCTCCGTTTCTCTCGGCATACTCTGATGGTGCAATACCGAAATGCTTGCGGAAAATGGTGGAGAAGTGAGCCAAGTTAGAGAAGCCCACGGTATAGGCCACCTGCGTGACATTGATCTTCTGTTCACGCAACAGACGGGCAGCTTGTTCCAAACGGATATTGCGGATAAACTCAGAGGTAGAGATACCGGTCATCTCTTTCATCTTGCGATGGAGCTGGGCACGACTGATACCAACTTCCTGTGTGAGCATATCGACATTGAAATCACTATTCGACAGATTCTTGTTCACAGCCTTCATGATACGTTCCATGAGCAATTCATCATTACCCTTTACCTCGGGCTGTTCCAATTTGTCCACCTGCTGCTGGGCACCGCTATACTTACCCTTTAGTCGTTGGCGGCCCTGGATGAGGTTCTCGATAACCATGTGGAGTTCTTCCAAGTCGAAAGGTTTAGCAAGGAAGGCATCGGCGCCTCGCTCAAGTCCCTCCAGACGATTGGCCACATCAGCCTTGGAAGTTAGCATCACCACAGGGATATGCGCGATATTGACGTTGGTCTTAATCATGCGGAGCATGGTGAAACCGTCCATCTCGGGCATCATCACATCACTCACCACGACATCGTATTCGCCTGTGAGCAGTTCCTTCAAGCCATCCCTACCATTTGGACTGGTGGTGAACTTATAGTAACGTCCAAGTTCTGTCGAGATATAGCGGCAGATTTCTTCGTCATCATCAACAACCAGCACACGATGCTTGTTGGCAGTCTGGTGAGTAGCAGCGGATGACGCGTATTGACTGTCAGAAGCCTCCACGACAATCTCCTGCTCAGTAAGATGTTCCTTGCCCAATGGCAGACAGACCTCAAAGACAGAACCTTTCTCACCCTGACGGTTACGAGCCTCGATAGTGCCGTGATGCATATCAACAATCATCTTACAAAGATTCAGGCCAATGCCTGTGCCATCAATATGCAGACGATAGGAATTGGTGCCTTGATAGAAGCGGTCAAAGATATGCTTCAGGCTGTCGCCATCAAGTCCGACGCCAGTATCCACTACTTGGAGTTTGAGATTCTTGTCATCATGAGAGAGGTTAATCTCAATCGTTCCACCATCGAAACTATACTTAAAGGCATTCGACAGGAGATTGGTGACCACCTTGTCAAACTGGCTGCGGTCTATCCATGCCTCCAGTTGTTCGTCCTCGTGGTTGAAACGGAAGGTGATATGACGCTCGCTGGCATTGTACTCATACATCCTACAGATGCCATTGACAAATTTCACCATATCCGTCTGCTGACAATGCAATTGCAACTGCTGCTTGTCAATCTTACGAACATCCAGAATCTGATTCACCAGATTCAATATACGCTTGGCATTATGTTCTATGGTATCTATATCACGCAGGGCATCTGTCTGATCAGTTCCGGAAAGACGACGTTTCAGATTAGCCAGCGGGCTCATGATCAGTGTCAACGGAGAACGGATATCATGGGTGGCATTGATCAGGAATTTCATTTTCTCCTCGTTCATCTGCTCAGTAGCGCGACGGCGATAGGTCACAAAGACATAGACACCCAAGGAGACAAGGATAGCGAAATAGATGAAATATGCCAGTTTTGTGCGATACCAAGGGGCACGAATAACAAGAGTCACCTCTTTTTCCGGCGTATATTCACTTCCCTGCAGGGCACGTACATGAATATGATAGGTGCCTGGCTGCAGATGGCTCAGAGTAAACTCATTGACACCCACAGGATTCCGAATCCAATCACCATCATCCACGCGATACTCGAAAATCACGTTCATGGGATTATCGAAAGTCATCTGCGAGAAGCCTAACGTAATAGTATGGTCCAGATAACTAAGAGTAAAGAGATCGCTATCCCATACTGGTTTGTCTGTAACACGTATATCATTCAGCACCGTCTGACTGGTCACCACCTGACCACCTACAAGGACTCCCGTAAGATGAAGAGGAGCCAGCGATGAGCTATCGGCTTTGATATCTTTTGGCATGAAAGTTGTCAGACCGTCACTATGAGCAAAGAATATCTTGTCATTGTCCGTATGCATACCAACACCATAAAGATACTCCTTCTGAGTCAGTCCATTGCCGCCAACAAAGCCAATGAACGTATGTGTTCTTAACTGATACTGCCAAATTCCCTGAGAGGTAGAGCACCAAAGGTCGCCCTCGTTAGACTGTACAATATAACTGATGGCCTTGTTGTTTAGCTGTTCACTGCCAGGAAAGCGCTCCACATTGCGTGTCCGACGATCATACAAGTAAAGACCTTGCTCTGTGCCAATGGCAATACAACCACGAAGTTGACGGCCATCAGACAACTGTCCGCTATGCAGTTCACAAACATCAAAACATCCCACGCCATAAAGCAAGGCACCCCATCCCTGAGAACGGAAGCTACCTGTTGCAGGATTGAAGCACGACACACCGGAAGTTGTTGCCATCCAAAGCAGTCCCTGCGTATCGGTTGCCATACCCTGAATCCAGTTATTGCAGATTCGGCCGTTAACAGAGTCTCCCTGATTGAAATTGTAATTGCGAAGTTCTTCCGTCTTAGGATTATAAACACAGAAGCCGCGGGAATACGTGGAAATAAAGATACGTCCGTCAGGGCCACTGGTCATGTCGTTAAACTTATCACAATCGAAAGTGACTTTCAGCTGATAGCGACCCGTATTTGGATCATATGCGAACAGACCATCGTCTGTACCCACCCAATAACGCTTCAGGTTATCACGGAAAATAAACTCTACAGCATCAGGCGAGGCAGGATGAGCTTTCACATGGCCATTCCTATCGAAGCCATAGACTCCCACTCCTTGAACCGTACACCAAATCATTCCATCGTCACCCTCACAAACTGATGAGATGGTTGAGCCCAGATTAACACCTTGAGACTGGAAGCTCCAGTTCTTGAACGCCATAGGGCGCAAAGGCATCATCAACAATCCTTTTCGATGACAGCCAAGCCACATATTTCCGCCGCGGTCAAAAAATACACAGTTAACCCTGGCAGTATTCAGGTCAATGCCATAAGCATCAATATCAACACGCACCAGACGACGAGTCCCATCGGAAATAAGGCGATAAAGTCCCTGTCCTCGTGTGCCTATATATATATTATTGTTTTCACCAAGAGAAATAGTAGTAAACACTGCTTCTCGGGATACGGCCTGACTGATATCAATATTAGCTACAGTCATCTTTCCATTACGATAAGACATAAGGCCGTGCAAACAGAGTACCAACACCTCACCATCACGCTCAATAAAGCCTTGAGGATTACCTACCATGGAAGTGAAGCGAGTCACTTTCTTACCATCGAACATGACGATAGTCTCATCGAATCCGGCTTTCCAGAGCCTACCTTTACTATCCTCGAAGATGTGTGTGAAATACATCTCACGCTGATCTATCACAAACGGAGACAATTTGCCATCTTTCAAAGAGAACAATCCGTAGCCGTCAGTTCCTACCAACAAGGTTCCATTCTTGCGCTGACAGATATCAGAAACACGAGGATGAAGTCCATAAGGAAAGGGATAGTTTATGAAAGTCTCTGTGTCGGAATCAAAACGATTCAAGCCATGATTAGTACCCACCCACAACTGTCCGTCACGATCAGTAAGCAAAGACACGACAACATTAACGGCAAGAGAATTGGAATCTGACTCGTTGTGAAGGAATGTCTGGAAACGATAGCCATCAAAACGGTTCAATCCATAGTCGGTAGCAATCCATATTGAACCTTGTTTATCCTGGCACAAATCTGAAATCAGACTGCTGGAAAAACGATCAGAAGGAATGAAATAACCCGTCTGAGCATAAGACAGCCCAGAAAAGAGTACTGACATTAGCAGCAATAATATGGTACGTTTCATACGTTCGTTATGGTAAAACATGCGTTATCTGGGATGCAAAGATACAAAAAAGAAAATAAAACAATACTTTTTATTAAGTTAATTTTACTTTTGTTTTTGTATCATGAGGCCAAAAACAGACTTTTAAAACAAAAACAGGTTAAAAATGACAAAACAAAACGGTCGCCGATATTCTCATACAGGCGACCGTTTGCATTAGTTTTACCAT
>Ga0310696_10002660_pt1 | contig 23313 bp, 20 predicted proteins | sample AusTroGonzalo_MG_4_FD_203885 | JGI IMG/M metagenome (GOLD analysis project Ga0310696, IMG submission 203885) | Bovine rumen microbial communities from tropical cattle in Woodstock, Queensland, Australia - Gonzalo_02 (v2) (version 2) | ecosystem: Host-associated > Mammals > Digestive system >...
CGATTTCCCCGAGAACACCCTGCGCTCCATCGTCCGCGGACTCCCGGACGAGCTGCAGGAGAGAATCTGGCTCCGTTTCTACGGCCACAAACCCGCTGAAGCCTGATGGACAGTCCGCTTTGGGTATATCTGCTCGGCCTGGTGGCGATGGGGGTGTATGGCAGCCGGATCCTCATCCAGTGGTATATGTCGGAGAAGTCCCACCGCGTGGAGTCTCCGGGCATCTACTGGGTGCTGAGCAGCCTCGGCGCCGTGCTCCTGTACGTCTATGGCTGGCTCCGCAAGGACCTTTCCATCATCGTCGGCGAAAGCCTCGGATACTATGTCTATATGTGGAACATCGGCATCCTGGGGCTCTACAAGCGCGTTCCGCGCGTCGTCTTCATCCTGCAGGCCCTCTTCCCGCTGGTCATCATCGGCCTGATCATCAGGGACTGGCCGGTGTTCGTGGATACGTTCCTGCACAACGAATATGTCCCCCTGGGCCTGCTGCTCTTCGGCATCGCGGGCCAGGTCACCTATGAGATCCGCTCCATCTACCAGCTGGTCTATAGCGTCCGGCGACACCAGTCCGTCCTGCCCCTCGGGCACTGGGTCCTGGCCGTCATCGGCTCGCTGATGATCATCACCTATGGCCTGATCCGGCACGACTGGGTGCTGGCCATCGGCCAGTTCTCCATCTTCTTCTCCGTCCGCAACCTGATGATCTGCCTGTCGAGCCGCAAGCTCCCGGCATAAAGATACCTTGCCATGAATCTGTTCGCCCGCATCGCCTCCCGGCTGACCGCACTGCGGAGGATGTATTCCATCTACTGCGAGTTGGGGTATATCCCCTGGAAGAAGCCCTTCAAGATCCGGAAACGGAAGAAGAAGAAGGAAGGCGTCTATATGGGCGGACGCGAACTGATCCCGTTCATCAACGAAGACGGCAAGCGGACGGTCTCGCACCTGCTGCTGCGTCCCGGCTATATGATGCGTGACTATGTCGTGCGCGGCGACCACGAGAACTATTTCGCGCCGCTCACGGCCCTGCTGGTGTTCTATTCGGTCTTCACCCTGCTGCTGGCAATCGTGCAGCCGGGCGAGCAGAAGCCGTGGATCACGCAGGACCGGATCAATTCGCTGCGCTCGACGTCCTTCGAATTCGAGACGGACTCCACGATGTTCCGTCCTGGCGTCGTCGAGCGGAGCAAGCTGATCTCGAACCGCGTGGCCGACGTGATCGTGCTGTGCAATATGGACCAGTATCCGGAAGAGGCGGACAAGCCCTGGGAGCAGTCCCTGGCGGCTTTCGAGAGCAACCTGCGCAGCAAGGGCGTGCCGATGTTCCTGTGGGGATTCCTGAGCCTGTGGTTCCTGCTGTGGCTGGCCCTGCGGAAACACAAAATCAGTTTTTCCGGTGCGGCGGCGGTCTCGGCCTACGTGATGTGCCAGTTCTGCGTGGTCAAACTTCTGGTGCTGCTGCTGACCTTGAAGCACCCCGCGGACGTGGACCTGCTCATCTATGCCGCCCTGCTGACCATCGATTTCCACCAGCTGCTGGGCATCCGGGTCGGCAAGGCGTTCCGGCTGACGCTGAAGACCGGACTCCGTTTCGTGTTTTACCTGGTATTGCTGGTCATCCTCGTCATCGTCGGCCTGAGCCTGTTCGCCTTCATGGGCTGACAACCGGGACTCTGAATAACTGAAAAACCCCGTCTGATGTGTATCAGACGGGGTTTTTAGTGACTCCAACAGCAAGCCACCTTGCAAATAGTTGCATAATAGCCATTTAGCACATTGCATCTAATTGCATAGAAGCGCATTATTATACCGTTTTCGGCTCAACACTTCGCCAATATTGCATTTTTTCGGCTCAAATATTTGAAAAATGAGCCGTATTCTCTTATATTTGAGCCGTAAATCGAAAGAACCATGACCAGAGAAAACGAAATACTCCAGTTCCTGCACTATCATCCTGCCTCCTCCAGAAGCGAGATTGAGACCGGAATGAACCTTACGGAAAGCCCCGCCACGGTCAAGCGCATCCTTGCCTCGCTGGTGGAGGCAGGCTCCGCCATTGTCTCCGGCCAGGGTCGCGCCACGCGATACAGCGTGTCCCCGCAGGCTCATGTAACAATGCCTCTGGACATTGATTCATATTTCCAGAAGGAAACGGATGAACGCACAGTTCAAACCAGCTTCAACTTCGACCTGATCAACAACATCCTCCCCAAAGTAAATCTTTTCTCGGCTGAGGAGAAAGATCGTCTTGATGCCCTGCAGGCCCAGTTTACCCGAAACCTGGAAGGTATTACTCCTAATGAGTACCGCAAAGAGATGGAGCGTCTGGGCATCGACCTCAGCTGGAAGTCATCCCAGATCGAAGGGAACACCTACTCCCTTCTGGAGACCGAAAAACTCCTGAAAGAGAAGCAGACCGCCTCCGGCAAGACGAAGGAAGAAGCCGTAATGCTCCTCAATCACAAAGATGCCCTAGACTTTGTCCTGGCCGATCCGGAGTACCTCAAGGAAATCTCCCTCTGGCGTATAGAAGAACTCCATTCCCTCCTCACCAAGGAATTAGATGTGGATAAAGGTATACGCAAGCGCCGCGTCGGTATTACCGGCACCAACTACTACCCCCTGGACAACGAATACCAGATTCGCGAAGCCCTCGAAGACAGCTGCCGCCTTATCAATGGAAAAGAGAACGTCTTTGAGAAAGCCTTACTGGCTCTGGTGCTGCTGTCTTATATCCAAGCATTCTCCGACGGCAATAAACGGACAGCCCGCATCACCAGCAATGCCATCCTCATCGCCAACAAGTATTGCCCCATCTCCTTCCGTACAGTGGATTCCGTGGACTATAAGAAGGCCATGCTCATCTTCTATGAGCAGAACAACATCTCTGCTTTCAAGAAGATATTCATCGACCAATTTGCTTTCGCCGTTCAGACCTACTTTTAAATAGCCCCCCATGATAAACGAAAACTATCCACAAATAGACCTGTCGCAGTGGCAGCAGGTAGGTGAAGGAGGCAACGGAAGAACTTATGTGAGCCCCGCGGCACCCGGAAAAATCCTCAAAGTGAACAACGCCCGCTTAAGCACATTTGATGCCGTCAAGCACGAGTTCGACGTATCCAAAGCCGTTGAGGCATTAGGACTTTCAGTGCCTCAAGTTTATGAGATAGTACGCGTAGGAGAGGCCTATGCAACTATCTCTCAGCTTGTGAAAGACAAGAAATCCCTGTCACGTATCTGCCACGACGAGCCGGAGCGTACGGAAGAAATGGCCCGGCTTCTGTGCCAAAAAGGCAAGGAATTCTTTGCAACGCCCTGCAACACCAGCAATTTTCCCAGCCGGAAGGAACAGGTACTCTGGGCTATCGACCATGCAGACTTTGTGAGCAAAAAAAGCAGAAGAATCATCCGTGCCTTCGCAGAATCCATCCCGGAGAGAACCACCTGCGTGCACGGAGATTTCCAGACGGGGAACATCATCCAGTCCGGCGACCGTTTCTACTGGATAGACCTGGACCGCTTTGCGTATGGCGACCCGATGTTCGACATCGGTCACCTGTTCCAGATTTGTAAAGTCTATGCCCCGATGAAGCAGGTGCAGGACATCTTCCATATGACTCAGGACCAGTTCTTCCGCTTCTGGGACACCTTTGCCAAAGAATACACCGGCAAGGAAGACCATTCAGAGTTTGACAGAGTCTCCGGCAAGTTCGCCTGTCTGGACGTCATCGTCCGAACCTACTTTGTCAAGCCCACATTCCTAGAGAAGTTATTCTTCAGTATGTACGTCAGAAAACTAGTAAAGGAACACTATTTATGATTGTGAATCTGCGGGACCTGGGCGGCTATGCTTTGCCAAACGGCAAGACTGTTAAAAGCGGGATGCTCTTGCGGTCAGCCCATCTAGCCGATGCCACGGACGCAGACATCGCCTATCTGAAAAGCCTTCCCACCACCCTGGTAGTGGATTTCCGGACGGAAGTGGACTTGAAAGGCAAGGCGAATAAGGACGTCCCAGGTGCGAGGTATGTGAGCATTCCCATTGACGCCAGCGGCAATGCTGCGGCAAATGCCACAGAGAAGGAAATGAGGAAGGTTACTGGCCGGAAGAAGTTCGAGGTAAAGAAGGTAATCTTATTCGCCGCCTTCAACGAAAAGGCAAAGGCCATCGCCCGGGAGATGTATGCAACGCTGCTGTTTGATCCTCAGTGCCAGCATCAGTTCGCCCGCTTCCTGCGCATTGTGGTGGAGACGGAAAACGGCGCCATCCTTTATCATTGCACCCAGGGTAAGGATCGAACTGGCATCGCATCTGCCCTGCTATTGTCCGCACTCGGCGCCAGCCGGGAGACCATCGTGGCCGATTTTGACGCCACTAACAAGGTCTACGAAAAGGACGTAAAGAAGTACGTCCGACGCGTAAAATTCTGGGGCGGCAAGGAAGAAGAGATAGCCGTAGTGAAAGCCTTCCTTGGAGCCAATACAGAGAACTTCATCAAGGCCATGGACACTGTTGACCGGCAGTATGGTTCCATGGAAGCCTATTTTAAAGGCCCAATGGGCCTGACGGAAGATGATATCCGTATCCTCCGGGAACGTTACCTTAACAATGAATGAAACAAGATATTTGAGAAAATTGTTTTTTCTCTTATTATTGCGTTGTGCATTTGTTGTGTATTTTATATAAAAAACCCCATCTGACGTGTGTCAGACGGGGTTTTGAAGTGACTCCAACAGGACTCAAACCTGTAACCTTTTGATCCGTAGTCAAATGCTCTATTCAATTGAGCTATGGAGCCATAAGCAACCGGCGCTTGGCCGGTCTATGCTACTCGGCCGGGTTCTTCACCACGCGCTTCGCTTCCTTGATGCGGGCCTTCTTACCAGCGAGGTTGCGGAGGTAGAAGATGCGGGCGCGACGGACCTTACCGACTTTGTTGAGTTCAATCTTGTCAATCGAAGGGGACTCGTAGGGGAAGATTCTCTCGACACCGATGCCGTTGGAAACCTTGCGGATGGTGAAGGTCTTCGTGTACGGGGTAGCGCCACAAATCTGGATCACCACGCCACGGAAGCTCTGGAGTCTCTCCTTGTCGCCTTCCTTGATCCGGTAGGTCACCGTGATGGTGTCACCGGCCTTGAACTGCGGGTAGGTAGCAGTTTTGTTCTCGGAGAACGACTGCTCCACTAAGTTAATCAAATCCATAATGTCAATTATGTTACTAAATCGCAGCATCACCAAACCGTTCGACGAGAGGCTGCTTTCTTTTGGGACTGCAAAGATAGAAACTTTTCAGAATCCTGCAAAACTTTTCCGATATTTTTTATTTCTCCCCGTATTCTCGAAGGGGACCAAGCTGCACCTCGGCTCCCGATCGCTTCGCGACCCTACCCGGGAAAATGGTCGCCGAAATGCACTTGGTCCCGCTCGGAAGGACATTTAGATATCGGACTCGGCGGCATCGGCGGGGATGCCGAGGGCGGCGAGGTGCCGGAGGAAGCTGTCTTCGAACTGACGCTCGGCAATGCGACGCGACATGTTCAGGACCAGGTGGTCGCCGTAGCCGGTGCAGGCGGACGCGCCGGAGTTGCCGCGCTGGCGGCCCAGGATGAAGTCGATGTCGCGCACGTAGGGGCGCAGGGCCTCCGGGAGCTCGATACGCCCGAGGTTGGAGAGCGTGTGGGAGCAGTAGCGGTCGCCCTTGAGCTTGTTGATGATGTCGATGATGGGCTTCTTGAGGAAGCGCGGGATGCAGTTGATGGCGAAGTTGTTCTCCAGCTCGACATTCTTCGCGACCTTGGGCTCCAGCTGGCTGGGCATCGCGAAGAGGCGCTTCTGGGCGGAGACCACCTCAAGGATCTGGTCGAAGTCGTATTCGCCGTTGCGCACGTCCACCCCCAGCATCACGTAGGAGGAGAAATTGCGCAGCGTGCAGCCGCCGAAGATGCGGCGCAGGTCCACCGGCACGTTGACTTTCAGCACGGAGCGGCGGCGGAGCGGATCCGCGCGGCGGACGTCCTGCAGGGCGGCCACCATCGCGGCGGAGAGCAGGTCCGTGACCGTGCAGCGGCGTTCTTTCGCCACGCGCTGCGCCGGTGCCATCGGGATGCGGACGCGCAGGTTGCGCAGGGTCTTCACGCCCAGCTGGCGGCCCCGGATGTGGTAGGCGGGGTCGTTCTGCTCCAGGGCGCCGCGCTTGCCGCCGAAATCGTCGAAGGCGTCCGCGAGCTCCGAAGGGGCCGGGGCGTCGGAAGGATCCAGGATGCGCCCGCCGTAGACCGGCTCCACGCCGTAGCGGCGGCGCAGGTACTCGGCCGTCAGCGTCAGGAGGAAGGTCATCCCGCCGTTGCCGTCGGTCAGCACGTGGAAGATGTCCAGCACGATGCGGCAACCGTCCGCGGCAAGGCGGAAGAGGAAGCCGCCGTTGCCGGCCAGGCTGAAATGGTGCAGCGGCTGCAGCGGCAGCACGCGGGGCGTCTTGTCCAGGCGACGCAGGTACCACCAGAAGGAACCTCCGGTCAGGGTGTAGCCGAAGGTCGGGATGCGCGCGACCGTCGCTTCCAGCGCCTGCTGGAGGAGGTCGGCATCGACCGGCTCGGAGAGCGTCACGGCCATCCGGTAGAGCGAAGAGTACTTTTTCGACTGACTCGCGGGATATATGAAGGAGGCGTTGTCGAGCCTCAGCAAATTCTGCATAACCATCTTTTTTGCGTTTTGGTTGCTGCAAAATTAGGGGGAAGCGTCCGCGCCTGCAAAGAAACTACACCGCGAGGGCGGAAATGTGACGAAAATACCCGTTTTGCGGAGAATCCGCACGAAAAGTGGGACGGAATCCAGCATACTCGCCTTTCGTCCCCCGGACTTTCGGGACGAAAAATCAGCGTGTCCGGTTTTGTTATCAGCGCGGAATGATTATCTTTGTTTGGTATGACGATCATCGATGCACATTCCCATCTATGGCTGCGGCAGGACGCCGTGGTGGACGGGCAGCCCATCCGGGCCTTGCCGAACGGGCGGGCCCTGTTCTTCGGCGAGGAGCGCCAGATGCTCCCGCCCTTCCTGATTGACGGGCGCAACAGCGCCGAAGTCTTCCTCTCCAATATGGATTACGCGCAGGTGGGCGCCGCCGTGGTGGTCCAGGAGATCATCGACGGCAACCAGGACGCGTACCTGCGCGAGGTGGAGCAGCGCTGGCCCGGGCGCTTCTTCTGCTGCGCGCTGCTGGACATCGACCGGGGCGGGTTGAGCGTGCCGGAGGGATTTCGCGGAGCGGCCATTCCCTGCCACCGGATGCAGCGGGAGCTGGATTCCCCGGAGATGATGGGCGTCTTCCGCGAGATGGAGCGGCGCGGGATCCTGCTGTCGATGTGCCTGCCGGACGACGCACGCCGCATTGCGCAGTTCGCCACCGTGATCCAGGAGTGTCCGCGCCTCAAGGTCGCGATCGGGCACTTCGGCCTCGCCCGCTCGGAGCATTGGCTGGAGCAGGTGCGGCTGGCGCGGGCGCAGAATATCCGCATCGAATCCGGCGGCATCACCTGGCTCTACAACGACGAGTTCTACCCCTTCCCCGGCGCCGTGCGCGCCATCCGCCAGGCGGCCGACGAGGTGGGCTGGGACAAGCTGATGTGGGGCAGCGACTACCCGCGCACCATCACCGCCATCACCTACCGGATGTCCTACGACTTCGTCCTCAAGAGCCGCGAACTGCGCGACGAGGACAAGGCCGCCTTCCTCGGCGGCAACGCGATGCGCTTCTACGGCTTCCACGACCTCCCCGACCTCCCGTACATCAAAAATATGTCTGAATGAAAGCTTTGCAGATTCCCGCGCCACGCCAGGTGCGCCTGATCGAGCTGCCGGAGCCGTCCGCCGGCCCCGGCGAAATCCTGCTGCAGCTGCATTACGTCGGCTTCTGCGGCAGCGACCTCAATACCTTCCGCGGCCGCAACGCGATGGCCAAGGCCGACGTGATCCCGGGCCATGAGATCGGCGCCACCATCGCCGCCACCGGCCCCGGCGTGCCTGCCCACTTCCGCCCCGGGCAGGTCGTCACCGTCAACCCTTACACCGCCTGCGGCCACTGCGCCGCCTGCCGCGCCGGGCGCTACAACGCCTGCGAGCACAACGAGACGCTGGGGGTGCAGCGCGACGGCGCGATGTGCGAATATATCGCCGTCCCCTGGGAGAAAGTCATCCCGGCCGAAGGAGTTTCCGTGCGGGATGCAGCCCTGATCGAGCCGATGAGCGTGGGCTTCCACGCCGTGGCGCGCGCCGCCGTGAGCGACACCGACACCGTGCTGGTGGTCGGCTGCGGGATGGTGGGCCTGGGCGCCGTGGTGCGCTGCCTCCAGCGCGGGGCGACCGTGATTGCGGCCGACCTGGACGCAGACAAGCTCGCCCTCGCCCGGGAGCTCGGCGCCGCCTATACCTATAATACCGCCTCGGAGTGGAGCGGCCTCCCGACTCCGAGCGTAGTCATCGAGGCCGTCGGCGCCGCCCCCACCTACCGGCTCGCCATCGAGCGGGTGGACTTCTGCGGCCGCGTGGCCTGCATCGGCTACGCCAAGGGCGACGTCGAACTGCCCACTGCGCTCATCGTCAAGAAGGAGCTCGACGTGCGCGGCTCGCGCAACGCCACCCCGTCCGATTTCGAAGCCGTGATCCGCGCCATCCGCAAGGGCGGCCTGCCGCTGGACCGCTTCGTCACCGCCGTCGTTCCGCCGGAGCAGGCCCAGGGCGCCCTCGAGCGCTGGGATGCCGCCCCCGGCCAGGTCTACAGAATCCTTACGCAATGGAATACAGAGAATTAGGCCGCACCGGCCTGCGCCTTTCGGCCCTGGGCTTCGGGGCCTCCAGCCTCGGCGGCGTCTTCCATTCCCTCCGGGAAGAGGACGGCATCCGCGCCGTGTTCGCCGCCATCGAGGGCGGCATCAATTTCATCGACGTCTCCCCCTACTACGGCTATCTCCGCGCGGAGAAGGTCCTCGGCAAGGCCCTGCGGCAGATCCCGCGCGAGAAGTACATCCTCTCCACGAAGGTCGGTCGCTACGGCACGGACGAGGGCGGCAACAGCTGGGACTATTCCGCGAAGCGGGCCCGCGACAGCGTGTTCGAGAGCATGGAGCGGCTGGGGGTGGACCACATCGACCTCATCAACGTCCACGACATCGAGTTCGCCGACCTGCAGCAGGTGTGCGAGGAGACGCTCCCCGCCCTCGTGGAGCTGCGCAAGCAGGGTATCGTGGGGCATGTCGGCATCACGGACCTCCAGCTGGAGAACCTGCAATATGTCGTCGAACACGTCCCGGCCGGGACCGTAGAGTCGGTGCTGAACTTCTGCCACTACTGCCTCTGTGACGACCAACTGGCGGACTTCCTCGACTTCTTCGAGTCGCGCGGCATCGGCGTGATCAACGCCAGCCCGCTCTCGATGGGGTTGCTGTCGCAGCGCGGCGCGCCCGCCTGGCATCCCGCCCCGGCCCCCCTGCAGGAAGCCTGCCGGCGCGCCGCGGCCCACTGCACCGCAGCGGGCTACCCCATCGAGCGGCTGGCCGTGGAATTCTCCGTGCAGGAGCCCCGGATCGCCTCCACCCTCTTCTCCACCACCCGTGCGGAGAACGTGCGTGCCAACCTGGCCTGGGCCGCCGGCTCCCCCGATCCCGAACTGCTCCGGCAGGTCCGGGAGATCCTGGGCGAAGCCTTCCGTTTGAGCTGGAGAAATACCTGATAATCAACTACTTGTAATAAGTGCAACAGATTGTCCCGTCGCTTGTTGATAACTTTTTTTGGCGAGGCGTATCAGATACGAAAATAATTTCTATTTTTGCGCCAAATTAAAGATACGACTATGTATTGGACACTCGAACTAGCCAGCAGCCTGGACGATGCTCCGTGGCCGGCAACCAAAGAAGAACTGATTGATTACGCGAACCGCTCCGGCGCGCCCGAAGAGGTCATTGAGAACTTGGAAGAGCTCGAGGAAGAGGGCGAGATCTACGAGACCATCGAAGACATCTGGCCCGACTATCCCACCAAGGATGATTTCTTTTTTAACGAAGAAGAGTATTAGCCTGTGAGTCGTAAGTAATTGTTTTACAGCAGATTAACGAATTATGCTACCCCCCAAAAGAGGGTAGCATAATTCGTTAATAAGCTGACATATAATAAATCTCACAAGCGATAAGCGCCGCCAAATGAGTGCTAGCGGCGGAAGGCGTCGAGCTGACGGAAGCAGCAGTCGTTCAGGATACCCTGCAGGGGGCGGTCGAAGTTGTGGCGCACGCTGCATTCGTAGTCGAAGAAGAAGCATTCGCCGTTCTCCGGCGTGTAGGGCTGCCAGGTCGGCAGGCCTTCGACATTGGGATCGCCCGTGATGGCGAAGTTCGCCCAGCTGCGGCTCATGTTCTCTGCCAGCTTCCAGTCGGCCTCGGACGGCTCGGGCAGCACCCGGCCGTGCAGGTTCGGGGTGTTGAAGCAGAAGTTCAGCTCGTAGCCGTGGACCGAACCGTGGTCGGCGGGTGACTTCCAGGTGAACATGTACATCCAGGTCGGCGCCTGGCGCGTGGTAGCGACCGCGTCCGCAGTGATGAGCGTCTTGGGTCGGAACATCATATCGATGGACAGCAGGTCCTGCGGGGTATAGTCCGGCCAGGCCTGCGCAAAGTCGGCCACGTACTCGTCCACCCGGTCCCCGAAGGTCGCCTTCAGCTGCTCCTTCGCCTCGGCGAGCGTCATCGACGTGCCGTAGACGCGGCGTTGGAGCTCGTTGAAGGTGGTGCCGATCATCAGCGGAACGTCGGAGGAGATCTCCGCGAAATCCGGCTGGAAGGGCTGCTGGAGCAGCACTTCCCCGTCCGGCGCCGGGCCGAATCCCCACATCATCGGCGTGCCCGGCGTCCGGGTGCCGATGCTGGCGGCCATCGCGCGCTGCCCCGCCGCGACGAGTTCGCCGTAAGGCACGTCCGCAAGCTTGTCCACCTCGTCCGGACCGAAGCCCAGCTGCTCCACGACGGCGCGGCCGAGTTCCTCGGTCATCGCCTTCGTATTGACATTCAGGATGGTGCCGCTCATGATGATGGCCTTGTGGAAGAGGCCCTTCGCGGCGGGCATGCACATCAGGGTGCCCACCTTGCCGCCGCCACCGGATTCACCGAAGATGGTGACGTTGGTCGGGTCGCCGCCGAAGGCCTTGATATTGTCGCGTATCCACTCCAGGGCCTGCACGATGTCGAGCATGCCGACCATGCCGGAGTGTCTGTATTTCTCCCCGAAGGAGGACAGGTCCAGGAAGCCCAGGATGTTGAGCCGGTGGTTCAGGCCCACCACGACCACGTCCTGCTTCGCCAGGCCGTAGCCCGGATTGCCGGCGGCCGAACCGGAGTCGAAGCCTCCGCCGTGGATCCACAGCATCACGGGCTTGCGGGCCTTGAGATCCGTGGTCCAGACGTTCAGGACGCAGGAATTCTTCTCGCTCATCACGCTCTCGGGAACCTCGCGCCGGCCGTTACCCTGCATCACCTGCGGGCCGAAGTGGTCGCAGACCATCACGGTGTCCCACTTGTCCACGGGCTGGGGCGGCATGAAGCGCTCCACTTTGGCGTAAGGGATGCCCAGGAAGGCGAGGGTGCCTTCTTCTTCGATGCCCCGGACCAGACCGGATTGCGTACGGACGGTCAGCGGGTCGGACGGGGTGCAGGCGCAGACGGCAGCCAGGACGGCTGCGGCGCAAAGGATCAGGTTATAGCGTTTCATACGTCAAAGATAGAAAGAAATGCGTATATTTGAATGGAATAATACAAGCGCGATATGAAACATCTATTCAGAGCATTCCTTTGCATGGCCGTGGCTTTGGCCTTCGCCGCCTGCAACCCGTCCGAGAAACTCAGCCCTGTCCTCAGCATCGAAGGCGGGCAGGTCCAGGGCGTCGCCGCCGAGCTGGACGGCGTCTTCGTGTACCGGGGCATCCCGTATGCCGCGCCGCCGACCGGCGAGCTGCGCTGGAAGGCCCCCCAGCCGGTCGTGCCCTGGGAGGGCATTCTCAAGGCCGACGAGTTCGGCCACCCGAGCTACCAGGCCGTCCATTATCCGGGGAATTATTTCACGGAGTGGGGCTACGGCGAGGAGAAGCAGTGCAGCGAGGATTGCCTCTACCTGAATGTCTGGACGAAGTATCCCGGCCAGGTGGACCGCAAGGCCCCGGTCGCCGTCTGGATCCACGGCGGCGGCTATCGCGAAGGCTGGGGCAGCGAACCGGAGTTCGACGCGCAGGAGTGGGCGGCCCGGGACGTGGTCCTGGTGTCCATCAACTACCGCCTGGGCATCTTCGGATTCATGGCGCATCCGGCGCTCTCCGCGGAAAGCCCTGACGGCGTGTCCGGCAACTACGGCATCCTGGACCAGATCGAGTCCCTGAAATGGGTCCGGAAGAACATCGCCCAGTTCGGCGGCGATCCGGACAATGTGATGATCTTCGGCCAGAGCGCAGGCGGCGGCAGCGTCCGCACGCTTTGCGCATCGCCCCTGGCGAAGCTCTATTTCCACAAGGCCGTCATCATGAGCGCCAACGGCCTCAACGTGGTCAAGGACCAGCAGTTCACCCTTGCCGCCGGTCCGGCAGTTCCGCCCGCAATGATCAAGATGATGTTCGGCGGCCAGACGCTGAAAGAGGCGGAAGCCGAGGGCAAGGCCGTCATGGACTGGGCCGGCCTGACCGACCTGCAGAAGATGCGTGCCGCCGCGACGGACGCCGCCCACGCCGCCTCCGCCCTCTACACCTCCGCCACCGGCCAGCCCGGCATCACCATCACGCCCATCCTCGACGGCCACGTGTCCGTGGAGATCTTCGACGATGCGGCCGCCGACGGCTCCCTGGCGGATGTCCCGTATATGATCGGCTACACGCAGGACGATATGGGGGACATGTCGACGGGCATCATCGCTTTCTGCGAGAACCGCCAGGAGAAGGGCAACAAGGCCTGGGCCTACGAGTTCGCCCGCCCGCTGCCGGACGACGGCTCGCATCCGGAGGACAAGCTCAAGGGCGCTTTCCACTCTTCCGACCTGTGGTTCGTGTTCAAGTCGCTCCAGCACTGCTGGCGCCCCTGGACCCCGGGCGACTGGGACCTCTCCGAGAAGATGATCACCGCCTGGACGAACTTCGCCAAGTACAGCGATCCCAACGGCCCGGACGGCGGCGTCTGGACGCCCTGCACCAAGGAGGACCACCACTTCATGCTCTTCAAGCTGGATGCGTCTGACAAGGAGGCGTCCGAGATGGGCGATCCCATCAAATAAACTTTTATCCTTGCACGATGAGTCGGGAGAAGGAGATCTACAAAGTGACCTTGACGGGCAGCGCCGGCAACCTGGCGCTGCTGACCTTCAAGTTCGTGGCCGGGGTGCTGGGGCACAGCTCGGCGATGATCGCCGACGCCGTGCATTCGCTCTCCGACTTCTTCACCGACCTCATCGTACTGCTTTTCGTGCGCGTGAGCGCCAAGCCGCAGGACGAGTCGCATGACTACGGCCACGGCAAGTTCGAGACGCTCGCGACCCTCTTCATCGGCCTGGCGCTGGTGGCGGCCGCCATCGGCATCATCGTGGCCGGCGCGGTCAAGTTCGCCCACTGGCTGGGCGGAGAGACGCTGCAGCAACCCGGGATGCTGGCCCTGTGGGCCGCCCTGGCGTCGATTCTGCTCAAGGAGCTCCTCTTCCGCTACACCGCCGCGCGCGGGAAGGCGCTGCACTCCCCGGCCCTCGTCGCGAACGCCTGGCACCACCGCAGCGACGCCCTTTCGTCCATCGGCGCGGCCATCGGCATCGGCGGCGCCATCCTGCTCGGCGAACGCTGGGCGGTCCTCGACCCGCTGGCCTCCATCGTGGTGGGCGGGATGCTGATGAAAGTGGCCTGGGACCTGCTGAAAGGCAGCCTGGGCGAGCTCACGGACCAGTCGCTCTCCGCGGAGGAAGAGCGGGAGATCGAGGCCATCATCACCGCCGCCCCGGGCGTCTCGGAGCCGCACAACCTCCGCACCCGCCGCATCGGCAACCGGGTCGCCATCGAGGCCCACATCCGGATGGACGGCGGCATCTCCCTGGAAGCCGCGCACGAGCAGGCCACGGCCATCGAGCGGCAGCTCAAGGAACGCTTCGGCCAGGAGACCCTGGTCACCCTGCATATGGAACCCAAGAAATGAACAACACGCTACTTATCCTCACCATCGCGGCGGGCGTTCTCCTCTTCGTGCTCGTCCTCATCTGGATCCTGACCTCCGCCCGGGCGCGGGCCGCGTTCCAGCGGCAGCTCGCCGACAAGGACAACGAGCTCACGCGCCAGCAGGAAGCCGTCCGCTCCGCCGAACGGCTGCTCGAGAGCGAACGGCAGCACAACGAGAAGGCGCTCGCGGAGCTGAAAGCCAGCCAGGAGAAGGCCATCGAAGCGGCCAGGACCGCCCTGGCGCTGGAGAACGAGAAGACGCTCAAGGCCCGCGAGGAGGCACTCAAGAAGGAAGCCGCCGAGACGATGAAGCTCATCACCGGCGACCTCAACAAGGACATCAAGGACATGAAGGAGGCTTTCGACGCGCAGAAGAAGATGCATGCCGAGGAGAGCTCCTCCATCAAGACCAAGTTCGAGGAGACGGTCCGGCATCTCAAGGAGCAGACCGACGCCATCGGCAACACCGCCGAGGACCTCGCCAAGGCCCTCAAGGGCCAGAACAAGATGCAGGGCATCTTCGGCGAGACCATCTTGGAGAACCTCCTCCAGGCGGAGGGTCTGCGCGAGGGCTGCGACTACGACACCGAGTTCTGGCTGCGCGACCGCAAGGGCAACCGCATCGTCAACGAGGACACCGGGAAGAAGATGCGCCCGGACTTCGCCCTCCATTTCCCGGACGACACGGACGTCGTGATCGACGCCAAGATGTCCCTGACGGCCCTCTCGGACTACTTCGCCGCCGACACCGACGCGCAGCGCGCCGAGGCCGCGGCCCGCAACCTGGAGTCGGTCCAGAGCCACATCAAGGAGCTCACCAGCAAGGAGTACCAGAAATACGTCGAAGGCCGCAAGACGCTGGACTACGTCATCATGTTCATCCCGAACTACGCCGCCTACCAGCTGGCCAAGATGGAGGATCCCGACATCTTCGCGAAGGCTTTCAAGCAGAACGTCCTGATCACCACCGAGGAGACGCTCATCCCCTTCCTGCGCCTGATCCGCACCGCCTGGGTGCAGCAGGAGCAGATGGAGAACATCTCGGAGATCGTCAAGGCGGCGCAGGAGATGGTGGAGCGCGTCGGTATCTTCTGCCGCTACAACTCGGAGCTGGAAGGGGATCTCGAGAAGGTCCTGAAGGAATTCAAGACCAATTCCAGCCGTCTGGTCGACGGCAAACAGAGCATCGTGAAGGCTGCGATGAAGGCCATCCAGCACGGGATCGACAGCCCGAGCGAGAAAAACGCCCTTCCGCCGCTCGCCCCGAACCTGCTCCCGGAGGGAGAATCCCCTACATCGGCTTAAGCCTGCGCGCGAGCCGGGCGCAGAGACCCGGGAAGAAGCGCTTGATGCCTACCATCAGCAGTTCCTTGCGGCCCACGAGCACTTCGCGGCGGCCGTGGTCGATGGCACGCACGATGATGCGGGCGGCCTGCTCGGGCGCCATTCCCCCGCCCTGCCCCGGATCCATCTGTCCGTGGCGCTTGCCCCCCTTGTCAAGGGCATAGAAGGAGATGTTGGTCCGCACGCGGCCCGGGCAGACCAGCGTGACGCGGATGCCGCGGTCGTGATACTCCGCCTGGAGCGTCTCGAAGAAGCCGTAGAGGGCGAACTTGGAAGAACTGTAGCCGCAGCGGAGCGGGAAGCCGAAGCGCCCGGCGATGGAGGTGGTCACGGCGATGTGGCCGCCGCCCCGCGCCACCATGGGCGCAAGCAGTTCCTTGGCCAGGGCGACAGGGGCGAAGTAATTGATTTCCATGATCTCCCGTATCATCTCGACGGAGGTGTCCTCCACGGTGGTGCGCTGGCTGACACCGGCGTTCAGGTAGACCACGTCCAGCCCGTCGAAGGCCTCCCAGGCACTGCGGGCCAGCGCGGCGATCCCGCTCAGGTCGCGGAAATCATAGGGCAGCACGACGACCTCGGCGGCCCCTTGCGCGCGGCATTCGGCCGCCACCCCCTCCAGGCGCTCGCGCGAAGAGGAAGTCAGCACCAGGCGGGCGCCCCGGGCGGCGTAGCGGCGGGCGCAGGCGGCTCCGATTCCGGAGGACGCACCGGTGATCCAGACGTTCTGCATCAGGGTGGGGGCTTATTGGATTCTCTCGGTGGAGACGAGGCCCATCATCCGGAAGAGGAAGCGCGGAAGCGGCTTGTGCGGGTCGCGTTTCTTCATGTCGATGAACCAGCCCAGCTTCTTGACGATGGGCACTTTCTCGGTCTCGACCAGCTCGATGAGCGTGCCGTCGGGGTCCTCGATGTAGCAGAAGCGCCCGGAGGCGTCGCCCATGTCGAAACGCTCTCCGTCGGGGCAGCTGTCCACGGTGAAGGGATGGCCTTCGGCGGCGCAGAAGGGCTTCAGCGCATCCATCCCGGTCACGTCGAAGCAGACCTGGATGAAGCCGGGATCGCCCCAGAAACGCCCTTCGTAGATCCTGCGCTGCGGGCCCTCCAGCGACTGGACCAGCTCGAGGGTGCTCTGGCCGAACATCCCGGAGAAGGCCCCCGTGAACGGGACCGTGCGGCCCAGGATCACGCGGCGGCAGCGGCGTTCGCCTCCGGGCAGGAAACCTTGGGTGGAGAAGGGGGCTTCGGTGTCGCTCAGGACCCGGTCATAGCCCAGCACGCGGGCGTAGAAGCGCATGGATGATTCCATGTCGCTCACGCCGATCACGGCGCCGATGATGCCGCCGGTCAGCTTGCCCTGGTCGATGAAGACGTCGCCGCGCTCCACGATCTGGAAGCAGTTGCCGTAGAGGTCCTTGACGTAGAAGCAGGGCGTCCCGTCCGGGAGCTGCTCCAGCGGGCCGACGTCTTTCCATTTCGCGCTGATCTGCGCGTGGAAGGTCGCCACGTCGCGGCACTTGACCTTGCCGGCCAGGACCCCCAGGTCGCCGACCGCCACCTCGAAGGGGCAGGGCTGGGGCTTGCGCTCCGAGAACTGCCAGATCTCGAATCCGCCGCCGCCCTGGATGTTGACGGCGATGCAGGCGTGGCGCTTCTGCGCGCAGCCGCCCGTGTAGGGCAGCATGCGCTCCGCCACCGTGTCGTCTTCGAGGACCTTGACGTCCGCGCCGAACATTTCGATGACCCAGTTCCAGGTCTTCCGGAAGTCTTCCGTGCCGAGACCCAGCTGCTGAATCCCGGAAATATTAAAATCTGCCATCTGTTATTCCGTATCAGGTTATTATCTGCAAATATAGCAAATTTCGCTATCTTTGCGCGTCATGAGACACGCCCTGTCCGCTTTCGCCGTTCTTTTCGCCGCGTTGCTGTGCATCCTGGCTCTCGCGCGTTTCTGCCCTCCGCAGAACCCGGAGAAGGGCCTGCGGCGCATCGACCTGGGCGACTGGAAACCCCGGCTGGGCGACTCGCTCACGGCGGCCGCCATTCCCCCGCCCGCGCCCATCCCGGAGCCCGAGGAGCCGGACACCAGCGCCCACAGGATCCTGTTCGTGGGCGATTCGATGGTGGAGGGGCTGCGCTACCGCCTGTCGCAGTACGCCGTGGCCAACGGCCACACGATGCAGTGCGTGATCTGGTACAGCTCCTCGTCGAAGTACTGGGCCAAGAGCGACACGCTGTCGTATTTCATCCGCAAGTTCGACCCGACCTACATCTTCCTCTGCATCGGCGCCAACGAGCTGTTCGTGCGGAACCTGGACGAGCGCGACGCGGCTGTCGGGGAGGTCATCCGGGAGATCGGCGACCTGCCCTTCATCTGGATCGGGCCGCCCAACTGGAAGCCAGACACGGGCATCAACGACATCCTGCTGCGCCACTGCGGCAAGAAGCGCTACTACCCCAGCCTGCGGCTTGAGTACAAGCGCGCCAAGGACGGCGCCCATCCGGTGCTCTCCTCTTACAATATGTGGGCGGACTCCGTGTCCACCTGGCTGCGCGACTCCTCCGCCCATCCCATCCGCTGGGAGATTCCCGAGGCGGACACCCCCAAGAAACACGGCGTGACGCTGCTCTCGCCGCCGAAAGACTGACGCCTTATGAATTTCATCAGCATCGGTTTCTGGGCGGCTTTCTGCGCCTTTTTCCTGATCTATGTCTTCGTCAAGAAATGGAGCCGCACGGCGATGCTCCTGTGGGTGCTGGCGTTCGACCTTTTTTTCTTTTGGCAGGCGAACGGCTGGCTGATGTTGCTGCTTCCAGCAACTGCCGCCCTTAATTATTTCCTGACGGAAGAGATTCGCCGATCCCGCCGCAAGGTACTGCTGGCGGTAATCGTTTTATTGGACCTCAGCGCGTTAGTTTACTTCAAGTACAGCGGCTTCTTCGTCGAGGGGATCCTGAATCCGCTGCTGAAGAGCAACTTCGCCGTGGGCGAGATCGTGCTGCCGATCGGGATCTCGTTCTATACCTTCCAGGCGATCAGCTACTCGGTGGACGTCTACCGGGGCAAGTACGAGGGGCGGCCGAGCTTCCTGGAGTTCTGCTTCTACCTGTCGTTCTTCCCCCTGCTGCTCGCCGGCCCCATCACGCGCGCCGGCAGGTTCCTGCCGCAGATCCGCCGCAACGGGATGGCCACGCGCCACGAGCTGCGCCTCGGCCTCTGGCTCATCATCTGCGGCCTGCTGAAGAAGGGCGTCATCGCCGACTACCTGGCCGTCTACAACAACCTCGCCTTCGACTGCCCCGTCTCCTACTCCGGCTACGAGCTGCTGATGGCGGTGGTGGGCTACACGATGCAGATTTATCTGGATTTCTCGGGCTACAGCGACCTCTCCATCGGCATCGCCTCGCTGATGGGTTTCCGCCTGGACGACAACTTCCTCTTCCCTTACCGCTCCCTCAACCTGACGGAGTTCTGGCGCCGCTGGCACATTTCCCTGTCCACCTGGTTCCGGGACTATGTCTACATCCCGCTGGGCGGCAACCGCAAGGGGCAGGTGCGCACGCTGCTCAACAATTTCCTGACGATGGTGGTGGCGGGCCTCTGGCACGGTTCCACCTGGATGTTCGTCCTCTGGGGCGCCCTGCACGGCGCCGGCCTCGCCCTCCACAAGCTTTGCCGCGGCTCTCTGAAGAAGATTCCCGACAGCTGGCCCGTCAAGGCCGCCAGCTGGCTGCTGACGATGCTTTTCGTGATGGCGTGCTGGGTGTTCTTCCGCGCCGGCAGCCTGGAGGATTGCGGCGAGATCTTCCGCCGCATCTTCACCGACTTCGACCTGGCCTACGCCGCCCCCTTCTGGGCCGCCCGCAAGCTCTGGTGCGTGGTCCTGGCCGTCGCCCTCGCCGCCCTGGCCCTCCCCCCGCGCCAATACAACCGGCTCCAGGCCCGCTTCACCCGCCTCCCCTGGATCGTCATCTTCCTGCTCTTCCTCGTCGCCGTCCAACTCGTCATCCAGCTCCGCTCCGGCGACATCCAGCCTTTCATCTATTATCAGTTCTAGCTGCCCCGCGGGCCTGGGTTGCCGGGAACCACAAAAGCAAGCGTGACAGGCCGTGCCGGCAAGAAAACCGTGCCACCCGCGACGTCAGTCGTGGGAGGGATGAGCGAAGCGAAGTTTTCTGTCGGCAGCTGCCTGCACGCTGCGGGGAGGGCGGCCGGATGTCCGTGACAACTGCTGCATGAACGAAAAGCGAAAGTTTTTGCGCGAAAGACGAAAGGATATGCGCGCGGGCGTGCGTAAATTTGGATTCCGGAACTATAACCTATCCACATATGCACCGTTTTTCCCTTTGGCGCCCCGTCGCCGCCCTCGTCTGCCTGCTCTCCCTGGCAGCCCTGACGCAATCCTGCACCCCCAAAGACGTCGAAGTCGGCCCGTACACCGTGTCCGTCATCGAACCCGGCGTCTGGCATATCCAGGACTACAACAGCGCCAACCCCGCTGGAGAAGCCTTCGACGAAGAAGGCAACAAGACGCATTTCAACAACTGCTCCGACATCTACCTGCTCGTCGGGCAGAAGGAAGCCCTGCTCATCGACCTGTCCAACCCCGTGCAGTGGGCCGACAACGCCGCCGAATCCCTGCGGAAGATCGTCGCCGAACGCACCAAGGGCAAGCCGCTCACCATCACCTTCACCCACAACCACGGCGACCACACCGGGATGCTCCCCGCCTTCATCGACGACCCGGACGTGCAGTTCGCCCTGCCGGAACTCGACTTCTACCGCCTGGAAGACCGCTTCCCCGAAGCGCAGCGCCGCTTCATCAACGAAGGGGACATCTTCGACCTGGGCGGCATGCAGGTGGAGGCCCTCGAGGTCCCCGGCCACACCGAAGGCTCGATGGTCTTCCTGCTGCTGGGCCATGACCTGCTCTTCACCGGCGACGCCATCGGCTCCGGCCACGGCGTATGGATCTTCAACGAAGACGCCTTCTACAACTACGCCTCCGCCGTGCCGCACCTGATCGAGGATCTGCAGGAGCGCGAGGTGAGCCCGGACCGCCTGCAGATCTACGGCGGCCACTACTGGCAGAAGGACTGGCTCACGCTCCCGGAAGGCTGCGAGATGGGCCTGGAATACCTCATCCAGATGCAGCGCCTGGTGGACCAGATCGAATCCGGCACCGCCGCCACAGAGCCTTCCAACCTCGGCCGTCCGGGGTTGGACACCTATTTCCGGGAGGGCAACGCCATCGTGGTCTGGAGCGCCGAACAGGCGGAACACTTCCGCAACCAGTATCCCGAACCCTTCGTCTACCGCGACGCGGACATCGTCTTCCGCCAGATCGACGACCACACCTGGGAAGGCAACGGCCATTACGTCTACAATGAGTCCGTCTACGTGATCGAGGGCGAAGACCGCGCCCTGGTGATCGACGCGGGCACCTGGATGCCGCATCTCGACCGCTCCGTCCTCTGGCTCACCGACAAGCCGCTCATGCTGGCCCTCACCCACGGCCACGGCGACCATGTCGGCGGCATCGTCGCCTTCCCGGAGGTCTGGATCCACCCGGCGGACGAGCCCATGATCACTGCCGGCGACGAGCCCTACCAGGGGGTAATCCACCATCTCGAGGACGGCCAGGTCATCGACCTCGGCGGCCGCCAGATCGAGGTGCTCTACACGCCCGGCCACACCTCCGGCTCCGTCACCTTCTTCGACAAGGAGCACCACTACGGCTTCAGCGGCGACGCGTTCGGCTCCACCAACCTGCTGCTCTTCGGCGGCACGTTCAAGGACCTGATCAACACCTGCACCCGCACCGCGGACTACATGAAGAAGAACGGCATCGAGAAGCTCTACCCCGGCCACTACCACGGCGACAACCCCGAGACCCTACAGCGCGTCCTCGACGAGAAGAAGATGGCGCAAGAGGTCCTCTCCGGCAAGCGCAAGGGCACGAAGGACCCCTCCGGCGGCAACGGCCTCAACAGCTATATCCAGGACTACGGCGTCACCATCCGCTACAACGACCCGGCGGCGCTCCAATAGCAGTACAATCACAAATTCAATTATATGCACGCTAAAACCCTGCTTCGCGCCGTCTTCGCGGCGGCCGCACTCCTCCTCTCGCTCCCGGGCGGGGCGCAGGAGACCTTCTGCAATCCGCTTGACCTGGTCGTCCCGGGCGAGCGGTCCTACCGCGGAGGGGAGCCGGTCGTGCTGGTCTACCAGAACGACTACTTCCTCTTCGTCTCCCACCGCAAGGGCTACTGGTACTCTCCCGATTTCAAGAACTGGACCTACGTCGACGCCCCGAACTACCCGGGCGGCGTGGTCTCCGTCGTGGAGATGGACGGCAGCCTGTACGGTTGCTCGATGAACAATAAGAACGTCTACAAGGCCATCGACCCCAAAGCCGGAACCTGGGAGCAGGTCGGCACCTTCGACAGCGACCGCTACGGCGACGCCAACATGTTCGTGGATGACGACGGCCGGCTCTATCTCTATTACGGCTGGTCCCAGCTGATGCCCTTCAAGGTGGTCGAGCTGGACAAGAAGACCTTCAAGGAGATCGCCGGACCGGAAATCCTCTTCTTCAGCGACTACAAGAAGCACGGCTTCGAGAAGCGCACCCACGACGACGTGATCTACTCCATCTTCAACGGGCGCCGCGACTACTTCGAAGAGGAATATCCCTGGATCGAAGGTCCCTGGATGACCAAGCACAACGGCAAATACTACCTCCAGTATGCCGCCATCGGCCTGGAGCTCCTCTCCTACTCGCACGGCGTCTACGTCGCGGACAGCCCGATGGGCCCCTTCACCTACTCGCAGCACAACCCGCTGACCTTCAAGACCACGGGCTTCGCGGTGGGCGCCGGCCACGGCAGCACCTTCCACGACAAGAAGGGCCAGCTCTGGACCATCTGCATGATCCCGTCCAGCTACGGCGGCGCGGGGCGCGGCTCCGAGCTCGCCATCTTCCCGACAGCCGTCGACGAGGAAGGCGTGATGCATTCCAGCGTCGAATTCGGCGACTACCCGCAGTACTGGCCGGGCACCCGCACCGACGCCGTCGACCACAACTGGACCGGCTGGAAACTCCTCTCCCTCAAGAAGAAGGTCACGGCTTCCTCCACCTTCGAGAACTACGTCCCGGAGAATGCCGTGGACGAGAACTTCCTGACCAACTGGGCGGCCGAGACCGGCGACCCGGGCGAATGGTACCAGGTCGACTTCGGCAAGGTGGCCGACATCTATGCCATCCAGTGCAACTGGGACCACATCGGCGCCCAGATGCCCGCCCGCCAGGGCTTCGGCGCCCCCGGCGCCATGGCCGCCCCGGCCAACCCGGAGTACTACCAGTGCTTCAAGGTCGAGGTCTCCCTCGACGGCAACCAGTGGACCACCGTCATTGACAAGCCGGCCAACAAGCTGGACCTCCACCACGACTACACCCAGCTCGCGAAGCCCGTCCAGGCCCGCTACGTGAAGGTCACCAACACCCGCCAGTGCCACGACGGCGCCAAGTTCAGCATCAAGGACCTGCGCATCTTCGGCAACCCGGCGTCCGCCGGCAGCGTCATCCTCGACGGGGTCAAGGTGGTCCGCAATCCGGAAGACCGCCGCGAGGCCGAGCTGCTCTGGGATCCCGTCCCGGGCGCCGACGGCTACATCATCCGCTACGGCATCGAGCCGGGCAAGCTCTACAACAGCTACATCGTCTACGACGCCAACTCC
>Ga0310696_10002661_pt1 | contig 23310 bp, 14 predicted proteins | sample AusTroGonzalo_MG_4_FD_203885 | JGI IMG/M metagenome (GOLD analysis project Ga0310696, IMG submission 203885) | Bovine rumen microbial communities from tropical cattle in Woodstock, Queensland, Australia - Gonzalo_02 (v2) (version 2) | ecosystem: Host-associated > Mammals > Digestive system >...
CTCCGTCCTGTACGATGCCGACGGCTGGCGTATCGGCGCCTCCTACCTCTTTGAAAAAACATCGGAATTCATCCAGGCCGAACAGATAGGCCCCGCCAAGGCCGAATCCTATTACGCCTTCCTGGACAAAGGCCTGCGCTATGGCACCTACCAGGCATGGGACGGCAGCGGTATCCACCTGGCCGAACCCGGCGTGGACCGCTTCCCCGTGCAGGAATTCACCCACGGCGCCGCCCTGCAGTTCTCCCTGGGAGAGTTCCTGTATGCCGACACCGAAGTCCGCTTTTCACAGGGAGAGGTGGGAGAAAAAGGGTATACCTGGTTCCGCTTCCCGCGCCTGGACTGGTCCACAAAAGTTTTGCTCAGCTTCGGCAACGAGGACAACCGGCACAGCATCCGGCTGTCCTATGACTGGAACCACACCCGGCTGTACGAGAACGTGATAGAGAAAGTGTCAGCCGGCGGCGTAACCACGCCGTCCATCCTGGGCAACAACCGTATCTACAACGCCAAGGAGGGCCATTTTGAGGCCATCTACACTTGGGAACGGCCCAACGGGATGATGTTCCAGGCCGACCTGTACATAGACCGGGACAAGAAGCTGAGCACCTTCATGTATCCGTATTACGACCTGGACGGCGGCACGCATTTGTTCGGCCGGCTCACCGCCCAGTTCCCCCTGGGCAAGTCCTGGCTGCTGAAAACCAGTGTCCTGGCCGGCGGAGGTGCCTATTCCGAGCAAATCAGCGAGGTGATTGACGGCTTCCACCTGGAGGGGGATGAGATGCCCCGCCTCACCGATTGGTGGGAACTGGAACAGGAGGTGGGAGATGCGCCCCGCGTGGCCGGCCTGCTCACCCTGCGCTACACCCTGCCGCGCATTCCCCTGTACATAGAGGCCAGCTTTGAATACATCCACGCCTTCAACGTAACCCTGACTCCCGGCGCCAACCGGCAGATCAGTAACATACAAATAGGATATAGCTTTTAAGAAGATATGAGAAAGATACTCGCTTTCACGGTACTCCTGACGGCCCTGGCAGCCTGTGAGAAAAACGTTACGCCACCCGACCCCCAACAGGGGACAGGGCCCTACGACCTGCGGATCGCCCCGGTGATGACCAAGGTCACGCAGACCGCTTTCGAGAGCGGAGATGCCATCGGCGTCACCGTCACCCGTCCCGACGGCCCCGTCGCTTCCAACGAGAAGATGACCTACGACGGCAGCGTGTTCTCCGGCAGCCTCCAGTGGTATTCGGAAGAGGAAGTGGGCGCCACCGTGGCGGCCTATTACCCTTATTCGGCCACCGTGCCCACCAGCTTCACCGTGCAGGCCGACCAAACCGGCGGCATTTCTTCGTCGGACTTTGTGGCCGGCGTGAAGGAAGGCGTCTTCCCCAGCGCCCACGCCATCACGCTCCCCTTCAAGCATAAGCTCTGCCTGATTTCGCTCACGGTGGTGAGCCAGGCCGGCGACCCCGTCTCCATCGCCCTGGAAGGCGCACGCCTCACCGCTAAGATTGGGGCCGGTTTCACCGCCACGGTGGATGAGGACGCCCAGCCCGGCACGGTGGTGGCCGCAAAACTCCAGGACGGCAAGTACTTCCTGGTGGTGCCGCCCCAGACCGTGGCCTTCACCGCCGTTGCCACCGCCGCCGGCGGCAAAACGCTGAGCAAAACCCTCAAGGAGACCACCCTGGAGGCCGGGAAACAGTACAGTATCAGCCTGGTGATGAAGCAGGACGAGCTGCTGGTGGTCCTAGCCGCCGAGATTGACAACTGGGAGGACGGCGGAGAGATCGTGGACGACAACCCTCCCGCCGGAGACGAGCTGGAAGAACATATCGGCGAAGAGGATGCCGAAAAATATATCCTGTATCACGGGGACAAGTACAGCGTGGCCCTCATGAAGGACGGCAAGTGGTGGATGGCCCAGAACATGCGCTATGTGCCGGCAGGTTTCACGCCTTGCGATGACTACAATGCCGATACGAAGAAAGTGGGGAACGTTACCGCCGGGGTATATTATCCCGTGGTGGTGAACGCCGGCAAGACGGCGGCCGTCTTCTCCAAAGAGGAAGCCGTCATTGCGGCGCAGGGCTATCTGTATCAGGCCGAAGTGGCGCTGGGCCTGAAAGTGGGAGACCTCACTTCCGCCGATGCGGCCAAGGCGCTGGAAGGCACGCAGGGTATCTGCCCCAAGGGCTGGCACGTGCCCACCCTGGCCGATATCGCCGCCCTGGTGGGCAAGGGGGTGGACATCCCCACCGACGATAAGGCCCCTTATTACGACGGGAACAACGGCTCCATCGTCCTGCTGAATGCCGACGGCTTCGGCATGGATGCCTTCGGCGCCGTTTCCATCCAGGATAATACCAAGACCGAAGGCACCGTCATGGGATGGGCCTCCGGTTATCCGGACAAGATTTCTTCCGGTATGTTCTGCGGCTCCACCTATGCCTCGGTCTCCTACAACACCAAGGATGACGAGACCAGCGGTGTCAAGAACCTCCAGTTCTATGGCCTCATGCCCATGACCAACAAGGCCACGGAAGCCGAATACACCTGCAATGGAACCAAGGTAAGTTACCGCATTGCCGCACCCTTACGCTGTGTCAGGAATGAGTAAAAAGTGGATTATCGGCCTGTTGCTGGCCCTGTGCATACTTCCGTCGGCCCGGGCCGACGAAGGGATGTGGCTCATCCAATGCCTGGACCGGGCCCTGGAGAAGAATATGAAGGCGCGCGGCCTCAAGCTGGGTGCCCGGGAAATCTATAACGAGGAAGCCGGCGGCCTGTCCGACGCCGTGGTGTCGCTGGGCTTCTACTGCTCCGGCAGCATGATTTCCGAAGACGGCCTGCTCATTACCAACCATCACTGCGCGTACGGCGACGTATCCAACCTCTCTACGCCCGAACACAACTACCTGGAAGACGGTTTCTGGGCCAAAAGCCGCGCCGACGAGATTCCCCTGAAGGGCAAGGATTTCTACTTCCTGAGAAAGGTGCTGGACGTAACCGACGAGGTGAACCAGCTGCGGGACGACCTCACGGCCGAAGGCAAGCCGCACGGCGGCCGGCGCCTGGCATCCCTCATGGAGCACAAGTACAGCGCTCAGTACGCCCTGGAAGCCAACCTGGTGCCCATGTGGTCCGGAGAGAAATACTACCTGTGCCTGTATGACAAATACACCGACGTGCGGCTGGTGGCCTCCCCGCCCGTGACGGTGGCGGCCTTCGGCGGAGACGAGGATAACTGGGAATGGCCCCAGCACAAGGCCGATTTCGCCCTGTACCGCATATACAAGGACGGGGAGCCCCTGCATCCCCGCCGGCATCTGACCATCAGCCGGAAAGGGTATAAGGAGGGCGATTTTGCCATGGTGATCGGCTATCCCGCCATTACCCGGCGCTATGCCAGCGCCGCCGAAATCCAGCAGAACGTGTTGGTGGAAAGACCCGAAGAAAACCGTCTGCACCGCGCCCAGATGGACATTACGCGCAAGTGGATGGATGCCGACCCTGCCGTGCGCATGAAGTACTCCAACTATTTCTTCAGCCTCACCAATTCGGCCGAACTGCAGGAAGGGGAACTGGCCTGCGTGCAGCGCTTCGACGTAGTGGACCGGCGCAGGGTCTTCGAGGAAGGGTTCCGCGCTTCATCGGCCGACAATGCCCGCATCCTGGACCTGCTGGACGCCGAATACGCCTCCATATCGGCCATCGAAAAACTGAAGATGTATTACCGGGAAACCCTGGTGCGCAGCTTTTCCCTGGCCCGCACGCTCATGCGGATGGGATCGGTTAAGAACGACATCCCCAAGCAGAAGAAAATCCTGGCCGAGGGCCTTGCCCAGGCCGATGTGCGCCTGGAAAAGGAGCTGCTGGTCTTTTCCCTGAAGGAGTTCCTCAACCATATGGATACGGTCTTCTTCAAACCCATCCATTGGGAACTGGTCCAAAACTTCGGGACAGACTATGAGGCCATGGCCGACTGGCTGTGGGACAACTCCTGCGTGAACGGGAAAGACACCCTCATTGAGGAAGATGTCCTGTACCGGTTCTTACGGGATTTGAGCATCGTGGACCTGAACAATGCCCAGCAGCATGTGGTGGAGAATATTTCCACGCTTCGGCACGACTATGAACGCGCCGTTTACCAGTACCTGCAATCCCAGGGGGTGATCCAGTACCCCGACGCCAATTCCACCATGCGCATCAGCTACGGCCGCGTGCAGCCCCTGCGCCCCTGGGACGGCGTGTATGTGCACTGGCAGAGCACCGCACGGGGCCTGCGGGAGAAGTACAATCCCTCCAACTACGACTTCTGCTATCCCGACGACTGGAAGGATGTGCTGCCGCCGCCGGACTTCCCCGTGAACTTCCTCACCGACCTGGACATCACGGGCGGCAACTCCGGCTCCCCGGTGATGAACGCACGGGGAGAAATCATCGGCCTGGCCTTTGACGGCAACAAGGAATCCCTGGCCGGACATTACGAGGCTGTGTCAGGTTATAACATGTGCGTGTGCGTGGACATCCGCTATGTGATGTGGGTCATCCAATATCTGGGACGGCAGGATTATGTGCTCCGGGAACTGGGCTGGAGTTAAAAATCGGAAGTTATTTACATAATTTGACAGAAGATTATACCTTATTTGACAAGTCGGGACGAATTTTTTATCAACTTTGCAACAGTTGATTAGTTAGTAGATTTGTCAATATGCGTATTGAAAACCTGTTAAATACTGTTCGCATGGAAGTGGAAGAGCGCCAGGCCTTCTTGGATCCGGGCCTGACGCTGGCTTCCCTTGCCACCCGTTGCCGCACCAACCGCACCTACATCTCCGGCGCCTTGATGAAACTGGGCGGATTCTTCGATTACATCGGACGCCTGCGGCTCTCTTACGCACAGACCTGGCGGGAACGCCATCCCGGCGCCACCATCGAGCAGGTGGCCCTTGCCTCTGGTTTCCATTCCCGGCAAACCTACTATAATGTTCTGAAAAAACTGGCAGCATAAGCGGCACACTTGGATTATTCCTTGTAAAATCCGAACTTTGCGCCCATGATGTTTAGTTACCAGGAAGTATTGTTCAGTGCAGCGACGGCAGTTTATGTCGCGGCCAGCGTCATTATTGCCGTGGTCCGCTGGGGCCACCGCTGCGAGGCACACCGTCAGAACATGGACTACCACTTCCCTGCCTGGCGTACCATCATTTTCTGCTTCCTCACCAACCTGCTGCTGCTTCCGGTAGTTTTCATGCCGGCCGACCCCGACGCCCATATGCTCCTACGCATCATCCTCATCATGGGATCGCCCTATTTCTGCGCCATGCTCATTTTCACTTACTTCGGCAAGGTGCTGGGGGTCCATAGCTGGCAAAGGCCGCTGTATGCCCTTTCGGTCCCCGTGGCGGTAGTGGTGGGAATCGGCCTTGCTTGCCTGATTATGCCCGGCACGCAGATGGATGGCACTTTTGTGAAATCGCTGGTGTCCTTTTCCGGCATCCTGGCCATCGCGGAACTGGCCAGTTTCTTTATCTCACTCAATATGGTGGGCCGCGCCATGCGCCGTTTTTCCGGAGAGAACTACTCCAATCTGGAGGACTTCCCCGTCCACTATGCCGCCCGCGTCCTGTGGCTTCCCATCATCCACGTCGCCGTCAGCTGGATCGGCTCTTTCATCGGCTCGCTGCCGGTGATGTCCGTGTGCCTGCTGCTGTTGGCGGTCCTTAGCGTATACTTCCTTATCGGCGCCCTCTCCCCGCATCGCAGGGTGGATGTAGAGAATGTGAAAAAGGCCATGGTGACGGCTCCTGCGCCGGCCGGGATTCCCGACACGCAGCTGTCGCCGGCCCGCAAGGACGAGATTGCACAAGCCATCCGCCACTTCGTCGAAGAGAAAGAGGCTTACCTGGACAGCCACCTCACTTTATCTTCTTTGTCGCGCGCCTGCGGGGTCAACCGAACTTACCTATCGGCCGTCATGAACGAGCGCCTGGGCGGATTTTTCTCCTACGTAAACCGCTGCCGTCTGGCCCGCGCCGCCACCCTGCGCGTCCAGCATCCCGAATTCTCCGTGGAAGAGCTGGCCACCGCCTCCGGCTTCAGCTCCCGCCAAACCTACTATAACGTCCTGAAGAAGTTGAAGGACTAAGGGGGGTATACCAAAAAGGACTGTCGCGGCAGCGACAGTCCTTTGAAGCGGAGGGGACGAGATTCGAACTCGTGGTACAGAATAACCCGTACGGCAGTTTAGCAAACTGCTGGTTTCAGCCACTCACCCACCCCTCCGGGCTTAAAGCGTTTGAAACTCCGTCACAACGGACGGGACTGCAAAGATACGAATTTTTTCAATGTTAGCAAGGGGTTTATAAAAAAAACGGTCGAGGTTCCCACCTGGACCGTTTTTTGGTTAAACCGAAATAACGATAACCTAATAACCAACTTTTCCTTAGTCATTTGCAAAGTAACACGGAATCAATACCGTTTTCTGCACAATTTGCGAAATTTGTATCTCAATTTACGAAAAAGTTGGGATGTTTCCTTCCCTGCTGCCAGGACGGGGTTTTTGCGAATGTGGTGTAAGTAGCTCAGTACTAACAACTTAAGTTTTTTTCTTGATACCAAATGGGATCAAGAAATTTCGAAACAGTGTTGATAATGAGGAAGTTATACGCGAGCACAAAAACAAGCCGATGGGAGTGCCCCCTATCCCAGGTCTCCCCAGTCGTTATTATCGGCCTGGGGGAACAGGGAACGGACTTTTTGCTTGGCCTTCTCCTTGTTCTCCTCGCTGATGGCGGAGATGACATACGAAACCGCCGCGATGAGGGCGGCCCAGTCATCGGCCAGACCGGCGAAAGGCAGGATGTCCGGAAGGACGTCCACGGGCAGGATCAGGTAGCCCAAGGCACCGGCGATGACGGTTTTGTATTTGAAGGGCGTATCCGGGTCCGTGAGGGTATAGAACAGCACCAGGGCGTAATAAACCACCTTGGCGCCAGCTTTGGAGGCAATGCGACGGATCTTATCCCAGAATGCTTTTTCCGAGTAATGATCCTCGTACTTGACCAGGTCTTTTGATGTGAAATGTTTATCAGACATGATTACCTTATCTCTTTCCCAAACGGGAAAATACTGGCAATAGCCATCTTGAAATGCCGGACACCAAAGGGAATGCCGATGATAGTGATGCAGAACAGCAGGCCGAAAGCCAGGTGAAGAATGGCAATCTCCCACCATCCCGTCAGAATCCAGACGAGGTTCATGACCACGGACAGACATCCGGGCTCATTGGGTCCGTCCACCAGTTCATGCCCAAAGGGCCACAGTGCGTATGTACCCAGTTTGAAGAGTTGCACGCCAAAAGGGATGCCGATGATGGTGATGCACATCAGCAGCCCCACCAAATAGTATATCAGAGCGATAACAATACCGCCCAGCAGAAGCCAGAATATGTTGCCGACAGCGTTCATGATGCCGTTATTAGTTAGTCACAAATTTACAAAAAAAGTCTAGAATGTTGAACGGTACTGCTAATTAAGGAGGTTACGCACGAGTTAATGGGAAAGGATGGCAGCAGCGCCATGTAGAGGGAAAAAGCGAAAGTGGGCTAAGTGACTCAGGGACAGCGGCTTAAGTTTTTTTCTTGATACCTAACGGGATCAAGAAATTTTGGAACAGTGCTGATAGTGAGGAGGTTACGAGGTTTCGTAAATTTGGGCCGATGGATGGGTGGGCCGAAAGAGCTTGCGAGTAAGGACGGCAGCAACGCCAGGACGAGGAAAAAGCGAAGGTGGGATAAGTGACTCAGTGCTAACAACTTAAGTTATTTTCTTGACACCAAATGGGATCAAGAAATATTGGAACAGTGTTGATAGTGAGGAGGTTACGAAGATTCGTAAAAGGGTATAAAAAATCCCGGAGCGGTGAGGCTCCGGGAATTAATAGGGTTATGCCGGAATGAGATTATTCGTCAACGCAGCAACGGACTGCTGCACCGGCTGAATTATATGCTGAAGTAATGCTTAAAGAAGAACCATCAACATAGATGATGTAGCTCTTTACGCCTGTATATGCAGTTGCGCTCCAAACTTTTGTACGGTTATTTTTCTTCTTTATAGAGCCACTGCAGTCGTCAAGATAACTGGAGTAAGGGAATACGGCGCCTTCCTTCTTGAACCAAAGGTTTGTAGTGTCAAAAGACCAGTCTGTATCTTGCCACAAGCCAAGACCGCTATCATACTTAGGGACCTTGTATCCGGGAGGGCAGGGGTCATATTTAGCCTTTTCTCCGCTAGTTCCGCCCCAGAAATCAGCGTCATAATCAGAGCACCAATTCTCACCTGCCCATGTAGGATCAACTGCGGTTTCACCATTGTAAGCAAATTGAGTGGGATGCATAATAGAGTTGGTAAGACTAATCGGCGAGGAAGATTTCGCCTCATAAGCATGACTTGAAGTAATCATGACACCCGAAGCGGGGGTGTAACCTCCCATGAAAGGATCTTTTCGTCCCCACTGATACATCAGACCAAAGGATTTCGGGTCCTGTACTTCTGAATCAGAGTCGGAAGCGGGGATTAGCGCGCCGAGCTGACGGTCCATACCATTGGACCCAAAGATTCCACCATAAGCAGCGTTGGTAACGGAAGTCTCGGGAACCCAAATATGCCAGCTCCAAAGGATGTTCTCAGATTTATCCTTGGCTGCAATTACAGCATTTCCGGTATGAATGGTTGCTGGCATCTTGAAGCAGATTTCAGAATAATCCTTCTCAGCCTGTTTGTCATAATCCACAGCTTTAATCACACTGAATTCTGTAACCTCAGACACATCATTCCATGTCTCCCACAGAATAGAAACAGAATTAATCGTGCCGACACTTACATCGCTATTTCCTTTAACTGCCTTAAATTTAAATACTTTATCGGCATTGGCAGAAACGCTTCCGTCAACAATATAGCAGTTTGCAGACTCTGTTTTACTTAAATTATATTCACTATCGTCGGCAGGGCAACCAATGCTTGAAGTATGCGTTGCCGGAGGAGTATAGGTATATAGATGTGAGGAAATGTCACCAAGCTTAAGGTACTTGCCCCGGGCAATATTCTTGGCGGTATTGGTAGAGACACGCTGTTGCTCAACGCCTCCCTTCAAGAACTTAATCGTGAAACCACCCGTGAGGTTAACTCCACCAGGGAAGTATAAATAGTTTACCGTAGAACCATCGGCAACCACGCTGCCAGACAGAGATGTTTTTTCGCCGGAACATTTGATTCCGCTACTTCCCGTATAAGGAATTGCAACCTTGTCTCCAAAGGTGCTCTCCATATCAACTCGAACGGCGAAGACATCGTAGTCAACAACCTCGGAGTTATTTCCCGTAAAGACATAAGAATCGAAATCGCCGCTAACAACGAACGATAAAACACCATTCAAGTTAAGGAATGTAAATGTATTACCATCGTTAACATCGGTGTTATTGCATCCGCCTAAGAGCAAGCCCTGAGTTTGGTCAAATCCGGTAGTATAGTACCAGCTCGTTCCTCCAGAAACACTCTTCACATTAGAGGCCGGATATGCCGCAAACATTGTGGCTTTATAACCCGTTCTTCCCCAAGACTTATCAGCTATGATATCTTCAAACGTGAAGGTTGCCGTCTTTCCTTCATCTTTGATATCTCCTGCGGCAAGAGTAACCACTCTAGAATAGTATTCCTCACCGGAATTACCCATCTTTTGACCGTGAATCAAAATCTCATCTCCGGCCTGCCAAGCAGTTTTACCATCAGCAGCAAGCGAAACTTTGGCTTCTGGATCTAAAGGGAACTGCAATGTGATGGTCCTGAATACTTTTTCTGACGGTTTTTCATCATTCACTGCCATCTCGCTTTTTACGCAAGAGAAGGTCAAGCAAGCGGCCAGAATGGCCAATGTAGAATAATAGATTTTCTTCATAATACCTGTCCTCCCACATTAAATGATAGAATCCCAAGTAATATCGAGATCCAGGAGCTCGTAATCATCGAGCGTATTAGTCTCTCCAGACATTGCCTGGCAGACGGGGTCCCGATACCCCATCTCAATCACCTCTACTGAGGGAATCAAATAGTCTTTTTTTGTCATAGTATTAGTGTTTAATTAGTGGTTTCTATGCTTTCGACCTATAAAGTTAGCGCAAATGGCCGAGGGTGTTTCATTCAATTCGCGCAAAATTTTTCGCAATTTGCGCAATTACAGGTTGGAGAACTTGATTTTATGCAGGATGGAGTAGCCTTCGTCGCCACAATCATCGGCCACCCACACGCATCCGTTCTTCTTGTCCACGCATATGCTCTCCGGGTTCCAGTCGGCAAAACTGGCAATGGAATACGTGGCCAGATGCTCGGTGGCGTCGCCGTTGAACAGGTAGATGGAATACGGCAGGTACTGCGGTTTATCCTTGTTGGAATTGGAGTCGATCACCCACAGGAAATCGTTCTCGGGGTCGTAGTCCAGACCCGCAATCTCGGACACCGTAGAACATACCGTACGCAGGCTCTTCTTCCACAGCTTGGTGCCATCCAGCTTGTATTCCCACAGCGTGGCGCCCGTCTGGGAACCCAGATACAGGTTGCCCTTGTGCCAGGCAATACCCTCGATACCGGAATTACCCATATCGGCCGCTTCGGCCACATCCCACAGCGTCGTCTTCTTGTTATAATCCGGGTACGTGAGCTTATACACTCGCTTGGGCTCGATGCCCATGTACATGTCGCCCGTGGCAGGATCCAGGCACAGGGCCTCCATGTCGGCATCGTACTCCCAGTGCTTGGTGTACGAACCGTCAAAGTTAATCTTGAACAGCTGGCCGTTGTCTCCCACGCCCCACAGAAAATCCTGGTCCTTGCTCAAGCACAGACCCGAGAGCTCTCCCAGCCCCTGCAGCTTCTTGCTCCATTCCACCTTCTCCATCACGGGAATGGTGGAAGGTTTGGGCTGTTCCGGCTCCTGGTCGTGCATCAGGGCCCACAACGCCTTGCGCAGGGTGCCCTGGGAATCGTCCTCGCGGTACTCCCAGGCGAAAGCGCCCAGCATACCCTTCTCCTTGAGGAACTTCACACGCCATGTGATGGACTCGATGTCCTCGTAGCTGGCATACATGACGCCGCCGGCATTGCCGATAAAGCAGCTCTTACTTTGCTCGTCCCACCAGCGGATATTGTAATTGGCCACACTCTTTCCATTCACCGTCCCCTTTTCCAGGGCCTCGCGCGCCATGGCATAAGAGACGGAAGAAGGATACACGCTGCCATCCCCGTGGCCGTAGAAGCCGATGCCATAATTGAGGCGGTCGTACGGCACGCCCTGCTTGTCGTGGAAGATGGAAATACAGTCGGCCCCGCCGCGGCTGTTGTTGAAGCGGGCGCTGGTGTACAGCGGGGAATTGTGCTTCTGCTTGGCGGGATCCTGCGGGTTGGGGTCTCCCATGGAATAGGTCATCACATTGATGTAGTCCACCCATTCCAGCACCTCCAAGTTATTGACATAGTCCCCGTTGTCGGCCGCGGCATAGGAGATGAGCTTGTCGTCTCCCAGGGCGGCGCGGAGATCCTTCATCAGGATGGTGAAGTTGGCACGGTCGGCCGGGTCAGCTCCATTATAATAATAGGAACCGTCGTCCAGGCGGGTCTTGGCCGCATAGCCGGGATACTCCCAGTCCAGGTCCACGCCGTCCAGGCCGTATTCCTTGCACAGGCGCACGCACTCACTGCAGAAGAGGGCGCGTTTGTCGGGATCCTTGGCCATCTCGGAGAAACCGTCGGCATTCTTGCCCCAGCCACCGATGAACAGCAGGACCTTCAGCTCCGGATAATCCTTCTTGTAGGCCACCAGTTTCTTGATGTAGTCGGGGCCGGGACTCTTGATTTCCAGGCCGCCGTCACCCGTCTTGGGGTTCTTGAAACGGGCGTGACCCACGTTGATGTGCGTAAAGCAGCGCACGTCCTGCAGCGTGGGAAATTCGGAACTGGAAGTGTATTCCGTAAAGTACACGGCCACCACAGGCGTCTGCCCCAGGCGCGCCAGGCGGGCGGCATCTTCGGGAGAGACAGGGTCGTCCGGCGTATCCGGCTTGTCGGGATCGTCGGGGGTATCAGGCGTGTCGGGATTCACGGGCGGCGGAGGAGTCACCGGGGTTTTCTCCTTCTCACCACAGGCTGCTGCCAGGCCGATCGTAACGGTGAGGCTAAGAAGCAGCGTAAGCATCTTTGACAGTTTCATAGCGTCAGTTCTCGTTAGGATAAAATGGTACCTGCCAGGCCGGTCAGGGCCTGGCAGATAAAAGAGAGCTTATTCTGCGATGCAGCGCACGGAGCCCAGACGGGCTTTCGGGGCCGATCCCAGCTTGAAGGTGCCCTTGTCGTAGCGGAGGTCGGCGCCGCCGGCCTTGCCCTCGGAACCATGGGCTGTCCAGTAGAGGGTACGCTTGCCCACCTTGGCCATGCCGGCGACGTCATAGTCGTCGCGGTAACCGGCGATGGGGAAGGTGGCCACGGGGTCGCCGATGGTGATCCAGCAGTTGGTGCCGTCCACGGCCCATCCGGTCTGCGCAGTGAGGTCACTGGCCCAGAACGGCACGTTGGAGTTGCGCGGAGGTACGCGATAACCCACCGGGCAGGGGTCGTAGATGGTCTTTCCGTCGTCGGACCAGAGGGTCTCGTCTATCTCGTCCATCCAGTTGGCATCGTTGGAGTGACCCAGTAGGCGGGGATGGGCGATGGCATCGGCCAGGGAGATGACGCCGGGCGCCACTTCCTCGTCCTCACCGGCCCAGGTGGCCTGGTCGCTGGAGTTGAATTCTCCGGCCGCGGTGAACGGATCCTTTCGGCCCCACTGGTAACCCATACCGTAGGAGAGCGGGTCGATGGGCTCGGTGCCGGCAACAGTGGCCACCAGGGCACCCAGGTTGCGGTCCATGAGCGGAGCGCCCATGATGCCGCCGTACTCGTTCACCTGGATGGCGGTCTGGGGAATCCAGATGTGCCAGCTCCAGAGGATGTTCTCATTCTCGTCCAGCACAGCGATGACGGCATTGCCGGGACGCAGGGTGTCGGGCGTCTTGAAGAGCATATAATCCTCGGCATAGGAGGCCGATGCGATGACGCTGCCGGCCTCTACCTCGGAGGCGTCGTTCCAGGTTTCCCACAGGACGATGGCGTCGGCGGCATCCAGGACATAGTTGTTAGGGTCGTTGCCGTACACAGCCTTGAACTTGTAGCCACCGGGCTTGTCTACGATGTAGCAGTTGGCGTTACCGTCCTTGTCCAGATCCAGGATGCTGGGGTCAAACGGGTCGGCGTAGTCTTCCACCTCACCCGCTATATCTCCCAGGTCCAGGGCCTGTCCGTGGACGAACTTGGCCTCGTCATGGTTCTTGAGGATGGCCACATAGCTGCCATCCTTCTTGAACTTGATGGAGAAGCCCGCGGCCAGGCTCAGGTCTCCGGGGAGGTAGATCATGTTCTGGCCCTTCTGGAACTTGCCATCCAGGCTCAGACGGGGATCGTTCACGTACTGGGCATAGTCCTTGTCCTCGGGGGTGATCTTCACCTGGAACACGCCGTAGGCCATGTTTTCCTTCTTGTTACCGGAGATGGTGTAGGAATCGAAATCCTCATCCAGGGTGAAGGTGAGGGCTGCGCCCAGGTCTACAAACTTGAAGGTGTCGTCTTCGGCGGCGTTGCTGGCCGCCATGACGGGCTGGTCGGTGGTGTTGAACTGCGTGTAGAAGAAGCAGTGTTTGAGGTTGTTGACGGCACTGGCCGGATAACCGGCATACAGGGTGCTGGTCACATCCTCGCGCACATAGGGCTTCAGGTTGTCCACGGTCTTGACGGCCGTTTTACCGTCGGCCTGGATGTCGCCGGCTTCCAGCTTCACGATTACCTGGTCCTTGGCATACTCGCCGTGGACCACAATCTCGTCGCCGGCCACCCACTTGGTCTTCCCGGAAATGCTGTTGGCGGGAAGGACGAAGGTGAGCTGCTTGGTGACGGGCTGGACGTCTTCTTTCTTTTTGGGATCGGGTTCCGGATCGTCGCCCTTCTTCTTGTCACAGGCTACCGTGACGGAAAGGCCGGCCAGGATAACGATGGCGTATTTGTAAATTGCTTTCATAGGTCAGTCGTTTTATTCATCCCAATTCATAGGTTCGGTGTACTCGTACCACTCCAGCACAGCGCTGCCGGACTTGTCCACGCCGAGATACATATTGATCTTGCTGCCCCAGGTAACGGAGCGCAGGAGGTTCTCGGAAGTGTCGTAGCTGCCGGCCTCGACGCCGTTCACCAGGTAGGTGACGTGGCAGAAGTTGGCACCGCTTGGATCGAACTTGTAGGTAATCTCGATGGGCTTGCTCCAGTCAACGTCGGTATAGGCGCTGATGCTGGGCTTGTTACCGTCGCCGGCAGCGTTGAAGTCGAAGCTGATCTTGGCGTCCACGGGACGGAGGTCGAACTTAAGTTCGCAGCTCTCCTCGAAGCAGAACCAATGCCTTACGCGGATAGCCTCGGCAGCGCCTTCCTCGGCCGTCAGGTCCTTCCAGCGGAAGGTGTAGGTACCGAACGGCATGCTGCCTTGGTTCAGTCGGCTCTTGGCCGCGAACAGGGTTCCATAGTCCTTGGTGTACACGGGAGCATTGGCCCAGTCAGACTTCCAGGAACCCATCTCGTCATTGTCCATGAAGTGACGGACAGGAGTGATGGGATAGGCCTGCTTCACCACGATTTCCTTCTGCGCCACGGGGTCTCCGGGGTTGGCGGCGATGGTCTTGAGGATGATGCTGGTCTTACGCATGGAAGTACCGGCAGCGTTATTCTGGACGGTGAGATTGATGGTCCCGTTCAGGTTGTGGCCGGTGGGGTTGTCGATGGTGAGCCAGTCGGTCTCGGCGCCCATTTCGGCCTCCCATTTGGTGTTGGACACCACGTTGAGGATGGCCGATGTCTGGTCGAAGCCAACACGGATCTCGAAGGTCTCGGGGTCCAGCTGAACGCCGTCCTGGGTGATGTGGATCTTGGCCCTTTCCTCGTCGTGGCGGTCGTAGACAGCCACATAGGCATAGCGCTTTTCACCGGAATTCTCCTTCACGTTCATGGTGACGATTCCGTCCAGTTCTCCGGACGCGCCGTCGGTGATGGAAACCCAGTCGGCCTTGTCGGCCCCGTCTTCGGGAACGATCTTGGCGGTCCACTTCTGGTTGCTCTTCACGTGGATGACCAGGTCTCCGCCGGCCTTCTCGATCATCAGGCCTTCTTCGATATCGGCCTCGGGAACGTTCAGGTAGGCGATACCCTTCTGGTTGATGGTCACCTTCTTGGCTACCCAACCGTCACTGGCAATCTCGATATAGTCCGTGCGGTCGTCCAGGGAAGGGTTGTTGTAGTACTGGACCTTGAGCGTGGTGTTCTCACCCTGGCCGATGTGCACCAGGGAGTCGGGCTGGGCTTCGCCCTCTTCCTGCTCGATGATGCACCAGTCGGGGTGGGCGCTGGTGATGGTCCAGGGCTTCGAAGACTTCACGGTGATGTTGAAGGGCTTCGGAGATATGGCATCAAGGTTGTACTCGTTCTCTACGCGGTAGCGCAGGTCCACTCCCTTGCCCGAAGGCTGGGGAATGGTCTGCTTCTCCTGACAGGCGCTCAGGAGCGCCATGAGAGCCAACCCGATGGTAATGAATGAAAATATCTTTTTCATAAGCTCTGTCTTTTTTATTCCTCAACGGAAATAACGTCGCAAGTCTTGACAATATACCAGGTTCCGTCCTCCGACGCAGAGTAGCAGCCGAACCAGTAATGGCAGGCGGCCGTGGGCACGTCGGCGAAGATCGACGGCTTGTCCAGCACAGCGCTGCGGAGGGTACCGTTGTAGGAGAAGGAGAAGTTAAGGTGCTGAACGCCTTCCGTGGAATTGGTACCGGGAACCACGTCCACACGGTATTCATCCATGGCATTCAGTTCGGACTGGGACATGTCGTAGTCAACCGAGTCGTAGCAGGACAGACCGGAGTTGGGCAGATGGCCGTTCAGACGCACGCGGACGCGCTTGCCCAGCTGGATCTGGTTCTGGATTTCAATCTCGGTGCCTTCCACGGCATCGTTGGAATACACCCACATCTGGGCTTTCTCACCAAAACTCTTGTCTCCCATCTTGATGATGATGTTCACATAGCGGAGAGCATCAATCAGTTTGACACGGGATGCCTGGTCTCCATACACTTTCACGGAGCCGTCAGCGAGGACCTCGCAGTGGCCGGAGAAGGAGAAGTTGATGTCCTGGGTGAGGGTCACCGTGCTGCTCACGTCACCGTAAGCGGCGGTGGTGGGCTTCACCGTGATGTTGATGGTACGGGGGGCGAACTGGTTGTTCCAGGGAACCACCACTTCCACCTTGTCGTTACCCTTCTTGGTGGCGGTGACGGCCGGATGGTCGCATTCCACCTTCCAGTCCATGGTAGCGTTCACACCCAGTTCCATGGTGGCACCGTGGCGGTCCACCGCAGGATCGGCCACCGGCAGGAACTCCAGCGTCTGGCCTTTCTGGATGATGGCGAACTCCTGCTTCTCGTCACCTGCCGTCACGGTAACCGTGGTGAAGCGGGTCACGGAAGAGTTGGCGGCGGCCGTAGCCGTCACGTCGAAGGACTTGGTTTCCCCTTCGGAGGTACCCGATGCAGGGTCCAGGGTGAGCCATTCGTCGGCCGCAGTGGCCTCCCAGGCAATGTTGGATTCCACCTTGAACGTCTTGGCGCCGCCTGCGGGTTCATACTGGTCGGCCACGGGAGTGACCACCAGTTTGCCCTTGCGGAGCTGGGTGACGGTGATGGTGAAAGACTGGTCCGTATTCTCCCCGGTCACGGTGAGGACAGCCTTGCGGTCGGCAAAGCCGGTGTTGGCAGCCGCCTTGACGATGATGTCCTCGGAGAGGGAAGAAACAGAACTGGAAGCAGGCGTTACCGTAAGCCATGCGGCATCCTTTGCGGTGATGGTCCACGGGGTAGTGGCCGACACGTGGAAGGAGATATCCTGCGGCTTGGCAGCCTGAACGGTATAGCTTTCCAGCGCGCTGCATTCCAGCCGGATGGAGGCACGGGCCTTCTCCGGCGTCATCTGCGAGTCAATCGTCTCCAGGGCACAGGAGAAGGTCAACAGCAGCAGGGCGAGGGATGCAACGGTTTTTACAATACTTTTCATTTTTCGTTCATTCTTAGGTTAGACCACTACCAACCGGTATTCTGAGGATTCAGGTTGGGGTTGCAGAACAGTTCGGACTGAGGGATGGGATAGAGGTACATCTTGTCGGACCAGGGGCGGTTTTCCACCAGGATGCGGCTGTAGTCCTTCTTCTCCACTCCCTTGATAATCTCTACGCCATAGATGGACTTCTGGGTATCGGCACCGATTTTCCAGCGGCGGACATCCCAGAAACGGTGGTCCTCAAAGGCGAATTCCACACGCCACTCACGCTGTACGGCCGTACGGAAGGCATCCTTACCCATGGCGGTCACGTTGGGCATGCCGGCGTTGGCGCGGATCTGGTTCAGGGCGGCACGGGCGCTCAGCGTAAACGTGGCGTCGGTGCCGTCGGGGCCCAGGATCTCGTTTACGGCTTCGGCATAGCTGAGCACGATCTCGGCATAACGGGAGATGATCCAGCTGTGCTTGCCCATGGTCTCGGCCTCAGGGGTGAAGTCCACGTCCTCGATGATATAGCGACGGAGGTAATAACCGGTAGGGGAACCCAAGTCCTGACGGGTGGCCGAATAGTCGGCACCGCCCACGGAGGCATCGATGACCGAACCCTTGAACGACATGCCGTCGGCCAGGACCGCCCGGGCGAAGCGGGGATCGCGGCCCTCATAGGGCTTGGTGATGTCGAAGGCGGGGTCGTCGGTGTGCCAGCCGTCGGCATCCAGGGTTACGTCGTAACCGGCCAGGGTCTGGAAGGCATCCACCAGGTTCTGCGTAGGATAGGTACCGGCCATGGAAGTACGGGCACCCTGCGTGAAACGCACAGGGAAGTTGTACTTCTCGAAGCTGTTGCTCTCCGAACGCATGATCTGCAGGATCACTTCCGGGGAAGGAGTAATGTTGTTGGCCTTCTCGGCGGGATCCAGGGAGTAGACCGGGATACCATACTGGTTCTTGAGGTCCATCACGTCCTTGGCGGCCAGGGCGGCCTTCCTCCACTTCTCCGTATCACCCGTGGCATTGAACAGCGGGCTGGCGGCATAGAGGCGGGCCTTGGCCTTGAGGGCCTTGGCAAAACCGCGGGTTACACGGCCATACTCGTCGTCCAGCATGCCGATATAGGTATCGGGCAGGTACTTGGCGCAGGTGTCGCACTCGTCGGAGATGAAGTCGATGACTTCGTCGAACGGAGTCTTGCTAATGGAATTGGCCTCGGCCACGGTGAGCATCACGTCAATGGGCATGGCGATGTCGCCGTAACGGCGGGCCAGCTCGAAGAGGTAGAACGCGCGCAGCGTGCGGGCCTCGTAAGGATAGAGGGCCAGGTGATCCAGCCACTGGCTGTACTTGGCGTCATATTTATAACGGGAGATATCCACCGTCTTGATGGACTCCAGGAACTCGTTGGCAGAACGGATGGCGTTGTAGAACGTCCATTTGGTGTCCACCGTCTGTACGGCGCTCCAGTTGCCGTTGTTGAACAGCTGTACGGAAGCGTCGGGGTCGGCATACTCGGCGTCGTCCGATCCGCAGTCGCGCAGGGCGCTGCTCACGTCGGCGATATCCTTGGAAGGCATGTAGCCGTAGATGTTGGTGAGCATCTTCTGGATATTGCTGTACGTGGTGTACATGTCCTCACGGTTGTACAGGGAGGAAGTCTCGTCGAAATCCAGGAAATTACAAGCTGCTACAAGCAGTGCTGCCGAAATGATGTAAAATATCTTTTTCATATCTCTTTCCCGGTTTAGAAGTTAAACTTGATACCGGCCCAGAAGACCCGCGTGGTGGGGTAGTTGGCGCTCAGCTGCTCGGGATCGGCAAATTGGATCTTGTCGATGCAGAACAGGTTGGTCCCGTTGATGGAAACGGTGGCGTCGCAAATCTTGAGAAGCTTCTTGGGGATGGTGTAGGCGATACCCACGTTCCTCAACTTGAGGAAGGAACCGTCCCTGTAGTACAGGGAGTTGGAGCGGAAGTTATTCTCTCCGGACTGCGTGGTGAGGCGGGGCATGGTGGCGTTGGCCGCATTGTCAGGCGTCCACGGGATCTCGCGGTTCAGGTAGGTATTGGAGATGGTGCTGTTGCCGGCCAGGGGCTGGTACAGCGGGCTGTCCAGCAGGTTCACCGTAACGCCGGTGGCACCCTGGAAGTCGGCATATACCTGCAGGCCTTTCCAGGAAGCGTGCAGGCCGAAGCCGTACTGCAGCAGCGGGGTGCTGGAGCCGTACATCTTCACGCGGTCCTGGCTGTCGATAACACCGTCACCGTTCTGGTCCTGGTACTTCAGGTCGCCGGGACGGACCTCGCCGAAGGTCTGCTTGGGGCTGTTGTTGATCTCGGTCTGGTCCTGGAAGATACCGATCACCTCCAGGCCGTAGCACTGGCCCACGGGGTTGCCCTTGTGGTAGAGGTAGTCATAGGCCTGGTAGGCCTGACCGTCGTCCACCACCTGGGTAAAGAGCCAGCCGGCGTTGCCGTAGACACCGTAGGAGAAGTCTCCTACCTTGTCGTCCCAGGCAACGGACAGGTCGGCGCCGCGGTACTTGTACTCACCCAGGCTCTGCTCGTTCATGCCGATACCGATGATACCCGACACGTTGGAGGGAGAGATGAGGATGTTGGTACGACGCTCCAGGAAGCCTTCCAGGGATGCGGAGAGACGGTCTCCGAAGAGGCGGGTCTCCACGCCCAGGTTCAGGGTGGCGGCCTTCTCGGGAGCCAGGGTCTGGGCAGCCATGTCACCTTCGGCACGTCCGGAATAACCGGAAACCGTGGTCTTGAAGTTGTAGCTGTGACCGTTGCTGGAACCGTAGGCCTGACGCCAGAGTTCGTGCTCCAGGTCTCCGTCGCTACCGGACAGACCGGCCGAGGCGAAGGCCTTCACGTAAGGCTCCGTACTCACGATACCGGCCACGCTGATGGCGGGATAGAAGTTGAAGCGCTTGCCGGGGGCCAGGTAGGCCGATCCGGAGTAGTTGAGCACTACGTCGGCAAAGATGCGGTTCTTCCAGTTGTAGCTGGCCGTGGCCATGATTTCCTGGGTCTTGGAGGACTCGTTACGCTCGGCCTCGATCCAGGAACGCTGGCGGTAGGCCAGGTGGGCGTCCAGGTGATGGCCGTCTCCGAAACCGGTGACGTAATTCACCTTGCCCTGGAATTCGAATTTCATGGACAGGCTGCTGAACCAGTGGCTGTAATCCACCGTCTTGGAGTTGGTGCCGTAGTAGACGAGGTCTTGGCCCACGAGTTCGGCATACTGGAACTCCTTGGTAGCGGTTTCGGTCATCTTGCCAAGATAGTCGAAGGCCACGGTGAGGTCGGCCGACAGACCCTTGACAAGGGTGCCGAAGTCCTGACGGAGATTCATATTGGCCAGCACCTTGGGACGGGCATACGTGTTTTGTCCGCTCTCCTGGAACTGGGCCACGGGGTTGGAGTTACCATAGATGGAGCTGCCGCCGTAGGTGCCGTCCTTCTGCTTGATGGGGAACGCTGCCGAAGGGAGCTTGTACAGCACCTTCTCGATGGTGTTGCTGCGCATGTAGTAGGGCTTGTTGTCCTCGGACAGGCGGGCCATCACGCCAATCTTCATGGCGGTGGAGTTGGTGATGTTCACGTCTACGTTGGCGCGGATGCTCAGGCGGTTGTCATAGACATGGCCGTTGTAACGGTCGTCCGAGGAAGGCGTCACGTAAAGGGCGTTGTTCTTGACATAATCCACGGCCGCGAAGTAGCGGAAGTTGCGGTTACCGCCCGTGAAGGTGAACTGAGCCCTGTGGTTGTCACCGTGGTTGCGGAAGATCTGGTTCCACCAGTCCACATTGGGATAGGCATAGGGGTTGGCGTCTCCCGCGCCGTTCACAGTGCTGTAGAACCCGTTGAGGTCGGCGTTGCTGTAACGCGGTGCAAGACCGTCCAGCTCGCTGGCCTGGTTCACATAATAAGCATAGGTATAAGCATCGGCGAAATCCGGGGTACGGGTGGCCAGTGCCAGGCCGTACTGGTATTTGGCGCTTACGTGCAGGGACGATGCCGGGCCGCGCTTGGTGGTGATCATGATCACGCCGTTGGCGCCCTTGACACCGTAGAGGGCGGCCGAAGCCGCATCCTTGAGCACCTGGATGGATTCAATCTCCAGGCCGGTGACGTCTCCCAGTTCGCGGGGAATACCGTCCACCAGCACCAGCGGGCTGTGCCCGTGCAGGCGAAGTTTGGACTGGTTGTCCTCACTGCGGCCGGTGCCCTGTTTTACCAGGAGGCCGGAGAACTGGCCGTAGAGGGCCTTTGCAATGTCCACTTCCGGGCTCTTCTCAAAGAGGTCGGAGCTGCCTTTTGCGTTTCCGTTGGCCTGCAGGAGGAACGGGTTGCCCAGGATGATGGAGTCCATCTGGGAAGGCGTCTCCTGTGCGAAAGCGGCCGTGGAAACGAGCAGCAAAGGAAGTATGATGTATGTAAATATTCTTTTCATCTTCGGGTACATTTAAAGATTACCAACCCGGATTCTGTGTCATGCCGTAGTCCTTGTTGATTTCCACGGCAGGAATGGGAGCGAGGTACCACTTGGTATCGAAGGCGTTGTTCCACCAATAGCGTACAGGCATGGTGACATCCATTACCTCATACGTGAAGCTGGTGGCGTTCTTCTGCTTGTTACCAATCACATACAGGCGCTGAAGCTTGGTGGTGAAGGCATCCTTGAGGCCCCAGCGGACCATGTCGAACCAACGCACTTCCTCGAAGCCGAATTCCAGTTCGCGCTCCAGGATGAGGGCGTTGCGGAACTGCTCCTTGGTCATGCCTTCGGCCAGGCCGGGCAGGCCCACGCGGGCACGCACGGCGTTCACCCATGCATAGGCTTTGTCGGAGGGACCGCCATCGGCCTCGTTATAGGCCTCGGCAGCGTTCAGGAGCACCTCGGCATAACGCATCAGGCACCAGTGCGGGGGCAGGCTGCGGTCAGATTCCTGCTGCATGATGAACTTCATCTGCAGGAAACCGGTACCGCCGTCCTGGAAGTTGGGGCTCTTGGCGTTCTGGTAGGTAGCACCCACCACACCGTTCTTCCAGATGTCTCCGGGAACGCAGAGGTTCTCGTACAGACGGGGATCACGGGTTTCAATGCCCGGGATAGCCTGGGGATTGGCGGGATCGGCCTTGAAGAAAGGCTGACGGTCCGTGCCCAGTGCGCTGGGATGGCTCCAGTCGAAGTCGGCCGGGAAGGGAGTACCGTCGGCATAGGGGAACTTGTTCACCCAGTTGAGGGAACCGCCGCAACCGAAGTCGTCCTGCAGGTCCATGTTAGAGTTATGGTAGCTGGAGCTGTTGGATTTGCGGATAGAGATGATGCTCTCGGTGGTTCCGCGCTTGTTGTAGGCGTCGCGGTAGGCCAGACGGTAGTCACGCGGCGTGCAATAAGTGGTGCTGGTGACCGGGTCTACGCCCGTGGGAACAGCCTGTACCAGGCCGTAGTAACCGCCAGCTGCCAGGGCAGTCATGAACTCGTCGGCCGCAGCTTTAGCTTTGGTCCAGAGGGTGGCATCATACTTCTCGCCGTAACGGACATACTTGCCCATGCTCTCCCAGTCAGCTGCAGAGGGATGCCAGGGCGTATCGGAGTTGAAGGTGGGAGAAGCGATGAAGCACAGGATCCTGAGCTTGAGGCCCAGGGCCGCAGCCTTGGTGAGGCGGCCGTCTTCCACGGCGGGAACGTACCAGGGCAGGTCCGGGGCAGCCTCATCACACATCCGGATGATGAAGTCGGCGGTCTCCTTGAAGGTGTTGCGGGGGAACACCATTTCCTCGTCGGAGGAGATGGAGTGGTCCACAAGCGGAACACCGCCCACGTAACGGAACATATTGGCATAGGCGATGGCCAGACACATCTTGGCCTCGGCCTTCTTGCGGTTGAGAGCCGCCTGGCTGAAGTCCTTGGAGTCCGTAGGGATATTGTCGGCGTTCTCCAGGAAGAACCAGGCATAGCGGATGGTATAGTAATCTTTTTCGCTGCCGAAGCGGTAGTTTTCGCCGCCGGCACCGTCACCGGAAATGTTGGGACCCAGGGAACCCGTATAAT
>Ga0310696_10002662_pt1 | contig 23303 bp, 15 predicted proteins | sample AusTroGonzalo_MG_4_FD_203885 | JGI IMG/M metagenome (GOLD analysis project Ga0310696, IMG submission 203885) | Bovine rumen microbial communities from tropical cattle in Woodstock, Queensland, Australia - Gonzalo_02 (v2) (version 2) | ecosystem: Host-associated > Mammals > Digestive system >...
CTGACCCTTGACGAGCTGAATGCCTACACCTTGGGCGAAGGCGTCAACGAGTTGAAGCGTATCCCCCAACTGACCTGGCTCAACGATTTTCAGGCCTACTTCTTTGGCTTGGGCGACAATGGCATCTCACTCAACAAGATGGACATCAAGAAGAAGACCATTAATGCCATCACCTCCATTCCTCAAGGAGCTGAGAACCAGAACGTCTGCAAGCCTACCTTGAATGTGGCCTACACCATTGACAACAACCTCTATGTGGCCAAAGGCGACAAACAAATCCAAATCACCGACAACCCCGAAGGCGTGGTGGCAGGCCAGAGCGTACACCGCAATGAGTTCGCTATCGACGGCGGTATCTTCTGGTCGCCCGACGGCAAACTCCTCGCCTACTACAGCATGGACGAGCGCAGGGTGACCGACTATCCTTTGGTTGACATCACTGAGCGCATCGCCACGGCCAAGCCCATCAAATACCCCATGGCGGGCATGACGAGCCATCAGGTGACACTTCACATTTACAATATCGCCACAGGCAAGGAAATCGTGGTCAAGACTGGCGAACCTGTCGAGCAATACCTCACCGCCATCACCTGGAACCCCGACAACAAACGCATCTACATCGGTATCCTGAACCGTGGACAGAACCACCTGAAATTCAACGAGTACGATGCTATCACGGGTGACTTCATCCAGACCATTTTCGAAGACCGCGACGAGCAATTTGTGGAACCACAAGGTCCCGCCTACTTCCTCCCCAACAACCCCGACCAATTCATCTGGAAAGCCCAACGCGACGGCTACTATCACCTTTATCTATATACCATCAGCAAAGGCACGTCGCGCCAACTCACCAAGGGCAAGTTTGTCATCACCGACTTCTGCGGCTTCATCAAAAACGGAAAGTACATTTATTACCGCTCCACCGAGGTCAGTCCGTTGGAACGCCATTGCTATGTGATGGAACTCAAGAGCGGCAACATCACCAAAATCACCAAGGAGCACGGCACGCATGATGTGACTCCTTCCGCCGACGGCAAATATTTCCTCGATTCATACAACAGCACCGATGTGCCTTTCAACGTGGATGTCATGGATGCCAAGGGCAAGTTCGTGAGCCGTCTGCATGAGGCTGAAAACCCGCTGAAGGACTACAACATCGGCACAACCGAACTTGGCACCCTGAAAGCCGAAGACGGTCAGACGCTCTACACCCGCCTCATCAAGCCTTACAACTTCGATGCTTCCAAAAAATATCCTGTCATCGTTTATGTTTATGGTGGTCCTCATGCCCAACTGATTACCGACACTTGGACAGCTGGCGCGGGCATCTACCTCAACTACCTCGCCCAAGAAGGTTTCCTCGTCTTCACTCTCGACAACCGTGGCTCCGCCGACCGTGGCGAGGCCTTCGAGCAGTGCATCCATCGCCAATGCGGACAACTCGAGATGCGCGACCAAATGGTGGGTATCGAATGGCTGAAGACCCTCCCCTATGTTGATGCCGACCGTATCGGTAGCGATGGTTGGAGCTATGGCGGCTTCATGTCGACCTCACTGAAGATCAACCATCCTGAGGTGTTCAAGGTCAGTGTGGCAGGCGGTCCCGTGTTGGATTGGAAATACTACGAAATCATGTACGGCGAGCGTTATATGGACACGCCTGAAGAGAACCTCGAAGGCTACGAGCTGACCAGCCTCGAGAACAAGACCGACAAACTCGAAGGCAAGCTCCTGATGATCCACTGCACCACCGACCCCGTCGTGATGTGGCAGCACAGCCTCGTCTTCGTCGAGAACTGCATCCACAACGGCAAACAGTTGGATTACTTCGTCTATCCCGGCCACGACCACAATGTCTACGGCATGGACAGGGCGCATCTGATTACTAAGATTACGCAGTATTTTAAGGATAATCTGTAATAACAGAAAAACCCCAGCCGCGGCTGGGGTTTTTCATTATCTAATAACCTTAATTGGAATCGTTTAGAAATACAGGTCGCGCTCACCTTGCTTGATGCGTTCGATGCGGGCCTTCAACTCATCCAAAAACTTCGGGTCGACGTTCTTGAAGTTGTTCTCGATGCACTTCCAGCCCTTGGCGGCCACTTCGGGGGTGGCATAGTCAACCAGGTACTCGGTCAAGGTGAGGATGGCATTAGGCGTGCAGTAACGCTTGATGAAGCCAGGAACACTAAATTCCATGAAATGCTCGCCAGTTCTGCCCAAACGGTAACAGGCCGTGCAGAAGCTCGGGATGAAGTCGTGGTCGAGGAGTTCGTCGATGGTCTCGCCCAAAGTGCGGTCGTCGCCGATTTTGAACTGCTCGCGGTGCAGGTTCTGGTTCTCCTGCTTATCGCTGTTCTTCTCCTCTTCTTCGTGGTGGTATTTGTAGTCGCCGATTTGCAGGTTGGTGCCGCCGTCGATTTGCGAGATGCCATATTCGATAGCCTTCACGCGGAAGGCAGCATCTTCTCGGGCGGTCAGGATCATGCCGGTGTAAGGCACGGCCAGACGGAAGATGGCGATCATCTTCTCGAAGGTGTCGTCGTCCACGAAATACTTCTTGTCGATGCTCAAGCCCGAAGCGTCCTTGACACGTGGGAAGGAGATGGTGTGCGGTCCCACATTGAAGCATGCCTCAAGGTGGTTGGTGTGGCGGATCATGGCCAAGGTCTCGTAACGCCAGTCGTACAGACCCACAAGGATACCCAGACCGTTGTCGTCGATGCCCGCCTGTTGGGCGCGGTCCATGGCGGTCAAACGCCATTCGTAGTTGCCTTTCAAGGTGTTCTTCGGGTGGTAGTCGTTGTAAATTTCGGGGCAGTAGGTCTCCTGGAAGATCTGATAGGTGCCGATGCCCGCCTCTTTCACGGTGCGGAAGCCTTCCACATCCAAAGGAGCGGCATTGATGTTCACACGGCGGATGCTGCCTTTGCCTTTCTTGGTGGCGTAGGTAACTTTCACGGTATGAGCGATATACTCAGGCGAGTATTTCGGCGACTCGCCATAGACGAGAATAAGGCGCTTCTGGCCGTCTTCCTCCAGAGCTTCCACGTTACGGACCAGCTCTTCATCAGTGAGAGTGGTACGGATTTGTTCCTTATTAGAGGAGCGAAAACCGCAGTAGGAGCAGTTGTTGACGCAGTAGTTGCCCACATACAAGGGGGCAAACAGCACGATACGGTTGCCGTAGATGCGGCGTTTCAGTTCGCGAGCACCTTCCTTGATTTCTTCCACCAACGCGGGGTCGGTGGTGTTGACAAGGACAGCGGTTTCTTCCAACGTCAGACGGTTCTTGTCTAACGACTTCTGGATGATTTCGCGCACACGTTCAGGGGTGCTTTTGGTGTTGTTGATGTAATCCCAAATCTCTTCGGATGAGATAAACGGCTTGTTCGGCTCGTCAGGGATGCGGCATTTTTCCGGATGAAATTGCATATCTGTTATGTTTTGAATTAATGATTCTTGAGTAGTGCCGACTTCACCTCGATGCCTTCGATGCGGCCCAACTGGCCTGTGAGGGAACCTATCTCGTCGGTGGTGCCTTCAAAGATGACGGAAATGATGCTGTAATGCTCTCGCGGAAAACCTTGGCGGCAGATGATGATGCCCGCATGACGGGAAAGCACCGCGTTGACTTGGGGCGCGGCTTCCCTGTTTTCCACATAAATAAGGACTGTGCCTATTCTCCTTTCCATTTGAACGACCTCCGGATCAGATTGTTATGATTCCCGCACTGGCCTTGATGTCAACGTATGGTCTTCATCTCAGTGATGAGTGCGGCGGTTTTGCGGGTGCAAAGATACGGTTTTTTCTGCTTACGTGGATTTTATGATTACTTTTTCTGGGTGGAAAGCTCTTTGCGCTCGCAAAATTGCTCGTAATCGCTCGCAATTTTCTCTAATTTGCGAGCGACCATTATTGGAATTCCCCTAAACTTTACCTAATTCTCACCTTAATTAACATCCTATCTATTTGATATTACATAATGATTATCAGATGTTTAGAAATTTACTTTTAGAAAGATTCACCTAATTTTCACCTAATTTTCGACCAAAAGCCAATGCCGTTTCTCGTTAAATCAAGCTCCCTATAAATCGAGCGAATCCCTCGATTTTCTCCTCCACACTCGCTTGCTCCAAGGCCGCCATATACTCCTGTCTGCGCTCCACTGGAACCACTACCCAGGGGTATCCAGCCGTCACCAATTGGCTGTTCATCACAAAACGAGCCGTGCGACCGTTGCCGTCCATATACGGATGGATATAGACAAAGAAGAAATGCCCTAAAACCGCACGCACCAACGCATTTTCCTCCTCCATCATCAAATCCGACAAGGCACTCATCGCATCTAATACAGCGTCCGGATTCATCGGCGTATGCATCGAGTTCCTGATATAAACCTGATGTCTGCGATAACCTAATAAATCCGAAGCCTTCACGATACCAACCCGTATGCATGGCTCAAACAGCTGGAAGTGCCAGTCGTGATGCCCTTTTACATACAACTGAGCAGGCGACTGCCCCGACAAACAGTCGGTCACACCCTGCTTCAGCAGTTCATACGCCTGGTAATATCCTCGGGCAGCCAGTGCATTCTTGCGTTCCTTGTCCTCCTCATCTTGCTCAGGATCCCAGTTGCCACTACGGACACGCTCCAACAGACCCTCCGTAATCTTATAACCCTCAATCGACAATGAGTTGTAGCTATCCTTCACATACGTCGAATCCATCATCGCTATTACCGATGCTGCATCCTGTTGCACAGGCTTCACTTTCAACGTGGTTAGCACCACCTCACGCATCTGCATCCACATCAAACGGATGCGCGACACGTAAGGCGACACCACAAACGTCTCCATACACACATTCTCCTCAAACGGGTTCTCCTCCGTCACCGTATAGCCCACCTGACGCATCATGCGCAGCAACTCATCCGCCATCTCCTCCCGGCCGATGGAACGCAACGCACCTGCTACACGTCCCGCTCGGGTAGTGTGTCCTCCGTCGATGGCCGCCGATACCAGCGGTGAGACATCCTTAAGGCTGGCCAGACATGTCCTCGCCTCCAAAGCATCGCGCCGATAATAGTCTGGTCCCACCATCAGCAAGGCATACTCCATCGGATAAAGCCGTGCACCATAACGCGGTTCCCGCACCACCTCTGGCGGCAGCGGAGCCTTGATGTCCACAAGCGATGTTCCGAAGGGCAGTTGCAGGATATTGTTTGCCCCCAACTCGCTGCGTACAATCAGCTGTTTGGGAATCACTGTCTTTCCACTGTGGAAATAGAGCGACAGCTCTGGCGACAGACACCAAGCCTCACCAAACCTCTTGTCTAAATAAGCCGTCACGAAGTTCCAATACGACACATACCACACTGTAGAGTCACCTTCGCTTCCAGGCGATGATGGGATATACCATCCCTTGATGACCATTGTCAGGTATCCGCTATTTACCAACCTTTCCGTATGTGTCCGTCCCAGCGTATCAGCACCTTGGATCACCAGATTATCTCCATGGGCATCCTGATACGACTTCAAAACCACCAATGATTCCGCCAATTTCTCCTGTATTGTTGCCATATCATTTCCCTCCTATTAGTTTATTTTGTCTTACTGTCATTAGTTTATTTTGTCTTACAACTATTAGTTTTTGACGCTGCAAAAATACACAATCGTTTCAATATCACGCTAAAACTTTTCGTAAAAATCCTTCTGCAAGCCTTGCAAATCGATTTTCCTTGGGTCTTCGTTGCACTTGTGCTTTATTTGCGCCCTAAAGATGACACGCTACAAATGCCACAACAATATTGAACGTCAAGTAAACGTTGTACAACATATATGCCCACATACAACATCATAGGCGACATCCACGGCAGAACCAATTGGAAGGGATTGGTCAACGAAGACTTCATCAACATCTTCGTCGGTGACTATTTCGACCCCTACACTTGGACTCCCTTCTTCAAGCTACAGCAAAACTTCCAAGAGATTATCGACTTGAAGAAGCAGCTGCCCGACAAAGTCGTCCTGCTCTACGGCAACCACGATTATGAGTACCTTCCAAATATATCTGAAGAATCAAGCCGCTACGACTTTTTGAACGCCAACAAAATCACTGAGCTACTGACCGAAAACGAATCCTTGTTTCACGGTATTGCCTACGCCATAGGCGAGCGGTACATCGTGACCCACGCAGGCATCACTAAGCCGTAGGTAAGGCGTTACCTGCCCGAGGCGATAGACTATACGCCGAGCAAGATGGCTGAGGCTATCAACACATTGTGGCTTAACGACAAGTCCGATTTCGGTTTTAGGGAAAACGCCGATTTTGGTGACTTCTACGGTGAAAGCATCGAACATTCGCCCATCTGGGTGCGTCCTATCTCACTTGGCTACTGTAACATTTATAAAAGAACGGATGTAATCCAAATTGTTGGCCACTCGAAGGTAAAAACTATCACCGAAGACCTCAACGTCATCTTCGTAGATTGCATGGAAACAGTTGCTAAATCGAAGCGGATTACTTTGGAATAATCATCGCTTTTGTATCACTATCTTGGCTGTTATTCCTTATAATTAACCTAATGAAATCCGCATACTCCTCGCCAATCGGCAGTTCGTTTTCCAAATAAAGCGTTCGGCGAATACATTTTATGTGTTGCCGAGTCTTGGGATTATACCCCATTTTCTCTTCGTCTCTGAAATACATTCCAACACCACGACGTTGCCACAAAGGCAGGTTGTTGTAGTTGATTCCATGGGCAAAAAGCAACTCGTTTTTGTCGCTGTTCGACAATCCAGCAATCTGGTTTTGCGCACTGGTGGCCGATGCGCCCTCGTTACGCAACAACCAATAGCAATGCGAGTTGAGCGAGTTACGATGCGAGTCTTCCTGCCGCCACCGAAAATAATCAACTACATAGTCTGCATTGGGTAGTGGCACAAGGCGACAGTCAAAAACAGCATGTCCACTCATTTGCGCCGAAAACGCCACTGATGCTTCTGCGGCAAGAATGGAAATCAATTTGCGTTCTTTTCGGCCAAAAGTTCTATCGTTGATATGGAAAAGGAGGGAAATCTCGTCACTTTGCGTGTAGCCATAAATGATACGGAACCCACAATCCATCAAATGCCGCAGCGTTACAATCATGGCATCCCGAAAACGCACATCGAACGGCTTTTCAAGGCTCAATTCCTTTTTTGTAAGACGTGTAAAGCCGTGTCCGTCAAGGCGAGCGACAATATAGATGCCTTCAAGCATCGTTCTATCGAGCGACTGTTCAAAACCGCGCATTTGTTTGTCGAGTGTATTGAAATCCATAACCTTATCCTTTCCAATCGGTTATAACAAATCATGATGATTTTACTGAATGCAAAAGTACGGCTTTTCACTCTACATCGCCATTTGCAAGCCTTGCAAAAGGGATAGGACTTTTATATTTCTCACCGCCATTCCACCAAATTCCTCGGCAAAGTGATGCGCTTGCGCTCACCGCGTTCACCTGTGATGCAATAATTCTCCGCCAAACCTTTATCCATGTGCATAACAAAAGCCTTCCTAATCAAAGAGCATTTTTCGTTAAGGATGTTTCTCGTTGGGTCGGTTACAGCATCAAGGCTGCTGTCGATGACTGATTTTGCCACACGATTAGTCACCGCTCTATAATAGCCTTCCAACTCTTCCCTGTAATCACTTATGCACTTGAAAACGATACCTTCCTCATGTTTAAGGAATAGCAGAAAGATTGCCTTGGGCAACGGTCCAAGTTCGATGTGCAAGTCTTTGAAATCAGGAAGTATGATGTTGTATTTCTCATCTACCACAAGCCGACTCAACCTTTTTTCAATGGGTACGGCACAATTCAGCACAAACTCGCTAATGCCCAACATTCTGACATTGCTTAAATAATCCCATAGCTCATGCATTACCTTTTCCGATTCTTTTTCAAAATCTTCTTCTATGTCATAAACAAACCTTTTTTGCAAAGAAACGTATTGCGCTTGTTCCTCATGTAACTCGGAATATGCCGCTACATCATCTTCGGTTTCAGGTAATGATATGGAAAACTCTATATGGTCGCGTCCCCAGAAATCATCATCTAAAACTTTATTATAACCCATCAATTGAGCTTTGAGACTCATTTCGGAAAAGTCTTTCAAAGGATAATAGCTGAAAGAGTTGTCTTCAGTGTCATATAGATGGAGAAAACAAGCTTTAATATCTTTGTTTTTTTCGGAAAGGAAGGGCTTGAGTATATCGTTTCCAATGGCCTGAAGTGGCTCTCCATCCCAATTTGGAAATCGATAGCGCACTTGCTCTTCTGTCAATTGGTCAACCATTTCAGGCAGATAGCAAAACTCATAGGCGAAATTGAGTTTCCTGAAGAATGCCTTGATGCTTTTCAGATGGCTCTTAATGTATTTTGAACACGCCGAATCTGGTTGTGGATCGTAATAAATCACTTGGTTTTTCAAAGGCTCAAAGAGCAGTTGATCAAAATGCACCAGATACTTTTCTTCTTTAGGAAACAAACTGTCTAACATGGCGATACTCTTTTCAGTTGCACCGCAAAATTACCGTTTTTTCGTTCCAACAGTACACAAACGCCAACCATCCGTTTTTGCACATCTGGTTTACAAGGCTTGCAAACCGATTTTCACTTGACAAATGAAAGAACGGTTGTAGTTTTGCAGCGTCAAATGAAAGACAAGGTTCTTTGAACTGATGAAAAATAGGGCAAGTGCCGTAGGAAAGACATACTTCGGATCACGGTGTCGCTGGTTCGAATCCAGCCTATGTAGATGGAAACATTCTCATTGTAGCTTAGCGGGTAGAGCATGTGAATAAGTCTCTCCGCCTGTTGCCTTGCCTTTATAATAATAAGGTGGTTGCCGTATCGTAGGGATACTTCAGGTCATGCAGAAACTTACTGGCTTTAGTGCCAATACCCCCTCCGAGCCTGTCGCATCACCTTCTTGGAACTTTGGCAGATATGGTATATGCGCCGGACTGAAAATCCAGTGAACGTGGTTCGAGTCCACGAGGTTCCACAAAGCGGTTGCCGTATCGTTCGGTTACTTCGTCTCATAAACCGGAAATGGTGCATGGTTTCCATGACAACCACCGTATAGTCCGAATGAGCCTGTCGCACCGCTTTTTATAGAAACATTAATCCATTAATACACTTTGAGCCATGAGATTCAACACTAAGAAAGAGGAAGAAGGGAAGGTGATGAATCATGAGGGAGCTGAAGCTTTCGCCATGACACCTGAGTTGGAATTGTACACCGCCGTCGTTACCGCGTCATTGAGCGACAAGTTCTATGAGTCAAACGATGAGCGAATGAATCGCATCGTCAACCTGATAAAAAAGGTTGACCCTATGTTTGTGGCACAGTTGGCGGTTTACACCCGTACACAGATGTATCTGCGTTCGGTGCCATTGTTGTTGCTAGTCGAATTGGCCAAAGTGCATAGCGGCGATGACCTTGTCAGCCGTGCTGTGGCCCAAACAGTCCTTCGTGCCGACGAAATCACGGAACTGTTAGCTTGCTACCAGTCCCGCAACCCTTCAAACGACACAAGGAAGAAACTGGGCAAACTCTCACACCAAATCCAGATAGGCCTGCAACAGGCGTTCAACCGTTTCGATGAGTATCAGTTCGCTAAGTACGACCGCGATGGAGCTGATGTAAAGCTGCGCGACGCCCTTTTCTTGGTCCATCCCAAGGCAAAGGACGAGGCACAGCAGGCACTCTTCGACAAAATCACCAACAAGAGCCTGGCTGTTCCCTACACGTGGGAAACTGAGCTGTCCGTATTGGGCCAGCAGAAGTTTGAGAACGACGAAGATCGCGCTACTGCCTTCCGGTTGAAATGGGAAGAACTCATCGACAGCGGAAAGGTGGGCTACATGGCCTTGATGCGCAACCTCCGCAACATTTTGGAAAGCCGTGTTAGTGCTGAGCATATCCTGAAGGTGTGTAACACGCTGAGCAACCCTAAAGCTGTGGCCAACGCCAAGCAGTTGCCCTTCCGTTACCTGGCTGCCTATCGCGAAGTACAGGAAATCACCTCGACATCTACGGCAACCGTGCTTTCCGCTTTAGAAGCAGCAGCACTTTGCTCGGCGGTCAACATCCAAGGCTTTGGTGCAGACACCAAGGTGCTACTTGCTTGCGATGTTTCTGGCTCAATGTATCGTAGTATCAGCCCACGCAGCAAGGTGCAGAATTTCGACATCGGTCTCATGTTGGCCATGTTGCTCAAAAGCCGTTGCAGACAAGTAATTACTGGAATGTTTGGCACTACTTGGAAGGCCATAAACCTTCCCATGAACGGCATACTTGCCAACACAATGGAAATGCGTCGCCGTGAAGGTGAAGTGGGTTACTCCACCAACGGCCACTTGGTCATCGATTGGCTTATTGAGCACAACGAAGTCATGTACAAGGTGATGATGTTCACCGATTGCCAGATGTGGAATAGTTATGGTACCAACGAAACCATAAGAAAGTCATGGCACCGCTACAAGACCATCGCGCCCAATGCCAAGTTGTACTTGTTCGACTTGGCAGGATATGGCCAAATGCCGTTGTCGATGGCCGAAAAAGATGTGTATCTGATTTCGGGATGGAGCGACAAGATTTTCGATGTCCTCCAAGCCATCGAGGAAGGTGGGGATGCCATTGAAATGATAAGCAATCTAAAGATTTGACAATGAAAGGGCAAGTGCCGTAGGAAAGGAATACTTCGCCATGGTAAGAACATCGGATTTTGGTTCCGAAAGTCGCTGGTTCGAGTCCAGTCACCAGTTTCGGCTGGTGTAGTTCAGAATCCTTTCCGCTTGTCGCCTTGCCTTTTTTCAAAACAATTCATTAGGATGAACAACGAAAAGAATATGCAACAACTCTTCCTCTCGCACTTAGAAGAAGAGGTTGAACAACAATATGCCGTAAAAGTCCTGCTTGCTGTGGAATCAGGAAGCTAGGCTTTGGCCTTTCACTCTGACTTCCAATTTAATATTCGACCTTATCCTTTTTCGCCTCCCAAGCGCGGAAAGTCTTGAGGGCTTCGTTGCGTAAAAGCGATATAAGCGGAACGAAACGCTTTTCCTTGCGCTGCTCCAACTCTTTGTAAATGAAGTCATCGGCGAAGTTGATATCGGCGGCATCTTTTTTCGTGTTGCCGTAATAAATGCGCTTGATGCGGGCCCAATAGATGGCACCGAGACACATCGGGCAGGGCTCACAAGAGGTGTAGATAACACAATCCGAGAGGTCGAAAGTGCCTAACTTGCGACATGCCTTGCGGATGGTGTTCACCTCGGCATGGGCAGTGGGGTCGTTGTCTATGGTCACGCTGTTGGCACTGCCCGCGATGATTTCTCCATCCTTCACGATGACCGCTCCAAAGGGACCGCCACCGTTTTTCACGCTCTCGTCGGCCAAACGGATGGCCTCGCGCATATATTCTTTGTCTTTTTCTGTGATGTTCATGGTCGTACGTTTTTATCCACAGGGGTTGCGCTGCGCTTCACCGCCTGCTTATTATCTGTCGTCCCTACGGGACTCTCTATTACTTCCTGTAGCGAGCTTCCAGTTCATTACGATACTTGTCGGCAATAGCTTTAGTTAATGCGATGCCATCGCCTTGCGGATCAGCACTGAAAGTGCCAAGACGTTCACGCCACCATTGGCCTTCGTATTTACAAATTCGCTCGTGATAAGCCTTCTCATCAAAAGGTTGGCCTGCATCGATGGCGGCATCCACATCCTTGAAGAACTCCTTCCAGCGGTAAGCGTAGTAGGTCGCAGTGAGACCTGCCCAGGCGCGGCTGGCGTATTCGTTGAGCAAAGCATCCTCCTCGCCCCAAGTGGTGATGATATTGCGGGCGTTGCTCTCGAAGTAGTCCTTGTCCTCCTCTGTCGTTCCGATAGCTCTCGCATCGCGAATCCAGCGACCCACGAGGAAAGCACTCTCCGTGGCCAAAATGGCATCCGTGTCATCAAGGATGGAGGTCATAGTCTTTTCAATTTCATGCACCTTCTCATAGTCGCCTTCGCTGTAAGCCTTCACATAATCGGCATAGAGGTCGCTGAAATAGTTGCCTAACAACTGTCTCGTGATGTTGACGGCATCGAAATGGCGGGTACGAGTGTTACAGTCGGAGGCAAGCAGTTCATCAAGTACATCTAACAAAGTGATATTGCTGTACAAATAAGTCGGAGCAACATAATACTGGCGGTATTCCTTGATGTCGCCCATGGTCGGTCTTTGGTTGATGCGAACGGTCTGGCCCGGCGACGACACCTTATTATATACGCTATCGGCCAGCAAAGTCCAAGCAGCCCTCATGTTCAGGTCTTCCTTGCCAGCACGTTGATCAGCGAGACGCAGCACCCACGCATCCACATCCTGAGTCAGCGGGTTGTCCCAAGCCTTCTCGAAGACATATTCATACATGAAGGGGTTACAATCGAAGCCCTCAAGCGTGGAGCCGATGCCGACGAAATTGTCGCCTCCCCTATCAAAAGCACGTTCTATCCTGACATTCACCGTGTCAAGGTTTCCTGCCAACATGGAGTTGCCGCCAAAGTTGCCAAGATAACACCAAATGTAAGGCACGCCATAATAGGCATTGGTACGCTCCCACACAGGTTGTCTTTCGCAGTAGTAATCGAGCATGATGTGTCTGTCTTTGGGCATAGAGGTGATGTAGGCCTCAATGCGATTGTCGACTTCCCAGTATTGGCGTTCATTCCAGAACAGCCATGCCATCTCAAGCCATTTGGCATCAGGGTCGGCGGCTTCGAGGGATTCATACACCTGACGGCTCACGCGACTGAGGTATTCAGGCTCCCAGCTCGGTGGGATGAGTTCGTTGAAGATGTCGATGCCATAGATATGGTCGGTGCCGTAAAACTCGGTCTGTTTGTCAATGAACTTTTTCTGAATCTCGGTGTACAATGGGTCAAGCGGGTCGAGGAACTTGCACCAGCAGATGCTGTCGAAGCCTGCCCAGTCGCCCAACGAGGCCAAAGGCGCATCAGGATAAAGTCTCGTGATGCAAGGCGGCACGTGTCCCGCAAAGCCAGGCAGCACAGGCTTCATGTTGAGTTCGCGCTCGCGGGCAACAATTTGCTTTTGCAGTTCCTTTTGGTTCTCCAACCACGACATGGGCAGCGGTCCGCCCCAACGGTCGATGTTCTGCATACGGTGCCATGGCAGGTGCGCCGGACCAGTGAAATAGCTGCGGATTTCCTCATCGGTGAGGCCAAGTTCGCTCCACACCTCATACCAAACGGATTCTTGTCCCGTAATGGCCAAAGGCAGATTGATGCCGTTGAGGGCCATCCAGTCGATGAAATGCTCCCATTCCGACCAGTCCCACCAAGGCAAGGTGTAGCCAAAAGTGCAGTAATTCAAGAAGAAACGGTCGGGGACGCGGGCACTCAGGCTGACTTTGGCAGGCACTTTCGGCATCACGACAGGAATCTGCAAAGGTTCCTCTTTGAACCATGAATACTGTGCCATGCAGTAGTATTTCAGGTAATGGTTGAGGCCGACGGCCATGCTGTTGGCATTGTTGCCTCGGATGACGAGTTTGTTCCGCTTCATTTCGATTTCGAAACGGTCGACAGTGTCGTTTGCAAGTCGTTCAAGGACAATCTTTTCAGAATACTCAGGCACAACGCGGTTCACCAATCCGCGCATGGCGATGACTTCAGGGTCGGTTTCCTTTTTCGCGCAGGAAACACAAAGCGCAAGGCTCAATAAAGTGACGAGGTATAGTTTTTTCATAACGATAGAATTTTTCCGAGGCAAAATTACAGCTTTTTCTCTGATTTCCTATTTTTGCAAAAAAATCATCCCGATGAAAAAGTTGCTTTTCTTTCTCGCCATCCTTGGAATGGCTTTCGCTTCTTGTAAGAAGTACGAGTCATCACAAAACAGCGATACTCCCCCACCTGTTTTTCATTCCTATCAAATCGGGGAATATTTCCATAACGATACCTTGGAAGGCATTGTGTTTCACACTATTGCGGGAGGAACTGGCGGACTGATGGTCGGTTTGGACGAGACTTTTTTGCCTTGGTGCGAAACCAATTACATCAACAGTCAGACCGGTGCCACCAACCCCTACGACGGCTGGAACAATACCAATATCCTCATGGATGTTTACGATTTGCGCCATTACCCTGCTATTCAGTGGAGCTACCAGAAAAACACGTGGAATCTTGTGCATTATGAGCACAGAAAAATCAACGAAAAACAATGGTACGTTCCTTCGAGCAACGAGCTGCGTTACCTTTTGCTGAACCAAGAGGCCGTGAACGCCACCTTGAAATCGATGGGCTACCCCACTTTGGAAGACAAAACTTATTGGTCAAGTACGGAGACAGGGACACGTGGTGCGGCTGCCGTGCGTGTTCAAAACGGACAAATTGTCATCAGCGATTCGATGAAAACGTTAGAGTTTTATGTAAGGGCAATTCGGACTTTTTGATTTTTTGTTTCACGCAGAATCCGCTGAAATCGCAGAAGCGCAAAGCGACGCAAATCTATCGTCCGGCAGGCTTCCCATAATTCTGCGATTTCTGCGTGAGAAAATAATCATTTCTTAGCCACTGGGTCGCAAGTCAAGCCGATGCCGAGTTTCTTGAAAATCTTCTGGTCCACTTCGCTGAGCATCACCGTGCTATGTACCTGACAGCCTTTCAGTTGCGGCAAACTTTCAAGGGCTTTCTTGCAGTTCTCGTCCCAAAGGCTGAGCATAGAAATAGCCACAAGCACTTCATCCGTGTGCAGACGCGGGTTGCTGCCATGCAGGAAGTTGACCTTGGTCTTCTGAATCGGTTCGATCATGGCTTGCGGGATGAGTTTCACGTCATGCGGGATGCCTGCAATATGTTTGGTGGCGTTCAAAATCAAGGCAGCGCTGGGGCCGAGCAGGGCACTGGTGTGCGCCGTGATGAGAGTACCGTCCTCCAACTCGATGGCAGAAGCGGACACACCTTCCTTTTCTTTCCGTTCCTTCGCGGCGATAGTGGTCTTGCGGTCAGCCGTGGTAATTTTGGCCTGCTTCATTAACAAGGCGATTTTATTCACCTCGTTTTCAGAGCCTTTGCCTGTCGCCAAGTCACAAAGTGCAGTGTAATAACGGCGGATGATTTCCTGTTTTGAAGCTTCGCAACACACCTCGTCATCGCTAAGGCAATAGCCCACCATGTTGACGCCCATGTCGGTCGGCGACTTGTAGGGGTTTTCGCCGTAAATGCTCTCAAAAATGGCATTCAGGACAGGGAAAATCTCAATGTCGCGGTTGTAGTTGACGGCAGTCTTGCCGTAGGCCTCCAAATGGAAGGGGTCAATCATGTTGACATCGCTGAGGTCGGCGGTAGCGGCTTCGTAGGCCACATTGACAGGGTGCTTTAGCGGCAAGTTCCACACAGGGAAAGTCTCAAATTTGGCATAACCCGCCTTGATGCCGCGCTTGTTCTCATGATAAAGTTGGCTCAAACATACAGCCATCTTACCACTTCCAGGACCAGGCGCCGTGACCACCACCAAGGGGCGCGTAGTCTCTACATAATCGTTGCGCCCGAAGCCTTCCTCCGAGTCGATGAGGGCGACATTGTTGGGATAGCCTTCGATAATGCGGTGGTAGTACACTTTGATGCCCATGCGCTCCAAACGTTTGCGGTAGGCATCGGTGCTGGCCTGACCGTTGTAGTGGGTGACCACTACCGAACTCACCATGAAACCACGGTTCATGAACTCCTCGCGCAGGCGAAGCACGTCCACATCGTAGGTGATGCCCAAGTCGCCGCGCACCTTGTTCTTCTCGATGTCGATGGCACTGATGACGATGATAATTTCCGATACATCAATCAGTTGTGACAACATTCTCAGTTTGCTGTCGGGCTGAAAACCCGGCAACACACGACTGGCGTGGAAATCGTCGAAGAGCTTGCCGCCGAATTCGAGATACAATTTGTCGCCGAATTTCGCGATGCGGTCCTTGATGTGTTCAGACTGGATTTTGAGGTATTTCTCGTTGTCGAACCCGTATTTTTTGGTGGTTTTCATGGTGAAAAAAATGCGGTCGCCCCATTACGGGGCGACCATTATTAATAATGTGTTTGTTTAACTTACCAAGCGAAGAGCGGATAATCCTTCATCATCTTGTTGACTTCGGCGCGGACGGCGGCAATCTTGGCCTCGGGGGCGGTCTTGGTGGCCGGGTCGATGGCACCGATGACGTCGTCAATCATGTCGACGATGAGCGGCATCTTGTCTTCCTTCAGGCCACGGGTGGTGATGGCGGGCGTACCGACGCGCAGACCAGAGGTCAGGAACGGCGAACGGCTGTCGAAGGGCACCATGTTTTTGTTGACGGTGATGTCGGCAAGGACGAGGGTGTTCTCCACCATCTTACCGGTGATTTCCGGGAACTTGCCGCGGAGGTCAATCAGCATGGAGTGATTGTCCGTGCCGCCGCTGATGACTTGATAGCCCTTGTTGACAAAGGCATCGGCCATCACGCTGGCGTTCTTCTTCACCTGCATGATGTACTCCTTGTACTCGTCGCTGAGGGCTTCGCCGAAAGCAACGGCCTTGGAAGCGATGACATGCTCCAAAGGACCACCTTGGATGCCTGGGAACACAGCACTGTTAATCAAAGCGGACATCATCTTGATTTCGCCCTTCGGGGTCTTGCGGCCACGCGGGTCTTCAAAGTCATGACGGATGAGGATCATACCGCCACGGGGACCACGGAGGGTCTTGTGGGTCGTGGTGGTGATGATGTGGCAGTACTCCAACGGGTCGTTGAGCAGGCCCTTGGCGATGAGGCCAGCGGGGTGGCTCACGTCGGCCATGAGGACGGCACCCACTTGGTCGGCGATGGCGCGCATACGCTTGTAGTCCCAGTCACGGCTGTAAGCAGAAGCACCAGCGATGATGAGTTTCGGCTTGCACTCGAGGGCAATCTTCTCCATTTCGTCGTAATCAACGCGACCAGTTTCCTTGGCAACGTGGTAAGCGACGGGCTTGTAGAGCATACCCGAAGCGTTGACCGGGCTGCCGTGTGAGAGGTGACCACCGTGCGAGAGGTCGAGGCCCATGAAGGTGTCGCCGGGTTCAAGCAAAGCTTGCATCACAGCCATGTTGGCCTGTGCTCCCGAGTGGGGCTGCACGTTGGCGAAGGTGGCATTGAACAGTTGGCAGGCGCGGTCGATGGCGATTTGCTCGCTCTGGTCGACGATTTGGCAGCCGCCGTAGTAACGTTTGCCGGGATAACCCTCGGCGTATTTGTTGGTCATGACAGAACCCATGGCCTCCAAAACTTGCTCACTGACAAAGTTTTCCGAAGCGATGAGCTCGATTCCGTGCATCTGACGCTCTTTCTCTTGGCGAATCAGATCAAAGATTTTTTCGTCTCTTTTCATAAATGTGTATTTAGGATTTAAAATTCAAAATTCAAGATTTAAAATTCAAAGCCAAAGGCTAATTCCGCTGCAAAGTTGCAAAATTTTTGTGAGTTGTTGAAAAAATCTACGCTTTATTTTTGTTGGATACGATTTTGTTTCTCGATTTGCCGTATTTTTGCGCCCAAAATAAAACCTAACGATGAAGAATTTTGTTGAAGAACTCCGCTGGCGCGGAATGCTGGCACAGATGATGCCAGGAACGGAAGAACTCCTCCAGAAAGAAATGGTAACGGCTTACCTCGGCACTGACCCGACCGCCGACTCCTTACATATTGGTCACCTCTGCGGCATCATGATGCTGCGTCACCTACAACACTGCGGCCACAAGCCCATCATTCTCGTGGGCGGTGCAACAGGTATGATTGGCGACCCTTCAGGCAAGAGCCAAGAACGTAACCTGCTCAACGAAGAGACTTTGCGTCACAACCAAGAGTGCATCAAGAACCAAGTGGCCAAGTTCTTGGACTTCGAATCGAAGGAGCCGAACGCTGCCGAGATGGTGAACAACTACGACTGGATGAAGGACTTCACTTTCTTGGATTTCGCTCGTGAGGTGGGCAAACACATCACCGTGAACTACATGATGGCCAAGGACAGCGTGCAGCAGCGCCTCAACGGCACCGCCCGCGACGGCCTTAGCTTCACCGAGTTCACTTACCAGCTCCTGCAAGGCTACGACTTCCTTTGGCTCTACCAGCATAAGAATTGCAAACTGCAACTCGGCGGCAACGACCAATGGGGCAACATCACCACAGGTACGGAGTTGATTCGCAGAACGTTGGGCTTTGAAAACGAAGCCTTTGCCCTCACCTGTCCGCTCATCACCAAGGCCGACGGCAAGAAGTTCGGCAAGACCGAGAGTGGCAACATCTGGCTCGACCCGAAGCGCACCACGCCTTACAAGTTCTACCAGTTCTGGCTCAACGTCAGCGACGAGGATGCCGAGAAATACATCAAAATCTTCACCTCGTTAGATAAAGAAACCATTGATGCACTCATCGAAGAGCACAAGAAAGACCCGGGAATGCGTGTACTGCAAAAGCGTCTTGCCAAAGAGGTCACCGTATTGGTGCATTCACAAGAGGCACTTGATGCCGCCATCGAAGCCTCCAACATCCTTTTCGGTAAGTCGACCAAGGAAGGCTTGGAGAAACTTGACGAGCAGACCTTCTTAGACATCTTTGACGGTGTTCCCCAAGAACACATTAGCCGCACCGACCTTGAAGCCGGCATCCCGATTGTCGACTTCATGGCTGTCAACACGCACATCTTCCCCTCCAAAGGCGAAGCCCGCAAAATGACGCAAGCCAACGGCGTGAGTGTCAACAAGGAAAAGGTCACTTTGGACAAGGTGATGACTGCCAACGATTTGATTGACGGCAAATATATCCTTGTTCAGAAAGGCAAGAAGAACTACTATTTGGTGGTGGTGGAATGATATGACATTACGTGTAGGGCTGCCATAGTATGACAGCCCTACATGTATTATTTCTTCTGCGCCTTCAACGCAGCCTCTGCCTCTTTCATTGAAACCCGTTCGCCACCGATGAAGGCTACAAGGAAAGCATCACCATAGCCCATGTCTATAAGTTCCTTTTTTCGCGCCTCGGCGGCAGCTTTTGTGGCATATTTTCCCGAAGCATAGCAGTACATTCCTTTAGATCTATACTTCCACGCACCCTTTATTTTCTTGAGACTCGGATCTGTTTTAATCGATACATCTTTCTTGCCTGAAGCAAACTGCACGGAGAAAAAGACTTCCTTTATTGCGTTATCCGCTTTAGGCTTTTCCGCTTTTTCCTCCTTAGGATTTACTTTGGGCTTCGCTTCGGATTTCGCTTCAGGCTTTATCTCAGGCTTCTCCTCTACCTGAGCAACCTGTTGGTTTTCAGCTTCGTATTCATGCTTGAACTCTGCAAAGGCTTGATACAATGCCAAAGCCATCTGGGATTGTCCTCTTTCGGAGTTAAGAAATTGCTCCTCATTCACGTTGTTCAAGAAACCTAACTCCACAAGGATACTTGGCATAGAGGTCTTCCAAAGGACAAGGAAACCTGCCTGCTGTACTCCCCTATTGTGTCGACCCCTGTTGGCAAATTGTTTTTGCACTTTGTCGGCAAACGAAAGGCTTTGGCTCTGATAAAGGCTTTGCGTCAACGAAAAGATAATGTAGGCCTCGGTGCTGTTCGGGTCGAAATGGTCGTATGCATCCATATTGTCTTCCAACAAGATAGCGGCATTTTCTTTCTTTGCTACCCTCAAGTTGGCCTCGTTTTTCGATTCACCCATGACAAAGGTCTCCGCGCCATTGACCGTGGTGACACCCTCCGTCGAATTGCAATGGATGGAGATGAACACATCGGCATTGTTGCGGTTGGCGATGGCTGCACGTTCGCTCAATTCAACAAATTCATCCTTGTCGCGGGTATAAACCACCTTCACATCAGGCATATTTTCCTTAATATAGTTGCCCAACTTCAAGGCAACCGCCAGATTCACGCTCTTTTCCATGCTGATTCTACCTATGGCACCGGAATCCTTTCCACCGTGACCCGCATCAATGACAATGGTCTGAATCTTTTCGCCACGCTGGGCATGAACCATTAAAGGCATCAGAAAAACGAATGCCAAAACACCAAATCGGAAAATCTTTCGTTGTATCATATTGAGTTCGTTTAATTATGCGCGAAGAAAAACTATCTTTGCAGCGAATTTGGCACAAAAGTAATTGTTTTCGCCTTGTCAGAACGCAAAACATATAAGAAAAATTATACCCGGTCCGTCATTTGTCTCCTGACGGTGCTCTTTGTTATGTTTTGTGGATGCAAGCAAACCGCTCATATTGAGAAAGATAAGTACGATTTTGAGCCTATAATTGAGGACAGCACGCAAGTTGACTCATTGCCGCTTCCCGAACGCATTATTGACACCATTACCTTGGTTTCGGACAGTATTGCAGCCGATACAGTGCCTCTTTTCGTCACCGATACCCTTATGCAACTTGACTCACTGAGCCGCCCGATGGACAGTTTGCCTCCCTTGGATTCGCTCACCAAAGACACGTTGAAACAGACAACCCACCGCCGCATCACTTCAAAACGCTCCGACTCGGCCATTGAGACGCAGGTGATTTGCTCGGCCTCGGATTCGTCGTATCGCGACATGAACCAGAAGAAAATTTTCTATTACGGCAATGCTGAAGCTAAATATGACGACATCACCTTGACAGCAGCCTGCTTGGAATTCGACCTCGAAACCAGCACCTGCCATGCTTTCGGCGTTGCCGACTCGTTGGGCAAAATACAAGGGCGACCTGTCTTCAAGCAAGGCGAATCGACCTTTGAGGCGGCAGAAATGCTCTACAATTTCAAGACGAAAAAAGGCATCATCACCAAGGTTTGGACTACTGAAAGTGATGGCTACCTGCACGGACAGCGCGTCAAGCGGATGGACGACAACAGTATCAACATCAAGTCGGGAGGCTACACTACCTGCGACCTGAAAGAACACCCGCACTACCAGTTCAAGTTCACCAAGGCCAAGCTCATTCCTGACGACAAAATCATCACCGGCCCCATCTACCTCACCGTGGAAGACGTGCCTCTGCCTTTGGCCCTTCCCTTCGCCATGATTCCCAACACAAAAGGCAAGAAGTCGGGCCTCATCATCCCTACTTACGGCGAGTCGGACAACCGAGGCTTCTACCTTGAAAACGGCGGTTATTACTGGGCCATCAACGACCACTACGACCTGCAAGTGTTGGGCGACATCTACACCCGAGGCTCATGGGGCCTCAAGCCGACTTTCCGCTACAACCGCCGCTACAAGCACAACGGTTCAATGGCTTTGGGCTTCGCTGTCAACAAGATAGGAACAAAAGGTGCCGCCGACTACCAGGAAAGCACCGACTTCAAGATACAATGGACGCACAAGCAAGATCCCAAGGCACATCCACGCCACAGCTTCTCAGCCGATGTCAACATTGTCAGCTCCAACTTCAACAAATACAACGCCCAAACCGTCACCGATCAACTGAGTAACACCTTTAAATCAAGTATCGCTTACCAGACCAATTTTGGCGGCAAGGTCTACCTCACCCTCAACGCCAGTCACAGCCAAAACACTTTGACGCGACAGGTGACAGCCTCCCTGCCTGAGCTTACCTTGTCTGTCAACACCTTCTATCCCCTGAAAAACGTCGGCAAAAAGGGTAAAAAACACTGGTACCAAAGTCTGAGCATGAGTTACACCATGAACGGAAAAATCTACTTCAACGATGCGGACACCGTTTTGTTCAAAGGCTTCAGGGACGACTTCAGCGGTTGGGCAAAAGACATGATTAATGATTATGTGCAAACAGGCATCAAGCATACCGTTCCCATCAGTGCGACCATCAAACTGCTGAAGCACTTCTCGTGGACCAATTCCGTGGGATTGAACGACTACATGTATTTCAAGCGCATCGAAAGGCAGTGGATTCACGACACCGACTCGACGGGACACATGCAAATCGACACCATCCATGGCTTCTACAATTTGGTGGACTTCAACGCCAGTAGTAAACTCACCACCAAAATCTATGGCATGAAGAACTTCAGCCACGGTCCCATTCGTGCCATCAGGCATGTCCTCACCCCTGAAATCGGAATCACTTACCGGCCCAACTTCGGCGACCCCAAATGGGGCGTTTACGGTTCCTATATCGATGGCGACGGCAAAGAACAGACTTACAACAAATTCGAAAGATCACTTTATGGTACACCCTCACAAACCCAACAGGGCTTGCTGACCTATAACATCGGTAACAACGTGGAAATCAAGGTGCCATCGAAGAGCGACACTGTCACTGGCGTCAAGAAAATCCCGATTTTGGAATCGCTGAGCATTTCAGGAAACTACGACATCACCAAAGACTCGGTCAACTTCTCGCCTGTGTCAATCAGTGGCCGCACGACGCTGTTCAAGAAACTGGGCATCAACTACAGCAGTTCTTGGGATCCATACGCCGCCGACTCGTTGGGACGCCGCATCAACCGTTTCGAGATTGTCGACAATGGCCGGTTGTTTCGTAAAACCAATTCATCGTGGAGGTTCAGCATGAGTTATTCCTTCAACCAAAACGACCTCAAGAAACTGAAAGGGGAGAAAGGCTCTCAGGAACTGCGCGACGAAATCAACGAAAACGCCCGAAAATCAGACATGTTCGACCCCGATGAGCTGAACGAAATCTTAGGCAACCCCAACGCCTACATCGACTGGACCACGCCTTGGTCGGTCTCCATCAGCTACAACCTGACTTACACCACTTCCATTGCCTACGCCGCCTTCATGGGCATCGCCACCAACACGCATGTCCACACCATCGGCCTCAACGGCGACGTCAGCATCACGCCCAAATGGAAGGTCACCTTCTCGACAGGCTGGGACTTTGTCAACAACAAGATTTCCTACACCAACCTCAGCGTCTACCGCGACCTGCACTGCTGGGAGATGCGCTTCAACTGGATTCCCATCGGCAGCTACAAGAGCTGGAACTTCACCATCAACGTGAAGTCGCAGGCGTTGAAGGACCTTAAGTATGAGAAGAAAAAGGACTATCGGGATAATTAGAGATTCCCTGTCGGGAATGGAGTGGCTTTTGTTTTGTAAACTGCGGCGGCATGAGCTGGTTGCCAACTCGTAGCACTTTCAACCGCCGCGTATAACTTTATGACTTTACTCCATTCCCGACAGGGAATCTCAAAATACTATGAAATCTATTTGGTTTTGTACAAAATTCATTATCTTTGCCCTTTCAAACCT
>Ga0310696_10002663_pt1 | contig 23301 bp, 8 predicted proteins | sample AusTroGonzalo_MG_4_FD_203885 | JGI IMG/M metagenome (GOLD analysis project Ga0310696, IMG submission 203885) | Bovine rumen microbial communities from tropical cattle in Woodstock, Queensland, Australia - Gonzalo_02 (v2) (version 2) | ecosystem: Host-associated > Mammals > Digestive system >...
AGCCAGCTACGTGGCCCATTTCAGCCTCAACAGCTACGACATCACCGCCACCGCCGACCCAGATGAGTACGGCATGGTGAGCGGCGCAGGCACCTACTACCATTTCGACACATGCACGTTAACCGCCACGGCCAACATAGGCTACAACTTGCAAAACTGGACCCTCAATGACGAAGTGGTTTCCACTGATACCGTTTACACTTTCGTTGTGAGCGACTCAGCCAACTACGTGGCCCATTTCAGCCTCAACAGTTACGACATCACCGCCATCTCCGACCCTGATGAGGGCGGCACGTTGAGCGGCGCAGGCACCTACTACCACTTTGACACCTGTTCGCTGATGGCCACATCCAACATAGGCTACACCTTTATTAATTGGACCCTCGACGACGAAGTGGTTTCTACAGACACCGTATACACTTTCGAGGTAAGCGACTCAGCCAGCTACGTGGCGCATTTCAGCCTCAACAGCTACGACATCACCGCCACCGCCGACCCAGAAGAAGGCGGCACAGTAAGCGGCGTAGGCACTTATTACCATTTTGACACCTGCTCGCTGATAGCCACGGCCAACATAGGCTACACCTTTATTAATTGGACCCTCGACGACGAAGTGGTCTCCACAGATGCCGTATACACCTTCGAGGTAAGTGGGGCGGCTACTTATGTGGCTCACTTCAGTAATAGCTATGAGATTGTTGCTGTGGCCAGTCCTGCTGAAGGAGGCTCAGTAAGCGGTACTGGCACCTACTATCATTTTGACACCTGCACATTGACGGCCACAGCCAACATGGGCTACACCTTCCAAAACTGGACGCTCAACGACGAAGTAGTCTCCTCTGATACCGTATACACCTTCGAAGTGAGTGGCGCGGCTGCCTACGTGGCCCATTTCAGCCTCAACAGCTATTACATTACCGCCACCGCTGACCCGGATGAAGGCGGTACGATGAGCGGTGCGGGCACATATTACCACTTCGACACCTGCTCGCTGATGGCCACGGCCAACATAGGCTACACCTTTATTAATTGGACACTCGACGACGAAGTGGTCTCCACAGATACCATATACACTTTCGTGGTAAGCGACTCAGTCGACTACGTGGCGCATTTCAGCCTCAACAGTTACGAAATCACTGCCACCGCCGACCCCGATGAAGACGGCACAGTAAGCGGCGCAGGTACCTACTACCACTTCGACACCTGCACGCTGATAGCCACTGCTTACACGGGCTATACCTTCATGAACTGGACTCTTGACGACGAAATAGTCTCTACCGATGCCGAATACACTTTCGAGGTGATTGGAGCAGGGGACTACGTGGCCCATTTCAGTAACAGTTATGAGATTGTTGCTCAGGCCAGCCCTGTTGAAGGCGGCATAATAAGTGGCGCAGGCACTTACTACCATTTCGACACCTGTACACTGATCGCCACGGCCAACGAAAACTATCTGTTCAACAGCTGGATTGTGAATGGCGAAACGGTTTCCACCGACACCATCTTTACCTTCGAGGTGACTGGTCCTATGACGGTCACAGCGTTATTCTATTTAGTGCAAACCGTTGAGCTGAACCAAGGCTGGACCTGGTGGAGCACCAGTGTGGAGCAATCAGGCATTAATGGCCTGGAAATGCTGGAAAACAGCCTGAATCCTTACGGAAGAGTCATCAAAAACGCCGATCAATTCGTGCAATACAATGCTATCTTGGGTTGGGTAGGTATTCTCAACAGCTTGAACAATGAGGCAGGCTATAGGGTTCAGACTACAGAAGCCTGCACATCAAGCATCACTGGGCCTGTGGCCAACCCCGAAAACCATCCCATTACCATCCTGCCTAACTGGACTTGGATCGGCTATCCCGTCGTGCACCAGCAAACGGTCACTGAGGCTTTGGGCAATTATGAGCCGCAGACCAACGACCTCATCAAGAGCCAGAACAGTTCGGCGAGATATATCGACAACATAGGCTGGATACCTGCCAACTTCAGTCTGAAACCAGGAGAGAGCTACATGTACTATTCAAAGGCGCTGGATAACAAGACACTGGTTTTCGCCAATGGTGGTAGAGGCATAGTGGAAAACAAGAGCGACGATAGGTATTGGCGCAACGATGTCCATGCCTTTGCCGACAACCTGTGCCTGTTGGCCGTGGTGGAAATCGACGGTGAGGAGCAGCGCAGCGAGGAAGTCGAACTGGGTGCTTTTGTCAACGGCGAGTGCCGTGGCAGTGCCAAGCTCATGTACGTGGAGCCTTTCAATCGCTACTATGCCATGATGAACGTGATGGGCGAAGAGGGCGACGAAGTGAAATTCGCCCTGGTCGACCGTCAGCGCAACATGATGAGTGGCGACTCACCTGCCCATCTCACTTTCTCGGTCAACGCCATCGTGGGTGAGTTTGACGATCCGTTTGTGGTGTGCTTCGGCGATTTGACCTCATTGGACGAGCAGGCCATGCATCTCGGCATGTACCCCAACCCTGTTAAATGCAATCAAACCTTCTGCATCCTTGTCCCACAAGAAGAGACCGTAGCCGAATTGACAATTGTCAACACATTGGGCTCGGTGGTCCGTCACGAAACAGGTGCTCTCAACAGACCTGTTGTCGAGGGCTTGCCTGTGTCGGGTGTCTACCTTGTGAGAGTGGTCTGCAAGTCGGGCAATGTGTATCAGAACAGACTGGTAGTCAAGCAATAACAAAATTCTCCGATGTCAAGGTTATATGTGTCTGATTTTTCAATATATTTGACGCGCTATTTCCATCGACCTTAACATTAAAACATAATTATTATGGGCAAACATTTACAATTCAACAAAATCATGTTCATTCTCATCGCTTTCTTCTGCGGAATGCAAATGGGATGGGCGTATGAACCTGACTTTTCCAAGAAGTGTGCATTCAATGCTTGTTCTACTATATCACCGATTACTATTCCTAATTCTGTTACTTCGATTGGTAATGGTTGGTGCAGCTTCACCAACTTACAGGATGACAGTTGTGCAGTTGTTGCTTCAGCCAATCCAACCGACGGAGGCTCTGTGTCTGGTGCTGGTAATTACTATAGTGGGGAGATTTGTACGCTGACCGCCACGGCCAACACGGGCTATACCTTCGCCAACTGGACAGAAAACGACAGCATAGTTTCCACTGACAACATCTTCTCGTTTGTAGTCACTGAAAACCACCAACTGGTCGCCAACTTCAACCAAATCACCAACCATTGGACCCCAGTTACTGGAACATCGGGCAGCATGACCATCCTTGGCATTGTCAAGATTGATGGCGTTGAACCATACGCAGACTACCTCGAAGTGGGCGCTTTCAGCGGTGAGGAATGTCGCGGATCAGCCCTGCCGCAGTTTGTTTCGGACTATTGCATCTATTCCTTGAGCGTGGTCGGCAATACCAACGGCGACACCATCACGTTCCGCTTGTATGACCATCACCTCAACCAGGAGCTCGACCTGTATTGCACCAACGAGTTGACCTTTGTGGATGGAGAATACTACGGCATCGAAACGTTCTATGAAATCAACTTCATCAGCCGAATGCAAATTGCAGCTACGGCCGACCCGACCGAAGGCGGCACAGTGGATGGCGCAGGCGAATACTTTCCCGGTATGTCCTGCACACTGACGGCCACGGCCAACACAGGCTATACCTTCATTAATTGGACCATCGGCGACAACGTGGTTTCCACTGATGCCACCTACACTTTCACCGTCACCGAAGCGGCAGACTACGTGGCGCACTTCAGCCTCAACAGTTACGACATCACCGCCACTGCCGACCCAGAAGAAGGCGGCACATTGAACGGAGCGGGCACATACTACCACTTCGACACCTGCACGCTGATAGCCACGGCCAACATAGGCTACACCTTTATTAATTGGACCCTCGGTGGTGAAGAAGTCACCACCGAACCCACTTATAGCTTCCAAGTAAGCGACTCAGCCAATTACGTGGCGCATTTCAGCCTCAACAGCTACGACATCACCGCCATTGCCGACCCCGATGAGGGCGGCATGGTGAGCGGAGCGGGCACATACTACCATTTTGACACCTGCACGCTGATGGCCACAGCTTACACGGGCTACACCTTCCAGAACTGGACCCTCAATGACGAAGTGGTATCCACGGATACCGTATACACTTTCATGGTGAGCGACTCAGCCAACTACGTGGCACATTTCAGCCTCAATAGTTACACCATCGCTGCGATGGCTAACCCAGAAGAGGGCGGCTCGGTGAGCGGCGCGGGCACCTACAACCATTTCGCCACTTGCACGCTGACGGCTACACCTGCTGACAACTTCATCTTCAACAGCTGGGTCGTTGATGGAGAAATTGTCTCCACCGAGACCACTTACACCTTCGAAGTGAGCGGCCCTGTGACCGTGACGGCAGTCTTCGACTTAGTACAGGTGAACAACCTCGACGAAGGCTGGACTTGGTGGTCGGCCTCCGTGGAACTCAACGACATCGAAGGTTTGGAGATGCTCGAAAACAGCTTGGGCGAGTTGGGACTGATCATCAAGACGCAAAACGCCTACGTGCAATACTTTCCGTCACTGAATCAATGGACGGGAACCCTGACTCAATTGCATAATGAACAAGGCTATAAGGTGAAAGTGTCGGGCGACTGCACTGCCACCATGATAGGTCCCAAGGTCTATCCTTCCGACCACCCGATAGCCATCCAACACAACTGGAACTGGATCGGCTATCCTTCGACCGAAGCACTATATGTGACCGATGCCATGGCCAACTTCCAACCCGAGAACGGCGATATCATCAAGAGCCAAGGCGGTTTTGCCACCTACTATACCGATTTGGGATGGGTGCCTTCCACCTTCAGCTTGAATCCTGGCAACACCTTCCTCTTCTTCTCGAACAGCGAACAAGGCAAGAGCCTGACCTTTGGCAACGGCGGACGTACCGTGGTGGAACAGAATGACGAACGCCATTGGAGTTATAACCCCCATGCCTTTGCCGACAACCTTTGCCTAACGGCAGTAGTGACCCTCGACGGCGAGGAGCAGCACAGCGAGACCCTTGAGCTGGGTGCTTTTGTTGACGGCGAATGTCGCGGCAGCGCCAAACTCCTCTATATTGAGCCGCTCGACCGTTACTTTGCCTTAATGACTATCGCTGGTATGGAAGGCGAGCAGGTAAGTTTCGCCCTTTTCGACGAAGCCAACGGCTTGGTGAGTAACGACAGCCCAACGCAGCTCAGCTTCTCGGTCAACGCCATCATAGGCGAGTTTGATGATCCGTTTGTGGTGCACTTCGGCGATTTGACATCGTTGAGCGAGCAGGCCATGCATCTCGGCATGTACCCCAACCCCGTCAATTGCAACGAAACGTTCCGCATCCTCATCCCGCAAGAAGAGACCGTTGCCGAATTGACAATTGTCAACACCTTAGGCTCGGTGGTTCGTCACGAGTCGGGAGCTTTCAACAGACCTGTTGTAGAAGGTTTGCCTGTTTCGGGTGTCTATCTGGTGCGAGTAGTCTGCAAGTCGGGCAACGTGTATCTGAACAGATTGGTGGTTAAGTAATAGTAAAACAATTGAAATAATAGGTTAAAAACTTCAAATAATGAAAAAGGTAGTATTATCGCTTTTTTTCATGGCTTTCATGCAGGCATTGATAGGTCAGACGCACTGGGTTCCTGTGTCGGGCATCCAAAACAACATGACCATGAGTGCTGTTCTTTATATTAATGGAGAGGAACAGTTCTTGGACTCAATTGAGATAGGCGCTTTTTGCGGAGAGGAATGTCGTGCCGCTGCTCTTCCATACGAAATTGTGGGCGAGCGGGTGTATTTTCTCACCATAAAGGGAACATCAAACGAAGTGATAACGTTTCGTTTGTATGACCATCAAATGGATACCGAATTGGATTACGTGTGCGATACGACCTACACATTTGTCGTCGACGACATCGTAGGAGATTATCCTGACTGGTTCCCAATCCATTTCTCTGCCCCTGTGCCGAGTTTTGTGGAGCAAACGATTGCTTTGGCGGCTGGTTGGAATTGGTTTTCAACCTATGTTGAAATCACTATGAACGATCTAAAGGCCGCCCTTTTGGAAGCTTTGCCAGGCACTTCCATTACTATCAAATCAAAAAACAATGGCTTTACCACCTACAATGGCACCAATTGGAAAGGATCGCTTTCCACAATTGATTTGACCCAAATGTACCAAATCCAGACTGCCAACGCATGTGAAATTACACTGACAGGCTTACCCATCGACCCTACAGAGCATCCTGTCATCATCTACAACGGCTCCAACTGGATTGCTTTCCCGCTTAGCCAAAGCATGACACCAACCAATGCCTTTGCCGGTTTCGCCATCTCTGGCGACATAATCAGGTCAAAAAACAATGGTTTCGCCACTTACACCAACTCATGGAAAGGTGGACTCACCAACCTCATTCCTGGACAAGGCTACATCTACAATTCAGTTGCTACAGATAGCAAGACCCTCATTTATCCAACAAGCGCAAAGTAGTTTGCTGCATCCAAAATGCCCAACTATCTCTTCGTTTCATGAAAAACAGGACGTGGTTTCACGCCCTGTTTTCGTTTGCTCTATGAAAAAAATCAAAAAAAAATCTTTGAAATATATGTTTTTTTCTCTATTTTTGAGGCCAAATTGAACATAATTCACTCAAAACTCATATATTATGAAAAAGTTCATTACCATTGTTTTGTTGGCATTATTCAGTATTTGTGGATATGCCCAGACCATTGACCCAGTCTTGCTGCAAGAGATGGAACAACGGTCAGATGACGAAAAGATCCAAGTAGTCGTCATTATGAAATCTCAGTACGACAGACAACAACTCTGTCGTAGTGCTTCACATTACACCATGCGAGCCGAACGACGCGAGTTCGTAGTCAACGAACTGAAACGGTTTGCAGAGGCTTCTCAAAATGATTTGAAAGCCTCTCTCAACGAAATGGAAAGACATGGCATGACCACCGCTCCTACAACCCTATGGATGACCAATGCCATAACGTTTTCCGCCACCAAGCAGGCCATCAACGATTTGGCCATGCGCAGGGATGTCCTACTCATCGGTTACGATGAAACGCGACACGCCTTGTTTGATCAAGAGTCGACACCTACCAGATCAACCCAAAGCATCTCCAACAATGTCACCAGGGTGAATGCCGACGATGTGTGGGCCTTGGGCTACACAGGCCAAGGCGTAGTGGTGGCCCTTTTGGATTCGGGAGTCAATTACAACCATGTCGACCTTGCCAACCACCTTTGGGACGGCGGCACCGAATACCCCCATCACGGGTATGACTTCATTAATAACGACAACGACCCGATGGACGACAATGGCCAAGGCACACAATGCGCAGGCACAATATGCGGCGACGGCACGGCGGGCACCCAAACTGGAATAGCCCCTGGTGCCACGCTGATGTGCGTGAAAACGATTGATGCTGATGGTTATGGATCAGTATCAGTGACCTGTAACGCCATGCAATGGGCAGTCGAACAAGGTTGCGATGTGATTAACATTTCCTATGGCTGGTATAATTCAAGCATTACCGAACGTTCCTTGCTCCGCAACACTTGTGCGGCAGTTTTGGATGCTGGCGTGATAGGTGCCATAGCGGTCGGTGATGGTGGTTACAACTTGTCGTATTACCTCATTCCCAACAATGTGACTGCTCCCGGCAGTTGTCCTCCGCCTTATATGGATTCTATTCAGGCGGCAAATGCAGGCGGTTTGTCATGTGCTCTTGCTGTAGGTGCATCTTCTTATTATGACGGCACTTATTATTACACTTCACGAGGCCCTGTAACCTGGTCAAACACCTCTTATGCTGATTATCCTTACACGGAAAACAGCACCACTGAATTTGGCCTCATTCGTCCTGACATTTGCGCCCCTGGTGAAAGTGTTACAACTACCTACTACTCCGATAATACGGAATACGTCACTACGAGTGGCACTGCAGCGGCCGCCCCATGTGTGTCAGGTTGCATTTCGCTTTTGTTGAGCAAGAATAACAACCTCACTCCGGCAGAAATCTGTCAGTTGCTTGAAAAAAATGCTCATAAGATAGAGACGGGAACTACCAAGAGCAATATTACCGGTTTTGGCCGTGTGGATGCGTTGGCCGCTATCAATGCCATACCTAATGGTCCGCTTTCGCTTGAGGCCGTTGTCATCAACGACGCGACGGGCAACAACGACGACAAACTCAACGCAGGTGAATCGGTTAATCTCAATCTCTCGTTGAAGAATGATTCTCAAGCCGCGCTGAATGGAGTTTCCTTGGTACTTACTTCCGATTCGGACCTTGTCACCATCACGAATGGCACAGCAACACTGCCCAGTTTTAGCCCAAACCAGACCATAATCATCAACAACATTTTTGGTTTCACTTTGAGTGAAGACGCACCGCCAACCCAACCGATTTGGTTCTCAGCCGAGGCCTTCCTCAATGGCGAATCATTAGGAATCATAAGGTTCAATGTCATGGTTTATGGACATATTTTGACATTTAACAGTGTCACGATAACCAACGACGGCAATGGCGACGGCTCCCTCGAACCTGGCGAAACCGCCAATTTGCATGTCATTATTTCAAATGCCGGCAACGAAGCTGCCTCTTATGTTATGGGCAATCTGTCTTCCACTTTCCCATACCTTATTATTAATAGCAACAACAAATCCTTTGGAAACATTGCTGTTGGAGGACTGGCCTCAGCCGATTTCAATGTCTCTCTTGCTGGTCTCTCTCCCGACAGTTACACGATAGACCTCTCTCTTGACCTCGTTGATGGTTATAATGAGCATACCCAAGTGGATTTTGAACTTTGGAGAAGAGCCATCACCCTGACTTCCGATCCCGTTGGAGCAGGAACGCTGACCGGTGGTGGCAACTATGGAGCAGGGCAGTCGTGCACCATCACTGCCACACCCAACAGCAATTATGTCTTTTCAAAATGGACATTGGATGGCGCAACCGTCTCATACTATCCTTCTTATACCTTCACTGTTACGGAAGGTGCCGAATATGTGGCGCATTTCCAACAAATTGACGGCATAGCGATAGGAAACCCGACTTCCAACACTTATTATATCCCGACCAATACCAACAATTATTATTCTTTGTCACAGCAAATCTACACTGCTGCTGAAATGGGAGGACAACCACGCCAAATCTCTAGCGTGTCGTTCTTCAATACACAGTATACCTCGACTCGTAATCTCTCCATTTATATGGTACACACCAACAAGACATCATTTGAAAGTCGCACCGACTGGATTTCCGTCACGGATGCAAACAAGGTGTTTAGTGGCGATGTTACCATAACGAATTATGATTGGGTGACCATTTACTTCGACACGCCGTTCCCTTATGATGGTTCTTCCAATGTCGCCTTAGTTGTGGACGATAATTCGGGCAGATCTAACAGTATGGCAAGGATGCGTACTTTCAGCACGGCTACTTCTAACCAAGCTTTATACATTTATTCAAACAATACAAATTACTCCCCGAATACAACCAGTTATAACGGTAATCTTCTATCGGTAAAGAACCAGGTCGTTTTTGGAAACACCCATTACGATTATACAGTGACTGCTACTGCTTATCCTACCAGCGGCGGCACGGTGAGTGGAAACACAGGCTCACATTATTACGGACGCCGCGTCACCCTGACGGCTACGGCCACCACAGGCTATGTGTTCAACAATTGGACAAAAAACGGTGAGGTGGTTTCCTACTATCCAACATATAGTTTCGCCGTAACGGAATCGGCCCAATATGTGGCAAATTTCCAACAAATGAATGGTATCTCTATAGGAATCCCAACTACCTCCTCTAGTTATTATCCGACCTATTATTATTATTCTTTGACGCAACAAATCTACACTTCTAGTGAGATGGGAAATACGGCTCGCGACATTGCCAGCGTATCGTTCTTCAACACTGGAACAGCCAGAACCCGAAACAACATGGATATTTATTTGGTAAGCACCAACAAGTCATCTTTTTACAACACCTCGGACTGGGTTACTGTTTCAGAAAATGACAAAGTGTTTAGCGGCAGTGTCGAGTTTCTTGCCAACGGCTGGACAACCATTTACTTCAACAAGTTGTTCCATTACAATGGCTCGTCCAATGTTGTACTAGTAGTGGACGACAACTCAAATAGTTATAACAGCAGCACCAAATTCCGCTCATTCAACACGACCGGGAATCAATCCATTCGCATTTATTCTTCCAGCCCGAACTATGACCCAAGCAACCCTTCTGGTTATACAGGTACGCTCGAGTCGTTGAAGAACCAGGTGGTTTTTGGCTACCCAAGTGGAAACTATACTGTGACAGTCACCGCCAACCCCACTGCTGGCGGCACGGTGAGTGGAGGTGAAGGCACCTATTTCCAAGGCCAATCCTGCACCGTTACCGCTACAGCTAATGAGGGCTACTGCTTCAACAACTGGACGATTAACGGCACGGTAGTGTCGTCAAGTGCCACCTATACTTTCCCCGTCATGGGCAATACGACTATCGTAGCCAATTTCGGAGACCCCATCATGATTACCGCTACCGCCAATCCTACGGCAGGAGGTTCCGTGAGTGGGGCAGGAGGGTATGGCAATGGCCAATCATGCACCCTGACCGCCACACCTGAACCAGGTTATGTGTTTTCAAATTGGACCAAAAACGGTAGCGTTGTATCGAGTTATCCCTCATATACTTTCACAGTTACTGCCGCAGGCGAATATGTGGCGAATTTCAGACAAATTGGCAACGGCATAGCCATTGGTGAGCCAGGGTCTTCCAATTATTATCTCCCGTCTTATGTCTACTATTATTATTCCCTGACGCAGCAAATCTACACTACAGCCGAATTGGGAGGGGCACGCCCGATTTCAAGCGTGTCGTTCTACAATACATCCAGTAGTTCCCCAACCCGCGAGGTTTCTGTCTATTTGGTCTACACCAACAAGACATCCTTCGACAACACCACCGACTGGATTTCCGTTACAGAAAACAATCTAGTGTATAGCGGTACCTTCAAAGCGTCATCCCGCAATTGGTCGACCATCTACTTCAACACACCGTTCCAGTACAATGGCATGTCCAACCTAGCATTAATAGTCTATGACAAAACCAACGAGCGTTATTATTCGGAGCTGTCGTGTCGGACCTTTGAAACTGAAGGCAATCAAGCCATCAGAGTTCATAGCGAGAGCCCCATTGACCCACATGGACCAACAAACACTGGAACACTCGTTGCCAGAAAGAATCAGATTATTCTTGACTACCCGGTGTATGAATACACGATGACTTTATCGGCCAATCCCGAGGAAGGCGGCACTGTGAGCGGGGGTGGAGCAGGAAACTTCTATTACTACGGGCAACCAGTTGTCGCCACAGCCACGGCCAACTCTGGCTATGTGTTCAACTATTGGACCAAGTACGTTAATACAAACTATGGGTATGGATACGATCAAATTGTATCCTACTTGTCGCCGGCCAATTTGCCTGTAACGGCAGACGGTATCGAGTATAAGGCGCAATTCCAAGAAATGGACGGCATAGTCATCGGAGACGCGCATGGTACCAATAGAAATCTTCCGACCTATGTCGATTATCCATATTCCTTGTCGCAACAAATCTACACCGCTGAAGAATTGAATATCGATGCAGGTGAGATTTCCTCTGTATCGTTCTTCAATGCAGGAAGTAACGACAACCGGGACCTCACCATATATATGGTCAACACGACCAAGAGTGGGTTTAGTGGTATAAGCGATTGGATTAGTGTTACGGATGATGACATTGTGTTTGATGGTATATCCTATATTGAAGATGGAAATTGGACAACGATTTATTTCAACTCGCCGTTCAGTTACGATGGTACATCCAATGTGGCGTTAGTGGTCTATGACAAGACCGGAGAATCAGGGTGGGGAGGTATGAAATGCCGCACTTTCAGCACTACAACCAATCAGGCCATCTGTGCCACCGACAATTATGTCATCAACCCCAACAGCCCTGTTGCCGTAAGCACACTAATGTCGGAAAAGAACCAAGTTGTTTTTACCGTAGCGAATTACATTTATCCCGTAACGGTCTCAGCCGATCCCGAGGAAGGAGGCGTGGTAAGCGGAGGCGGAGGCCTGCATTATCACGGCCAACCCATAACCATCAGCGCAACGCCTAATCAAGGTTATGTTTTCAACAACTGGACAAGGTACTATGAGGAATACGGATATGAATATGATGAAATAGTTTCTGCCTTTTCGACCGCCAATGTTTCAGTAATGGATACGTCCGATTATGTTGCGCACTTCCAGCAGATGGACGGCATCATCATAGGAGAGGCTGCCAAAATCAATCTGAATCTCCCTGTCCATTATTACTACTATTCTTTGACGCAGCAGATTTATACTGCGGACGAGATAAACCATGGGGCCTGCGACCTTTCCAGTGTGTCGTTCTACAACACCGAGAATACCTTAACCCGCAACCTCGACATCTATTTAGTCAATACCAGCAAGAGCGCGTTTGACGGCGATTCCGACTGGATTGCTGTTACGGAGGCCGACTTGGTGTTCAGCGGTAATGTGAGCATAAATGGTTATGAATGGACGACCATTTATTTCAGCAGAGGGTTCAGTTACGATGGCACGTCCAATGTGGCACTAATTATCAACGACAAGACAGGTAATTGGGGCTATGAATCGTATTGTCGTACATTTGATGCTGACGGCAACCAAGCCATTTATGTTTACCGTAGTGAAAGCAGTTTCGACCCGACAAATCCTTCTGAGTACACCGGTGAGCTTTTGACCGAAAAGAACCAAGTAGTATTTGGCGTCGCGAGTTATGATTTTCAGGTGACGACATCGGCCAATCCTACCGAGGGTGGCACGACAAGCCTAATCGGTAATGGCCACAACGGTTACTATTATTACGGACAACCCATATCTATTGCAGCAACGGCTAACCAGGGCTACGCTTTCAGCAAATGGACAAAGGGCGATGAAGTGCTTTCATGCTACCCAGAAGACAATGTGTCTGTAACCGAAACTGCCGAATATGTGGCGAATTTCAAGCAAGTTGACGGAATTCTCATCGGTGGGCCTTCACACGCTAATTCGAATCTACCAACAAACAGTTACAACACCCTGACGGAGGAAATCTTTACCGCTGCTGAGATGGGAGGACAATCTTGCCAAATCTCCAGCGTGTCATTCTTCAATACCGGAAATACCAGAACCCGCAACTACGTTGACATCTACATGGTATATACGCAAAAGTCTGCCTTCGAAAGTACCACCGATTGGATTTCGGTCACAGAGAATGATACAATACTGTATAGCGGTAAAGTCGTCTTTACAGCCAAGGATTGGGTAACCATCTACTTCTCCAAGCCATTCTACTATAATGGCTCATCAAATGTCGCCCTGATTATGTATGACCACTCGAACAGTTATAATTATAGTGATATAAGATGCCGCACATTCGACACGGAAAACCCACAAGTTCTTCGCGTTTCTGGTTCCTCCACTAATAACCCATTTAATCCTACTGGGACAGGCGGGTTATTGTCGGTGAAGAACCAAGTCATTTTCGGCCATGCACATTACGATTACAACGTGGCTGCCACAACTAATCCTACAAACAGCGGCACAATAAGCGGCGGCATAGGAATGCACTATTACGGGCAGCCTGTCACCATTACCGCTGAGCCTGTTTCAGGCTATGTGTTCAGCAATTGGACGAAGAACGGTGAAGTGGTATCACATTACCCGACCTACAGCTTTACCGTAACAGAAGATATTGAATTGGTGGCAAATTTCAAAGAAGTTGACGGCATAGCCGTAGGAGAACCAGTCTCCACGAATTATTATCTGCCAACTTATTACTATTATTCCTTGACACAGCAGATTTACACTGTAAATGAGATGGGAAGCGGGAATCACGACATATCCAGCGTGTCGTTCTACAACACGGGGACTTCAAACATTACCCGCAACAACATGTCCATTTATATGGTCTATACTGACAAGACGACCTTCGAAAGCACTACAGACTGGGTCACAGTAACGGAAAACGATAAAGTGTTCAGTGGCAAGGTTATCTTTACTGCTAAGGGTTGGACAACCATCAACTTCAACAAATTGTTCAACTATGACGGTTCGTCCAATGTTGTTTTGGTAGTGGATGACAACTCATCCAGTTATAACAGTAGTATCTCTTGCCGTACTTTCAGCACCAGTGGAAGTCAAACCATCCGAATTTCTTCTTCCAACACGAATTACGACCCAAGCAATCCTACCAGCTACACAGGTACACTCATGTCAGAGAAGAACCAAGTCATTTTCGGCCACCCGAGCTATAACTATTCGGTGACTGTTACGGCCAATCCCACCGAGGGCGGTACGGTAAGCGAAGGTGGAAGCAATTTGTTCTTGGGCCAATCCTTCACCGTTTCCGCCACGGCCAATGAAGGTTATTGTTTCAACAATTGGACCTTAGACGGTGTCGTGGTTTCTTCGGATGAAACCTATACTTTCGCGGTCACGGGCAACATGAATCTGGTGGCCAATTTCGGAACGCCCATCATGGTCAATGCCAGTGCTAGTCCTGCGGAAGGAGGAACAGTGAGTGGAGCAGGAGGCTTTGGCTACAACCATTCTTGCACTCTCACAGCCGTTGCCAATCCGGGTTATGTGTTCACAAAATGGACATACATGAAAAATAATTATACAAATACGGCAAGTTATCTTTCCACTTATACATTCCAGGTTACTGAGTCACTTGAATATGTGGCGAATTTCCAACAGGTAAACAACGGTGTAGCCATTGGAGATGCGACCAAAACCAATTCGTATCTGCCAAATTATTCCTACTATCCTTATTCCATGACACAGCAAATCTACACCGCTAACGAGATGGGAAATACACCTCATGAGATTTCAAGCGTTTCATTCTTCAACACAAGTTATAATAGGACCCGCAATCTCACTGTTTACATGGTTCACACCAACAAGACAGCCTTTGCTGATAACACGGATTGGATACAGGTTACGGCAAATGACATTGTGTTTAGCGGAAGCGTCACCTTGTCAGGATATAATTGGGCGACCATTTATTTCTCTACGCCTTTCTCCTACAATGGTTCGTCCAACGTTGCCTTGATCGTGGATGACAATACAGGTGGAGGCTATGGCAGTAGTGCAAGTATGCGCACTTTCGACACAGATGGGAACCAAGCCATTTATATTTACAATTACTCCACAGATTATGACCCGTGCAGCCCCATCAGTTCTCAGGGAACGCTCCTGACAGTAAAGAACCAAGTCATCTTTGGCTTCGTATCTTCAGATTACACGGTGACCATCTCTGCCAATCCTACAGATGGTGGCACGGTGAGCGGTGCAGAAGGTTATTACTATTTAGGTCAACCCTGCACGGTGACGGCCACACCTAATGGTAGCAACATATTCTACTATTGGAAAAATACTGCTACCGGCGTTAGGTATTTCGACGCCACCTATACTTTCCAGGTCATGGGCAATACGGATTTGGTAGCCTACTTTGGACCTCCGATCCAAATCACAGCTTCGGCTAATCCTGAAGAAGGTGGTACCATAACCGGTGCCGGCGAATATGCATCCTACCAAACTTGTACCCTTACGGCGACACCTGAACCTGGCTATGTGTTCCTAAAATGGACTCTTAATGGTTCTGCGGTTTCGTATCTCTCCACTTACAGTTTCACTGTTGCGAACAACGCCAACTATGTGGCTGTATTCGAATTGGCCGATCCTGACATTGTCATTGGTAATGCGGATGCTACAAACTATTATTTGCCTAGTTATACTTCATACAAGTATAGCTTAACCGAACAGATTTATACCGCTGAAGAGATCGGCACGTCTGGTGAAATCTTCAAATTGTCCTTCTTCAATACAAGTTATGCTAGGACACGTGATATTACCATCTATATGAAGCACACAGACAAGTCCGAATTTAATGGCAACTATGATTGGATTCCGGTGTCTGAAACCGATCAGGTGTTCAATGGTACTATTACTTTTGAAAGGTACGCTTGGACTGAAATCACACTTGATGCGCCGTTCCATTACAACGGCACTTCCAATGTGGTGCTTGTCGTTGATGACAATACAGGCAACACCTCGAGTAGTATGAATTGCCGCGTGTTTAATACGGAAAGTTCCCAGGCTATCTATGTATATAGCAGCAGTACCAATTATGATCCGTACAATCCGAGTGATTATTACGGCTACAGGCTATACACGAAGAACCAGATCAGATTGAGTAGTTCCTACATGGTCACGGCCACTGCCGACCCGACGGAAGGCGGCACGGTGACAGGAGGCGGTGTTTGTCCAAAAGGTTCCACTTGCACGTTGACGGCCACACCTAATCAAGGCTACTACTTCTTCTATTGGACTGAGAACGAAGAAACCGTTTCCTTCGATGCCTCTTACTCGTTCACGGTTGAATCCGATAGGAATCTTGTAGCTCATTTCGGACAGGTTACAAACCACTGGACAATTGATAATTCGAATTTCGAAAATAATATGGCACTAGTAGCTGTCATTCAAATTGATGGCGTGGAACAGCGGTCGGATTTGCTTGAGATCGGTGCGTTCTGTGGTACAGAGTGCCGTGGCACACAATTGGCCGAATACTACGACATTTTTGACAGGTATCTCATTTGGATACAAATCTATGGCGAAATTGGTGAAGAATTGACATTCAAGCTTTATGACCATCGAATCGGACAAGAACTTGACCTGTCTTCGCCAAGTATGGTTTATGGTGATGACCATATCAACCCATTAGATCCTTATGTTCTGAATTTCATCACAACGTTTGATATTTCCACTTCAGTAGACCCCGAAGGCACTGGTAATGTAACAGGAGCAGGCGAGTATTCCTATGGAACTACTTGCACGCTTACAGCTACGCCCAATAGTGGTTACCAATTCAAGAATTGGACTTTGGACGGTGTCGTGGTTTCAACAGCGGCCTCCTATGAGTTTACTGTGACTGAAGATGCTACATACGTGGCACATTTCCATTGTGTCCAAACCTATTCCCTTAATTCGGGCTGGAACTGGTTCTCGTCCAGTCTTGAAATCTCCTTGGACGACCTTAAGGCTGCTCTTATAGCCGCTTTGCCTAATACAAACAGCATCACGATTAAGTCAAAGAATAACGGCTTCACTGTATGGAATGGCAACAAGTGGACAGGGTCATTGAATACAATGGATTTGGCTCAGATGTACATGATTCAGATTTCAACTGCTTGCACGGTAGAATTGCAAGGACTACCTGCTAATCCTGCAAATCATCCTATCCCCATTAATAATGGATGGAATTGGATAGGCTATCCCTGCAGCCAAAATATGAATATCAGCGATGCCTTGAGTGATTTTTCTCCAGAATCTGGTGATGTCATCAAAAGCAAGAACGATGGTTTCACAACCTATATTGTAAACGGCTCAATTTCTAGATGGATAGGCACATTGAACACTTTGAGAGTTGGACAAGGTTTTATGTATCAATCGTTTAGTAACACTCCTAAAGAATTGGTATATCAGATGAGTCGCAGCGAGATACTTTTGGACAATATTACGTCTGAGAACAACATTTATGTACCATCTGAAGAAAACTTCTCTACCAACATGACCATTACTGCGATAGTTGAGCTGGATGGGAAGGAATTGCGTTCCGAGAACTACGAGTTAGCTGCCTTTGTGGGTGACGAATGTCGTGGCAGTGTCAAGCTGTTGTATGTCGAACCGTTCGACCGTTACATTGCCTTCCTGACTGTTTACGGCGAAACGACTGAAGAGATGTACTTCGTGTTGACTGATGGTTGGAATTCCGGAAAGTCCGACGATCATATGGAATATGTCGTGGATGGTACGGTGGGTATAACAACAGATCCTGTTGTACTACACTTCGGCACTTTGAACGTGGATGATATTGGACAAGTTGTTGTCAATGTCTTCCCCAATCCGTCCAACGGCATCTTCAATGTTGAAGGGAATTGCATCAGGAAGATTGAGGTGATGGACGCTTTAGGCCAAATCATCCTCTCCAAAGAAGTTGAAGACGATTACCTCCAAATCAACCTGAACAATAGGGCAACTGGAGTGTATCTGCTTCGCGTTATAACCGATGATGGAATTAGCACCCATCAGATAATTAAAGAGTAACTTTAGTTAGAGAACAAACGAAACAACGGCCACCCCAAAAAGGTGGCCGTTGTCATTATTATTCATCCGCATCGCGTCATCGCAAGGAGGCGGTATGAAGCAAAACAGATTACTTCTTCTTCACATAATCATTCATCTTCGACTTGCCCCAAATCACCTCCATGATTTTCAGCGACTCGTGCACATCCATGCTGCCTCGGGCTTCGAGGTTGCGCTGGATGAAGATGCAATCGGTGAGTTCGGCGTTGTCGCACACGATGTCGCGGGCGAGGGCATCACATGTCGGTGCACCGCAGATGCCGCAATCAGTCTGAGGCAGACGGGCGCGATACTCGTCGATTTTCTTCATCTTCTCCAAGGCCACCGCAATGTTGTCGTCCAACACGAGCATCGAACGCGGCTTGATTTCGCCCACCTTCATGTGACGCATCAGGTACTGGCTTTCATCTGCAAGCTCGTGGTCTTTGGTCTGTTCGCCCTTGCGCTCGCGGTCGGCGATTTTGCGGGCACGACCGAAAACACGCTCGCAGATGAGGAAACGATTGTCGCAAGTCAAGATGCCACCCGGGCAACTCTGGTCGCAGGCACGCAGTTCAAGGAAATCGACATCCTCAATTTCTTCATTCTCAACCTTTTCCAAAAACTCAATGACATTATGGATTTCATCGATGGAGTAGGAGTGCTTGGCATCGGAAAGGCGGCGTTCGCCATTGGTGAGCGAGGTCAGCACGCCATCGGCTGAGAGTTGCGACACTGGCAATTTCTGCTCCTTATAGTTGTGTCCTTGTTTCTTGATTTCCTTGTAAACACGGTTATAAAGTGAATCCATGTTGATAACCCCGTCAACCAACGATTTCTCCTCACCCACAGGATTCTTGACGGCGGCAATCTTGGCCGCGCAGGGCGTGATGTAGAAGATGCCGACTTGGTCGTCCTTTAAGTCCATTTCCTGCTTGACTTTGCGGCGGATGTACATGGCCGTAATGTCAATGGGTGCGCGCAAAGGAAGAAGGTTCTCGGTCAGGCCGGGAAACTTCACCTGGATGAGGCGCACGATGGCTGGACAAAAGGTCGAGATGAGCGGCTTGATGTCAGGATGTTCGGCGGCATATCTGTTTTTGGCTGCCGTATAAATCGGTATGGACGACTCCGTTTCGATGACGTGCGTGAAACCCAATTCCTTGAGAATGCTGTAGATGCGCGACACAGTGATGTCGTTCGGGAACTGGCCCATGAAAACTGCCGGCACCAAAGCCACGCGGATGGGGAAGTTGAAGATGTTGTCAAAGTCGTCTTGCTCAATGAAAATGGAACGGGTAGGGCATACCTTGAAGCAATTGCCGCAGTCGACGCAACGGTCAGGTATCAGTACGGCTTTGCCGTCGCGTACACGCAGCGCCCCAGTGGGACAAATCTTCATGCAACTGGAGCAGCCGATGCAAGTGTCTTCATCGATTTTCAAGGCGTGAAAAAACGGGGTCTTTTCCATATTGTTGAAATTTTTATTCGACGTAGTCAATTGTTGGTTGTTAAATTGTTGAATCGTATAGGCGAACCCATGAGTCCGCCCAAAACACATCAGGTAAAGTTGACCTCCATCTCAACGGTCGTCCCAACACCAACGGTGGATTGGACATTGAGTTTGTCAACGTTCTTCTGGATGTTGGGCAGGCCCATGCCCGCGCCAAAGCCCATGTTGCGGACCTCGGGCGAGGCGGTGGAGTTGCCCTCCTGCATGGCCCAAGCGATGTCGGGAATGCCCGGACCCTTGTCTTCCACTTTCAGGACAATCTTGTCGGGTTCGATGTCGGCGTAAATCATGCCGCCGTAGGCGTGAGCGATGGCGTTCACCTCGGCCTCGTATAGGGCGACGACCACCCGCTTCACAATTTGCGGGTTCACGTTGAGTTGCTTCAAGGTCTTCTTGATGGCGCTTGATGCGGCTCCGGCGTTCACAAAGTCCGCTTCATATACTTGGTATTCTAAGTGCATGGCGTTCGTTTTTGGTTTGACATCAGAAAATGGGTTGCATACCCGCGTTGAAAAGCAGTCCGCAGGCCTTGAACATGGAGAAGTCGCTTTCCATGACCACCATGCCTTCGTCCTCGGCTTCCTCAATCATTTCCTCGGAGGCCTTCTTGCGCCTGACGAGGACGATGATGTCGAGGTTGCCCATCTCGCAGGTGCGGATGGTTTGCATATTGCACAATCCAGTCAAAATGACGGGGTTATAATCGCCTAAAGTTAGCACGTCGCTCATCAAGTCGGAGGCAAAGGCTGTCTCATGTTCCTCTTCCAAGCGGTCGTGGCCGCAAAGCACCTTGGCGTTCAAAAGTTCAGATATTTCTCTGAGTTTCATTGTATTGTTGAGTTGTTGATTGTTTAATCGTTGAAATGATAATTCGATGTAGTCAGTTGTTGCAGGGATTGCTTCGCAAGAAATCAATCCAAAATCTTTTCAAAAATCGTTCAAAATCAATTTCTTATATTTCTGATAGATTTTCATTTTGATTTTTGACAGATTTCTTGGTCGCAGGCCAATCCCATTGCTGTTAATCATTTAATTTGCCGCAAAAGTAAGAAAAAATCTCCAAATCCGCTTTGCCTTTCCAATTTCTTTGTAAATTTGCAGCGGTTCTTATGGCGGACTTTGTGCCGCCGACATAATTGAACACGAAGCGTTATGCTCGTCTTGTAGTTGAAAATGTGAGAAACTTTCGTGAGCAAGACAGTATAAGGGTTCACGCATCTTAGCGTGGGCTGTTATTACTGCATCTTCTTGCAAGGTATTCTCACAACCCTCAACTAAAGATGTGTATATCAGTGCCACGCTTCGTTTGTATAAAATCTTCCTTTTGAGGTACTGAACAAGGAAAACAAAAGTTGCACCCGACACGAAATTAGGGATAAAAAATGAAAAAATGGATTTTAGGTTTATCAGCGATGATGCTTATGACGATTTCCGCTTGTAAGCGCGATGTCTATGGAGATGTATTTGTCAATAGGGATCCTGTGACTTTCCATGTGCAATCTGAGGAAGGGCAACCTTTATCGAATGTAAGTTTAAAGGCTGTGGAGGTAGACGGTTTCGATAATGATCCCATTGTAGGCAGAACGCAATACGCCTATACCGATGCCGAGGGAGTGGTCACCGTTGACGCTGCTCGCGACAACGGGGAAGATTTGCTTGGAGAACGCACTACAAGATTCACCTTCACGGCTACGGATTATGTCGTTTTTGATACTGTCTTCAATGAATGGGAAGGAACAGTTGACATAGTCCTTTATAAAGAATAAGTTAGAGGTCAGACTGTAAGAAAGAGGGCGTGGCATGGTTGTCGCGCCTTCTTAAACTAAAGCAAAAATTTTGGGGCATTGCTTGGTTCGCGGATTTTTATTATTTTTGCAAAGCAAATTACAACAATTCAAACCATCCTATGCCGTCTAACGAAATCACCATCCGCTCATCCGCTGCCGAGTATTTGACCTATATCGCGGCCACTGGCGACAATCCCCAAAGCATCGAAATGCGCTATGAGGACGAGAATATTTGGCTCACGCAAAAACTTATGGCTGTGCTGTATGATGTTGAAATTCCAACAATTAACTTTCACATTAAAACGATTTTTGACGATGGCGAGTTGGCCGAGGAAGCAACTATTAGAAAATTTCTAATAGTTCAAAATGAAGGGAACAGACAGGTCACAAGAGAAGTCAACCATTATAGCCTTCAGATGATTATCGCTGTTGGTTTCAAGGTGAATAACGAAAGGGCGGTGCGCTTTCGCAAATGGGCCAACCAAATCGTGAAGGACTACACTATTCAAGGCTGGGCGATGGACAAGGAACGGCTCAAAAAATATGGCACCATCCTGACCAAGGACTATTTTGAAAAACAGTTGGAGGTCATTCGAGAGATTCGCCTTTCGGAGCGCCGTTTCTATCAGAAAATCACAGACATATACTCCACAGCCCTCGACTATGACCCGACGGCAAAAACCACACGCGAGTTTTTCAAGAAGGTGCAGAACAAACTGCATTGGGCCATTCACGGACACACGGCTGCCGAACTGATTTACATCCGTGCCGATGCCGACAAGCAAAACATGGGCTTGCAGACGTGGGAAGCAGCACCGAGTGGGAAGATTGTCAAATCAGATACATTTGTAGCCAAGAACTATCTTTCCAAAGAGGAAATGCAAGCGTTGGAACTCATCGTTTCCGGTTATCTTGACTTTGCCGAAAGCCAAGCCAAGCGCAACATCCCGATGACAATGCAAGATTGGGCAAAACACCTTGACCGTATCCTAATGGCCACTGAACACGAATTGCTGACCAACGCGGGAACCATTTCGATGGAAGTTGCTAAACAACACGCCGAAACAGAGTTTGAGAAATTCCGAATTGTGCAAGACCGCCTTTTCCAAAGTGATTTCGATAGGTTTTTGGAATTAGAAGAAGGACGAAAGGAATTGGAGTAACATCATCATACCAACATCGTCATATACACAGGCAACAGCAATGTGTTTTCATCATTTTGCAGGTCTTTTGTGTAAATGATTGACTTTGTGTGATAAGAGTACAAAAAATGTGCTGACCCCGAAATTTTTTCATCGAAAATTCGAGCTGACCCCGAAATTTTTTCTTTCAAAAATAGGGTTGACCCCGAAATTTATCAATCGTTATAATGAATCTCCTCCAAATTCTCCTGAATCATCTCCTTCAGGTATTTCATGATGCTGACATCGGTCATGGGCATTCCGTCTAAGGCTTCTTTGATTTCATCGGTATCGAAAACGAACTCTCCGTCGTCGGTGATGTGGGTGTAGATGAAATGGATGTCCTCGTGGGCCGAAAACAGCATCACCAACGAACCGGCCAAGTCGCCCATAGGGGGACGGTCGAGGTGGTCGTGCTGGAACCAGAAGTTCAAAACGGTGCCTTTGCCGACCTCGCTTTCGATGTTCATGCCGCCACCGGCGTTTTCGGTGTTCATCTTAATGAGCGGCAAGCCAAGGCCTACTTTGCGCGTGG
>Ga0310696_10002664_pt1 | contig 23291 bp, 6 predicted proteins | sample AusTroGonzalo_MG_4_FD_203885 | JGI IMG/M metagenome (GOLD analysis project Ga0310696, IMG submission 203885) | Bovine rumen microbial communities from tropical cattle in Woodstock, Queensland, Australia - Gonzalo_02 (v2) (version 2) | ecosystem: Host-associated > Mammals > Digestive system >...
AAGAAGACGGCTGCCTTTCTGGTGCAGGACTACCTGAACGATATGGTATGTGCCATGCTGAACAGCCGTTTCTCTGAGATTGCCCAGCAGCCCGACTGTCCTTTCATTCAGGCTCAGGCCCAGGACGGCAACTTCCTGCAGTTGGCCCGTACCAAGGATGCCCTCATGTTGATTGGCGTGGCTAAGGAAGGCAAGGACATCGAGACCCTGCAGGCTGTGGCCCGTGAGGGAAAGCGTGTCCACGACTTCGGATTCACCGCTACGGAGTATGCCCGTGCCAAGGCTGACTATATCAGTGCCTTGGAGAAGGTCTACACCAATCGCGACAAGCGTAAGAACGAGGAATATGCCGATGAGTATATCGAGAACTTCCTCGAGAGCGACCCCATCCCCTCTATTGAGGACCTCTACCAGACAATGAACGCCCTGTCGCAGCAGTTGCCTATAGATGTCGTGAACCAGTATGCCCAGCAGATCATCAGCATTGACGAGAAGAACCTGGTGGCCTTCAATATGGAACAGGAGAAAGATGGCAAGACATACGTGGCTACCGATGCAATGCAGAAGGCTGTGGAAGGTGTGCGTGCAGAGACCCTCACCGCCTGGGTGGACAATGTGAAGGAAGAGCCTCTGATGGCTGAGATGCCTGCCAAGGGAAAGATCACGAAGGAAACGGAGAACAAGACCCTCGGATATAAGGAGTTGACTCTCTCGAACGGGGCAAAGGTGATCCTGAAGAAGACTGACTTCAAGGATGACGAGGTGAGGATGCAGGCCGAGGCCAAGGGTGGCTATTCGCTCTTTGGCAAGGACGATGTGATGAACCTCCAACTCGCTGAGACGGCACAGGCATATAGTGGTCTGGGCAACTTCTCGAAGTCGGAACTCGACAAGGCACTCGCTGGTAAGATGGTCAGTTGTGCACTGTCACTCAAGGAGGACCGCCAGTATATCAGCGGACGCTCTACACCGAAGGACTTGGAGACACTCTTCCAGTTGTTCTACCTCACACAGACGAACATCAACAAGGATGAGAAGTCGATGGCTTCATTCATCAACCAGATGCAGACAGTGCTGAAGAACAAGAGCCTGAACCCCCAGTTGGTTTATCAGGACTCTCTCGAAAGCACCAGGAACTGCGGCAATCTGCTGTACAGAGTCCCTGAGGCTGAGGATATAGCCAAGTTCGACTATGAGCGTACCCTCCAGATCCTGAAGCAACTCTATCAGAACGGTGGTCAGTTCACCTATACCATCGTCGGTAACTTCGACGAGCAGGCCATCCGTCCTCTCATCGAGCAGTATATCGCTTCTCTGCCTGCTGGTAAGGCCGTCGCTACAAAGGAAGTACGCACCTTCTTCAAGGGTAGGGTCAACAACCGTTTCGAGAAGCAGATGGAGACACCTCAGGCTACAACCACTCAGGTATGGAAGAACGACAACATGGCTTACACGCTTGAGAACAAGGTGCTGCTCGATGCTGCCACCAGAGTGCTCACCCGTATCTATCTGCGTACCATCCGTGAGGAGGAGAGTGCCGCCTACAATGTGGGATGCAATGGTCAGATCAGCACGATGGGTCCGAAGCCTGTATTCTTCATCACGGCTCAGGCTCCCACGAATCCTGACAAGCAGAAGATTGCTGAGGACCTGATGATGAAGTACATCAATGAGGCTAAGACCAAGATTGCCGCCGATGATCTGGATCCCGTGAAGGAGATTATGCTGAAGCAGGCTGAGGATGATAACCGTGAGAACAGCCACTGGATGGATGTACTCACAGAGTGGACGGCAGAGGGTGTCGATTTGCAGACAGGTTATGCCGAGACCGTGAAGGCTCTGACGCCTGCAAAGATTCAGAAGTTCATCACCGACTTCCTCGCTGCCGGCAACCATGCTTCCATCGTCATGATGCCTACAAAGTAATTAAAAACACTTAATTATATAACAAAATCCGTAATCGGGGCAGCCTGATTACGGATTTTTCTTTATCTTTGTAGCCAGTATTATAACAACGCAATGGAACTGATAAAAGACAAGACTTTCGGTGGTGAGCGCCCGTTGTTCGTCACGCACGACTTAAGACTGGAAAATGTAACGATTACCGACGGCGAGTCGGGTATCAAACAATGTCAGAACATGGAGGCTTACAACTGTAAGTTCTATGGCAAATATCCTTGGTGGCACGTCGATGGAGCCAAGATTGACAACTGCTATTTCGCCTTAGGCTCACGCTCAGCCATCTGGTATACCAACGACTTGGTGATGACCAACTCACGCATCGACGGCCCGAAGTTCTTCCGTGAGATGAAGAACCTGACATTGGAGAACGTGGAGATTACCGATGCCGATGAGACCTTCTGGAAGGTGGACGGCATCCGTATCAAGAATGTGAAACTGCATGGGGGCACCTATCCTTTTATGTTTTCGAAGAATATCTATGTTGACGGTTTGGAGAGCGACTCGAAATATGTGTTCCAGTACTGCAAGAACGTGGAGGTTCACAACGCCAACATCTTGACGAAGGACTCTTTCTGGGAGTGCGAGAATGTAGCCATCTACGACTCTGTGCTCGACGGCGAATATCTGGCATGGCACTCGAAGAACGTGCGCCTCGTGAACTGTCATCTGGCAGGAGAGCAGTTGCTCTGCTATACGGAGAGTCTCGTGTTGGAGAACTGCACCATCGACCCGATGTGCGACCGTATGTTTGAGTATTCCACCGTTGAGGCGGATATCCGAGGACATATCGAGAATATCAAGAACCCGACGAGTGGACATATCATTGCCGACAGTATCGGCAGCATCACCATCGATGAGAATGTCCGTCAGCCGAATAATTGTATAATAGAGGTAAGAAAATGAAGTACGATTTCGAGGAATTGGTAGAGCGACGTGGTACGAATTGCGTCAAGTGGGATGAAAATAACGACCCTGATGTCATTCCCCTGTGGGTAGCGGATATGGATTTCAAGGCGGCCCCCGCCATTCAGGAGGCTATCCGTAAACGGGCAGAGCACGGCGTGTTTGGCTATACCCATGTAGGGGAGGACTATTACGAGGCTGTCATTTCCTGGTTCCAGCGTCGCCACAATTGGACCATCCATCGTGAGGAAATCCTCTATACCACAGGTGTCGTACCAGCCATGTCTGTCGCTATCAAGGCCCTCACCATGCCTGGCGAAAAGGTGCTCATCCTCTCGCCTGACTACAACTGTTTCTTTTCCTCCGTCCGTAACAATGGCTGTGAGGTGTTAGAGTCGCCTCTCCGTCCCATTTTCGTTGACGGGGATTTGAAATCCCCGTCCTTTGAAGTCGATTTCGATGACTTTGAAAGGAAATGCGCCGATGAGAAAACCACCGTCTTCCTGCTTTGCAACCCTCATAACCCCTGTGGTCGCGTGTGGACTCCCCAAGAGTTGGAGCGAATGAACGACATCTGTCTGAAACACGGTGTGAAAGTGGTGAGCGACGAGATACACTGTGAACTCGTGATGCCTGGTTATCATTTCCAGCCCTTTGCCGCTGTCAGTGAGGCTTGTCGCCAGAACAGCGTCATCCTCAATTCGCCATCGAAGTCGTTTAATATTGCGGGTCTTCTGACGGCTAATATCATCTGTGCCCGACCAGAATGGCGCCGTCGTCTGGATCGTGCCATCAACATCAACGAGGTCTGCGACTTGAATCCTTTTGGTCCCGTCGCCCTCATCGCAGCCTATAATGAGAGCGAGGACTGGATCGACGAACTCAACCAGTATCTCTGGGGCAACTATCAAGCCCTTTGTTCTTTCATTGATGAGAACATTCCCCAGTGGAAGGTCTGCCGTCTCGAAGGCACCTACCTCCCGTGGGTGGATATTTCAGCAATGGGTATTACGAGCCAACAACTCTGTGACCGCTTACTCGCTGAGGCCAAGGTCTGGGTAAATCCTGGCACGATGTACGGCCCCCAAAGCGGCGAGGGCTATATCCGCTTCAACATCGCCACCCAGCGCATCCGCCTGATGGATGCTCTTCAGCGCATTAGCTCAGTGATGAACACCTGACAATTGCCTTTTTTGTTAAAAAAGTGCTTTTTCCTTTTGTCATTTCATTTTTATTTTGTATCTTTGCCCCGACTTTACCTTGAAATAATTTATTTGCAATAACTAAATTTTAAGATTAAAATATAAAGATTATGAAGAAATCATTGGATTTTCGTAGTTTTGCGATGATTATCCTCACTATGATGGGATGTATCGCAGTTAATGCCAAGGTTATAATTCCTTTTGGCCAGTTGTATCAGACCGCCTGGGATGCAAAGTATTTCTATGCTCAAAGTGGTGGTGAGGCGGCACCTGATGACTGGTATGCTGCCGATTTCGACGATTCGGCATGGAGTACTCTTACCATGCCAATTACCAGCGAAGACGGTCTCGCCTATTTTAATACGATACGTCCGGACGAGCGTTGCCGTTTTTGGGTGCGAGGACATTTTACACTCAGCGAGGTAAGAGATGATCAAGTCTATTATATCCAATATGCCCACGATGATGAATGTTCTCTCTATTTGAATGGCACAAAACTATTTGATGAAAGTGGAACAGCCAATTACAATACTTATCAACTGTCAGCAAACCAGGTAAATTTGCTGAAGAAGGGTGATAATGTACTCTGTATGTATGTCAACGACAGTGGCGGTGGCGGTATGTACTTGGACTTCGGACTATATGAGGACGAAGGTGATTTCCAAGATATTGTAGCGAGCAGTGATGTGCAAATCTCTTTCTCCAATGACGCAACATATCCCTGGACACTTAATGGTTCTAATGCGGTTAATGGAAACAGGGGTAAATCATATTCAGCCTCTTGGCTTTCCATGTCGTTCTATTCAAGCAAACGCGTAGAAGTGAAATTTGACTGGTATATGTATAATTATTCCACTCATCAGGCTTTGCAAGTCTATATTGATGGCGTTTTGCAGAACAGCACTACTAATAGTAGTTGGAATACTCCGAGATTCTATTTGGATGCAGGCGAACATGTCATTGCTTTCCGGGATTCAATTGGGAGTAATGGTAACAATAATAATACCAGCGGTATAAAAAATATCAGGATACGTGAGATTAAACCTTTGGAGACAGTTGTATTGACAGAGAATTCGCAGCCAATAAAATTTGTCAATGAAGACAAATATCCCTGGACTATTGAAAATGGATATATTCAAAACGGTAACTATGGCTATAATAACACCACATCAAGAATATCTACAACCTTTACTGTAGAAAAGACCTCTAAGTTCTCTTTTCTCTATAGGTGCATGCGAGCCGATGGAAACTCTGGTAGCAGTTCTTATCATCAGACTAAGTTTAAAGTCAATGGTATACAGTTCAATTACGCAGAAAATAGAACAGAATTCAATAACCGTATGTTCATAGGCCTTGAGCCAGGTACATACACGATTGAAATTGTTGACTCTGTATGGAATACGAATACGGCCTATGTTTCACAATTGAAGGAAGTTGAATTATCTAACAATTGGATTGACGTTGATTTGGCCACAGCGGGTACACTGGGTTATGAAGTACTTTATAGTGGAAAAGCTGACGTGTTAGCAGATGTGGAATTCCTGAAGATAAGCGGTCCGATGAATGCTGCAGACTGGACAGATATCAAAAACATGACCAACCTGATAGCTCTTGACTTGAGCGGCGCTCAGATTACAGAAATTCCAAACAATGCATTCAAGGATAAGTCTATGATTAACAGCGTCATATTGCCCGAAGGACTCATACGCATCGGCGAATATGCTTTTCAGGGTACCAACATTCGTCGTGTCAGTATTCCATCTACTGTGACTACCATTTTACAATATGCATTTATCAGCACACCAATAGAATATCTTACTTTCGCTGAAAACACTCAGATTACGACCATCAACCAATTCGCTTTTGCAAACTGCTCTAAACTGCAAAGTATTGATTTCAATGGTGCAGCATCACTAAATACTATTGGCAATGCAACTTTCTTCAATTGCAGTTCATTAAGAGAAATGATTATTCCCAACACTGTTACTTCTGTTGGTTATAGCGCATTCCACGGCTGCTCTTCGATGAAGAATATTACATTTTCCAATGCACTAACGTTTATCAACGACTATGTCTGCAATGGTTGTTCGGCTTTGGAGAATATTCATCTTCCACAAGGACTAATAAGGATTAATTATGCTGCATTTAGTGGCACTCAAAGTCTGCGAAAGATCGAATTTCCCAGCACCTTGAATGAGATAAGAGCTTATGCTTTTGAGAATTGTGGGGTTGATTCTGTCCAATTGCCTATCACATTACAGTATCTGTATCGAAATGCATTCTACAATTGCCAGAACTTGAAATATATCGAACTTCCATCCTATTTGGAATCAGGTGATGCTGGATATTATACATATCGGTACTATGCAAGTGGTACAAGCATAAGTAGTAGTTACTATTATGATGGAGGCCGTTATTATGGCTACTATCAAAACTTCTACAATTGTAAGGCGATAGATAAAATTGTAATGCGTTCTGCCACGCCTCCAGTTATCAGCAGTGATCCATTTAATGATGCTCGTGCCAAAAGCGAGATCACTCTTGTTGTTCCTTCATTCTCCGTTGTGAGTTACAAGCTCGACACCTATTGGTATCAGTTCGGCACTATTATTGAGGGCAATGATGTTGACTATTGGAAACTCACTTCTCCTCTGATGCTGACCAACAATCGTCGTATGCAAGGCAAGCCCGATGTGGATCTCTATTATGGTGGTCAACTTACCGTGGGTGGTAGTGCTCCATTCCCCATGGGCCAGTTCAATATGTACGTCAATGAAAGCAACCCCGGCCGTCTGTTGAATACCTGTGAGAACATGACTGCCGATGCTGCTACGACGAAGTTTACTGTAGATGCCAACAAGTGGTATTTCTTTACTCCGCTTTACGATGTGGCGCTGGCTGATGTTGAGGTGAGCAACGATGCCTCGTATGTGTTCCGCTACTACGATGCTCAGAACCGTGCCGTAAACGGTGCCTCTGGAAGTTGGAAGAATGTAGACACTGACAAACTGTTGGGTGGTCAGGGTTACATTTTCCATTGCAACACTGCTTGCACCATTACCTTCCGCGCCGATGCCAACGGTCAAAAGACTCTCTTCGGCACGAAGGATGTGACACGCTCACTCACTGCAAACGAGGCTGAGAGTACTGCAAACCGTTCATGGAACTACGTGGGTAATCCCTATCCCTGTTACTACGACATTTTCTATATGGATTTTACCGCTCCCATCACCGTGTGGAATGGCAGCACTTATCAGGCCTATTCAATAGTTGACGATAACTTTGTACTGCGTCCCATGCAGTCGTTCTTCGTGCAGAAACCCGATGCTGTAGATCAAATAGTTTTCCACAAGGAAGGCCGACAACTCACAACCGACATCGTACATGCTGCCGGTGCTCGTGCAGTAAAGGCCAGCAACCGTCATGTCTTCAACATTCAGATTGAGAACGGCGAGCAGAATGACATGACACGTGTTGTCATCAACAATGAGGCTTCCACAGGCTATGAGTTATCATGTGATGCAGCCAAGTTCATGAGTTTCGAGCCCATCGTCCCGCAGATTTACACCATTGACAGAGATGGAAACAACTATGCCATCAACGAGCGTCCGCTTGACAACGGCAAGGTGAAGTTAGCCTACTATGCTGGTCAGGAAGGCTACTACACCATCAGTGCACTGCGTGCCGATGGCCAGGTGACCCTCTATGATGCCGAACTGAACAAGACCATCGACCTCACACAGGAAGGCTATGTCTTCCACAGTGAGGCTACCAGTGGAGCGAACAGCAGTCGCTTTACGCTGACATTCAAGGTGGGAGGTTCTAGTACGACTTCTATTGAGGAACTGTCAATCTCAGACGGTCAAGATACTGATCTCTATGACCTGCAGGGTCGTAAGACCACAACTGCGCATAAGGGCCTCTATATACAGAATGGAAAGAAGGTCGTGCGTAAGTAAAAACTGTGAGCAGCCAAATGGTAAATCGTAAATCTGTAAATCGTAAATGACTATGCGAGGTTTCAAGTATATACTCTTCGTGCTGGCACTTATAGTAAGTGCCGGCGCGTGGGGGCAATACAACCCCTCGAATCCCGCCGAGCCAGGGGCACCGGTCATGCAATACGTGCTGACGCTCCAGGCCGACCCATCGGGGGGAGGCAGTTTCAACCTGAACGCAACGTCGAATCATGCTGTAGGCGAGACGTTCTGGGTTCAGGCCAACAAGGCCTCAAACTTTACGTTTGTGGAGTGGACGCAGGATGGTGAAGTGGTGTCTACCAACTACCGCTTCCAGTACACCATGCCCGCCCATGCTGTGACGCTCATTGCCCATTACCGCTATACGCCTGGCAGTCCGTCGGAACCTAACGAACCCGATATTCCTGCCAAGCCTGTTTACTCAAATCTATGGCTCACCGCACAGCCTTCGGGCGGTGGAAGTTTCAATGTCTCTTCTGGTACCAGTTACGAGGTGGGATCTTCTGTCCGTGTACAAGCCAACCCCGCCTCGAATTTTACCTTTGTGAATTGGACGCAGGGCGGAGAAGTCCTATCAGAGAGCCGTACCTTCAATTATGTGATGCTTGAGGGAACCGACGCCAACCGTCTGGTGGCTCACTTTACCTATACGCCTGGCAGTCCAGGCGAGCCGAGTGAGCCAGCGTCAAAGAAGATCTATCACCGTGTCTATCTGATGGCTGACCCCTTGGGTGGTGGCTATTTCAACACCGAGAGCGGCAACCAGTTTGAGGAAGGCACTCAGCAGACTTTCCGTGCATATAATAATACTTGGTACACGTTCCAGAACTGGACTCGCGATGGCGAAGTGGTCTCGACCAGCAGTAACTATACGATGACCATCCCTACCGAAGACGTGACACTTGTGGCTCACTACAGTTATAACTACAATCCTGGTAACCCGGGCGAGCCAGGGCAATCGACGGCAAAGCACCTCAGCGTCTACGGCATGACGGCTAGTGGCTCAAGGAGCCAGACGATTATTTATCCTTTGTTCCTTGAAAATACTGAAGACGTGTATGGCGTGACCGTGGTGGTAAACTTCCCCGAGGGCTTTACGGCAAACACCAACAATCTGATGTTGGGTGAGCGTGCCGCTGGCCATAAGTTGAACGTAGAGGCTCTTGAGGACAACGCTTATCGCTTCGACCTCACTGGCGACCAACCACTGACGGGCAAAAATGGAAAGATCTTCGATATACCGATTACCATCAGCACAGACTGTAAACCCGACCAAAGTTATGAGGTGGTGCTGAAAAATGCCGCCCGCATCAATCTTGACGGTTCGAAGGAGGTCATCAACACCCGCAAAGGCTACATTTTTGTGGAGGACATAAAGGAAGACGGCCTCTATGCACAGTTCGCTTACGAGAAACTGCAGAACCGTGTACAGTTCAACAATTACTCTGCCGACAAGGCCATCAGTTACAAATGGGACTTCGGCGACGGCACTTCCAGTACCGAGAAGAACCCCATGCATATTTATGAAACTTCTGGCTATTACGACGTGACACTCACTGTGCGCGGACAGAGCGGCAGTGACGTGGCACAGATGACTGTGTTTATCAACGACGAGTCGACGTGGGTTGTCGATGGCGTATTCTTCCTTGACAACGAGATAAAGGGCGTGCGTTATTTCACTACGGCTCAAGACCTCTTCACATTCCTTTCTGCCCAACCTATCGTAAGTAACCTGAAAGTTAACGTGAAGGCTAGCGAGACGTTTAATGATGCTTTAGAACATATAGAACACATAGAAACCATAAAATCGGCTTTGGCAAAAGATGGTTATACGCTGACCATTGCCGCCAATGGCGAAGGTTCGGCTCCAATCTTGAACTTTGGAACAAGCGGTTCTGCCATTAATACCGATGTGGTGGACCTCTTCATCGCCCTTGGCCGACTCATGGTGTGCGACGGCGTGCAACTACAGTTGTGGGGCATCGGCTTTAATCCGACAATGCTGCCTTCCATTGAGGCTGGCCAAACCGTGCTCAGTGGCGAAACTACCGAAGAGGTGGATTTCTCGTTGGTGAGTACTGACCTTACTTTTACATGGACGGCCACTGCCGATGTGGAGACTGCTGTGGGCTATGAGACCGGAGGCACGGGTAACATACCCTCGATGACCGCTACCAGCGGCAGTGCCAACGATGCACACCTTAGATATAATATAATAGCATCATACGGTGGAGAAACCTTCTTTGAGACCTCTCACACCATCACTCTGAAACCCTCGTTGGAAGGTTCATTCACCGAACTGACACCTGCTGACGGTTCACAATTGGAGAATACGACGGTGACACTGACTTGGAACAGCATCACCAATGCCGTTTATGACGTCTACTTGTGGAATGCAGCCAACCAGCGTCCCACAACACCCGTGGCACAGGGTATCAGCGAACTGACCTACACCTCACAAAATTTCTGTCAGAACATGAAGTCGTACAAGTGGCAGGTTATTGCCCGTAATGCCTCGCAAGAACTGCCCAGCGATACCATGCACTTCTCCATCCGTTTGCTACCCGACCTGCACCTCTACAGCGTGCAGACAGTGGGGGATCTGGAGGCCGGTCGCAAGGCCACCATCGAGTGGACGGTGCGCAATGATGGCGACGGTTCTACCTTCGACTATACGTGGCAGGACCGCGTGTGGCTGGTACCCGATGTCTATGGCGGTACTAACCAAAGCACATGCAAACTATTAGCCACCGTGCCTAACGCGATGGCTTTGGCCAGCGGTCAGCAGTACACTAACAGCGTGGAGGTGACGCTTGATGAACAGTCGTATGGCAGCTACTACTTGCTGGTATCTGCCGACATGAGCAGTGTCACAAAGATTGAGTGGAGCAGCGTGGGCGGTACAATCGTCAACCCCTATGCGCCAGTGCTTGGCGGCAATGCTGACGAGGGTTCCTATCCACATGTCTTTGCCACTACGGCTGCCACTGGCAACCAATTGGAAGAACACGGAGAGACGGCAACGCACTGTGACAATTTCTTCTATCAGAAGGTGGACATTGCCATGCCTACCATGGATGAGGGGGATTGGAACATCTTGCAGCAGGCTTACCAAGACATGGGAAATGGCGAAGGCTGGACAAAGCCATGGAACTTTGACGTGGAACGTCGAACCGTACAGACACTGCCTGGCGTGAACATACTCCGTGGACACGTGACAAGTATTGACCTGTCGAATAATAAACTGTCTGGTACATTCCCCGTTACCTTGCTTACACTGCCGCAACTCCGTTCGCTCAACCTAAGCGGCAATCAGTTGTCGGGCGAGTTGGGAGGAAATTTAGCAATCAATTCTCCGGTAATCAGTTCGCTTAATATTTCCAATAATCAGTTCTCGGGTAATATCGGGGCGTTTACAGTTCAATTGCCTAATTTGGAAACACTCTATGCTGAGTCGAATCACTTCGACCAGGTAACTCCGATGATTGCACCCACTGTGACAACGCTGAAGATTGGTAACCAGAGTTTGGTGAAGACATTGGACGTTGACCTCACCAGCATGTCTGTGGCTGAGTTGATGGAACAAATGCCTAATATATTGCTCTACAAGCACAAACAGCAAACCTATGATAACGGCGTTTCATTTATTGCCGCTGCTGATGACGGCTGGCAGACCACCATTGACATCAGTCCTTCTGATGTGAAATTTACTAAGAAAAGCGACGATAATACATATTGTGGAAAGAATGGCGACATACTGCAAATTGCCACAGACAGCGGAGATGCTAAAGGTACGGCACTCAGTATGAAGCTTTCCTTCGGTCAGGGTGATGCCAACTTCAGTGGCAAGGCTGATGTGGTGGATTTGCAGGCTCAGATTAATTATGCTTTTGAAGACTATAATGACCGCCCCTTCAATTTCACAGCAGCCAATCTGTGGGTTGACGAGGTCATCAATGTGCAGGATGTGGTGAAGATGATCGATCTGCTTCTCTTTATTGACGATGCTGCCACTGCTAGATCTTACACGGCACACATGTCGCGTCTGCGTCATGGTTCCGAGAGAAACGAAAAGGCTACACTATTTATAGAGGGTGGCATATTGTGGATAGACACGGAAATACCTGTGGCAGCATTTGAGGTGGCACTAGCGTCCGCCGATGCCATTAGTATGTGCAACAGTCTGCGCCAGATGGGATTTACCGTACGAACCAACAGCAATGGAACTCGCACACATATTGTGGGCTACTCCATGAGTGGAGCATCAATCGCCATTGGTAAAATGGCAATCTGTGAGTCGCTGCAGACAGACGTTAAGATCGTCAATGCTGTGCTCTCAGATGTCAATGCCAATGAGATTGCTGTAAAAGTGATTTCCGATAGCAATCCAACAGGGATAAATGATGAAATGAGGACATGGGATGAAGAGTCGACGACTGTACTCTATGACCTTCAGGGCCGCCGTATCGATTCAAAAGTCTTGGTTCCCAATTCTCGACCCAGAAAGGGTATCTACATCCAGAATGGTAAAAAGATAGTGAGATAATCGTTATGTTGTCTGAACCTAATAGTTAAAGAAAAGATGAAAATAATAAATAGAACAAGGTACTTGCTACTGACACTACTGATGCTGTTGTCTGTTGGCGTGTGTGCACAACAGAAAAATGTGGTTAGCGTACCCAATGCCAAAGTGTCCATAGGACAGGCTCAGTTGCCGGTGCATATAGAGAATACTGATGAGATTATCGCGGCACAGTTCGACCTGACACTGCCTTCGACCATATCTGCTGGTACTGACGCCGAGTTGACGAACCGCTGTGACGGACATGCCGTTATCATACGGAAAATGGAAGCTACGCGTTATCGTGTAATGCTTTATTCTGACGAGAACAAACCCCTACAGGGGCAGTTGGGCATAGTGCTCTATATCCCGCTGAATATTCCGCAAACGGTGGTTGAAGGCAGTGAACTGCCACTCGTCATTAGTAATGCCACCCTCACCGTGTCGGGCGGTGCCAACGTACTCACCGACACGAAGGCTGGCAAACTCATTGTCTCAACGCTGCCAGACCTCACTGTGAAAAGCATTACCACTGAGAACACGACCATCACTCCAGGTGAGCGCATGTCGCTATCATGGCAGGTCCAGAATGTGGGCGGCGCAGAGACTGGCGGAGGCTGGAGCGAGCAGATCTTACTCGTGAATAAGCGTGGCACCGTAACTAAACTTATTGGTACCGTCTATCAGGAGGAGACATTGGGGGCTGGCGCCGTGATGAGTCGGCAGACCGATATCACCGTGCCACAACTCCTTGGCATAGAGGGAGATGCTTACATACAGGTCAAAGTGATTGCCAACAGTGATACAGGTGAGTCATCGCTGGCAACAGGTAACAACACCTCGCAGTCTGATAATGTGTTCACCTTGGCAAAACGACTCTTCGTGGAGCCTAATCCTGTTAGCATTACTGAGGGCAGGTCTCAGCGTGTAGCTGTTAAGGTGAGCCGTAGCGGTGACTGGAGTTGGGAGCAGAACTTTACACTCAGTACTACAGAGGACAGCCGAGTTTCACTGCCCACGCAGGCTACTATTCCTATCGGGCAGTCGGGTGCCATTGTTTATATGACCATTAGCGACAATCAGGTACTTGACGACAATAGCATTGTCATCATCACTGCCAAAGGCAAAGACTATCCCGAAGCTACGGGGCAATTCATCATTGAGGATAATGAGTATCCTGACCTGATACTTAAAGCCTCTAACTCTGTCATTACCGAAGGTGAGACCTTCCTGCTCACAGTAACGACGAGCCGCGTCTCGTCACAGCCCATTGACGTAACCCTTAGCAGTGAGAATGTCAAACGCTTCTCGTTTCCGCAGACGGTGACGATACCTGCTGGCGAGATATCGGCAACAGTGGAGGTAACCACCATCGATGATGAGGTCCCCAGCCTTGACCTGTCGAATGCGTTTACAGCGTCGGCTCCTAAACACAACAAGGCCGAGGCCATCATATTGCTGAAGGACAACGACTTGCCTGTGCTGGAGTTGCAACTCACGCCGACTACAGTGCAGGAGAGTGCCGGAGTCGTAGCCGTAGCAGGTGTACTGCGCCGTACTACAAAAACCAATAGTAAGATAACGGTAAAACTTACCGACGATGCTGGTGGCGGTCTCTATTTCGGCAATCGTACACTTGTGCTCAATAAAGGCGTGGAGGAGGTCCACTTCAACTTTGGACCAGTAGATAATGCAGTTGTCGATGGGGATCGCACCTATACTGTCACTGCTGCTGTGTGGCTCTCATCATGTAGTTGTGGTGCAACAGGCGAATCGGCTGGCTATGTCGAGGCTCAACTTCAGGTGCTTGACAACGATGGCGCTGCTCTAAACATCACTTCCTCGCAGAGTACGGTGAAGGAAGGTGGAACGGCCACGCTCACCGTGAGCCGTAATACAACAGATACGACAAAACCGCTGACCGTAACACTCAGCAGTGACTATGAGCAGGGGCTGACCTATGAGCATATTGTCACCATTCCTGCAGGGAAACAATCGGCAACGGTAGAAGTTAACTCTGCATCGAACAGCGTGCAGGGTGATAGCCATACCGTCATATTCACCGTACAGGCTGACGGCTATGCCACAGGCACCTGTTTCTTGATGGTCACTGACCAGACGCTTCCTGACGCACGTATCAGTAGTATCGTTGCCGATGTGACGGAAACCGAGGTTGGAACCAATGCCAAGTTGACTATTGAGGTGGTGAACGACGGTGCTGCAGATCTTCCTGCAGAGATTGCAGTGAAGGTGTTTCATCGCGGAGAGGCTACTGCCATAGGAACGCTTTATACTTCAGCACCTCTTGCTATTGGCGGCAGCCTGACACTCACCAAGACCATCACGCTGCCCACTACTGTAGGGAACCACAACTATTATGCTGTCGTAAACGAACCTACCAGCGTTCAGGAGTTGTCGCACAACAATAACACCTCAAAAGATGTCGTTGTCAAGACCATTGCCCCCTTCAGTGTAACAGTCACTACTGATAAGGCAGTCTACAACCAAGGTGAGAAAATCTTGATAAGTGGCCAACTGACAGGCAACAACACCGCCAATGCCCAGGTTGATCTGTACATTATCAACGATGGCACTCGTCAGGGACAGACCTTCACCACCGATGAACAGGGAGCGTTCTCCTTTGAGTGGCTGCCTTATGCCTTACAGTCAGGTCATTTTACTGTGGGTGCATGCTATCATGGCGAGGGGTTGAAGACAGAGATGGCATCGTTCGATATATATGGACTGAGACGTAGCGGTTCTGGATATGCGACATGCGAGGTTGCAGATGGAGAGACCGCAACAGGCACATTAGGATTCTACAACCCAGGCATTTTAAACCTTACCGGGGTGAAGGCTGAGATTATTTCTGCGCCTGAAAATTGTGAGGCTTCTATAGAGATGCCCTCGACAATCAATGGTGGGCAGACCGTCAATCTGGCTTATACTTTAAAGGGTACTGAACCCAGTGCGGAACGTAAATGGTATGATATCAAAGTACATATCACCACTAACGAGGGTGTTACACTCGATGCAACCATCTATTTCTATTGCTATAATAACATCGCTCATCTGGTGTCCGATGTCGGCAGAATCAATACCACGATAACGAAGGGCACAACACGCGACTATCCCATTCAGATAGTCAATACCGGTAAGGGCGCATCTGGTCCTGTTACGCTGGCTCTCCCAGAGTGGATGAGTTGCGCCTCAGGCACCACCCTTCCCTCTATGAATTATAACGATACGACAATGGTCGTGTTACGAATGACCACCAATGACAAGATGCAACTCAACATGCCTGTTACTGGCACCATTGGTGTCAATTGTGCAAACGGTAACGGACTTACCATCACTTATAGCGTTGAACCTGTATCGGAAGAGACAGGAGCGCTTATCGTTGATGTGTGCGATGAATACACTTACAATACTGCTGAAGCCCCCCACGTGGCAGGAGCCGAAGTTGTGATACGTCATCCTTATACGGGTGCTGAGTTAGCAAGAGGCATGACTGGCGAAGATGGCTTGTTCTCGCTTGACCTGCCCGAAGGTTACTACAAGGTAGTCGTTTCGGCAGACAAACATGAGCAGTACACAAACTTCTGTAGTATCAATCCCGGAAAGACTGAACGACTGACGGTGAATATCAGTTATCAGCCGATAACTGTTCAGTGGAATGTTGAAGAAACCGAGGTGGAAGACACTTATGAGATTGTCACTACTGTGCAATATGAAACCAACGTACCCATGCCAGTGGTAAAGGTAACGTTGCCAAAAAGCATTGACGGTGACAATATGGCCGTTGGCGATGCCGTCATGATCAACATGCTGCTCACCAACGTTGGACTTATTAATGCTCAAAATGTTGTATTAGACTTACCTACGAACAAGACAGAATGGAAATATGAGGCTTTGGCCTATAACGAACCATTTACGCTTGCTCCTCAGCAGATGGTGTCTGTGCCCGTAAAAATCACTCGTATTGCCGATGAATCCCTGAATGGATCACGGGCATTCAGAAAAACCCGGAGTCTACCGCAAGACTTTAATAACTGTATGGCAGCTTTGGGTTCTGAATATGAGTATCTTTGTGGAACAGAGTTGAAAAACAATGCTGCGGCTGAACGAATGGCCATGAAGATGTGCGCCGTTTCAGCTACCATGAGTGCTATCGGAAATGCTTTAGGTGGCATCTTCGGTGGCGGTGGTGGCGGCGGTGGAACCGGTGGCCCTGGTGGTGGTCCTGGCGGTGGCACCGGCGGTGGTGGCGGCGGTGGTGGCACCACTCACTATAATCAGGCCACCCAGTCACTCGACATCTGCGACCCGTGTGATGCTGCCCGCTTGGAACAAATGATAAACACTGCACTTGGGTTTACATGGTTTGGTCCTATCAACGATGCGTTGGACGATGTCGCTGAGGCTGCTCAGGAGCATCGTAAGACTGGGAAATATCCTGGTGCAATATGGTATGTGAAGAAAATTGGAGGCCAGTTGTTCGATGCTGTTTTGGGCACCGTACTCGATACCAAACTCTTTGAGGGAGCCAGTGATTTCTGGTCATTGGGTGACGGCATTATCGGTATTGTTACCGCTTGTGATGACATTGACGGCGGACAGTCAAGCAACTCCAGAGGGAAGAAATCTCCCCGAAAAGCCTCAAAACATAGTTGGGTGGAGGAGTTTGATGGTAAAGCACTTGAATACGTTAATCAGATCAACCTCATGAAGGAACTGATGTCCTACACTTTCGGTGATGAGATATGGTATAACGAGCCCGATGAGCAAAAAGCAGACTTTATCAAATATGTATGCGAACTGCCCGATGATGTTATTCCTACCGACGAGCAATTGATGGCTCATAAACCTGAAGGCGTGACACTCTCCCAGATGCGGGCATTTGTCAACCATGTGTATGGGGTCGGTTCCAATACTCCGACAGCAGAAGCCTTTGAGGAGAAGTTGGACGAGTTTACCCAAATGAATGAGACGTCAAGGGAGAAAGGATACCTGTCGATGACCGACGAATTCTTCAGTTCGTATGATTCCTATCGTCAACGCTATGAGCATATGGCTGAGTCTTCTGTCTGTGCTACCATCACCCTGCAGTTCAAGCAGACGATGACCATGACGCGCCAGGCTTTCCGTGGTTCGCTGATTGTGTTCAATGGCCACGAAAGTATTCCGATGCGTGATGTGAAGTTGTCACTTGAGGTTACCAATAAACTGACGGGACAGGTGGCAACCAGCCATGAATTCCAAATCAATCCCGAATCTCTTAACGGCTTTGTGGGAGCACTCGATCTTAGTAGCGGCTGGACTCTGGAGGCAAACAATACCGGTACGGCCACCGTACTTTTCATCCCTACGAAGTATGCCGCTCCGACGGAACCCGAGGAGTGGTCGTTTGGTGGTACTCTTTCCTATCAGGATCCGTTTACTGGCTTGGAGGTGACGCGCGAATTATATCCTGTCACACTCACAGTGAAGCCTTCTCCGGAACTGGATTTGACTTATTTCATGCAGCGTGATGTTTACGGTGATGATCCGTTGACACTTGACGTTGTAGAGCCCATGAGGCCCGCTGAGTTTGCACTCATCATTAATAATAAGGGCAATGGCAATGCTACGAATGTAAAGATGGTGACCGAACAGCCAGAGATTATCGACAACGAGAAGGGACTCTACATCGACTTTGAACTCATCAGTTCACAGGTGAACGGCGGCGATGCAGCCCTGTCGTTCGGACAGAGCATTGCCAACGACTTCGGCACCATTCCCGCCCATTCGCAGATGTATGCCCAGTGGTGGCTGACCAGTTCATTGCTCGGTCACTTTGTCGATTATAAAGTGGAGGCTACCCACGTCACCAGTTATGGTAATGAAGACCTCTCGCTGCTCGACCAGGTGACTATCCATGAACTGATTCACGGCTTTGACATGCCTGAAGGCAGTCTGTTTGGCGGTCCTTTGAAAGGAAGGGCATTCTTAGTGAATGATATCTTGGATGCCAACGACCTGCCAGACAAACTCTATTTTACCAATGGTGACACCGCCAATGTGGTGATGACTAATAGGGCACAACTTGTCCGTAAATCGTCGACAACCTACCAACTTATCATCACACCGTCGGAGGCAGGCTGGAACTATGGCTCGCTGATAGACCCGACACACGGCTATTCAGAACTGAAGAGCATTGTACGGGAGAGTGATGGCAAGGAACTGGGCAATACCCGTTTCTGGCAGACCGATCGCACACTGCGTGATGGCAAGGACTGGCTCTATGAGTACCGCCTGCACTTCGTCGATGAGTTCAAGACAGGTAGTCCCATTACTTATGTGCTAACCTTTGACCCTGTGCCTGACACGGTGCTTAAGGTGGCCTCGATTGGTGTTGTTCCTGAAGACGGACAAATTGCAGAGGAATCTATTGAGACTCTTACTGTGGACTTCAACAAGGAGATTGATGCTTCTACTTTCACAGGAGATGACATCACCTTCGCTGTACAGGGTGTGAAAAAGAATGCCAACCAGATCAAAATCAGTACCAAGGACAACAAGAGTTTCAAACTTGATATGAGTGCCATGAACGATACGTTGAGTAATGGGTACTATACTCTGACCGTTCAAACATCTGAAATCACGGACGCTGAGGGCTACAAGGGTAAGGAGGGTAAACTTGCTAACTGGATATTGTTCCGTGGTGGCCTTGTCCAGTTGACCACCTCGGCTTATCCTCTGAATTCAGGAACTGTAATGCGAAAGCCGGCTAATGGCGCATTAGCAAGAATGAATGCACCTAAGGATGGTAACGAGATGACGGCTCAATATGGTTCGACGGTCGTTCTGGTGGCAAATGCCAAAGAGGGCTATGAGTTTGCTAACTGGACTCTTAATGGCGAGGTTGTATCCACAGAACCCGAATATGAGGCACTGGCTATTAGTGACCTGAATATTGTGGCTAACTTCACCAAGAAGTCGTATAAAGTAGATATTGAAAGTGAGAATGAAGGTGGTATCGTCACTGGATTATCCACAGGTATCTATGAATATGAGACCCCTTTGAAGTTGACTGCCGTACCTGGCGAAGACTTTGGATTTGTGCACTGGATTGTGAATGGTGAGGTCGTGTCATCTGGTGACGCAACGTTATCGATTAACGTAGGCAAAGATTTGGATATCAAACCTGTGTTCAAGCGTGAATACTATCGTCAGACGATGACACTTGCCAGAGGCTGGAATTGGCTGTCTAGTTATTTGAATGAGCCGATAGTCGTAGAAGAACTTCCAAGTTACATTGACCGTGTTGTAGGCCAGACAGATGAACTCATTCGAGACCCGCAGTTTGGACTGGTGGGCAATCTCAGTGAATTATCCCCAGGAAAGGCCTATAAACTTGAGACTTCACGGGCGTTTAACAATACTTTCCGAGGACATCGCTATGATACAAGTAGTTCGCCTATCGCTCTGCATAAGGGATGGAACTGGGTTGCATATCCTTATTCGGAACAGGCTTCGTTGGGAACAGTAATCTCTAATGCTTCTGAGGGGGATTATATCACTTCACAGACGGGATTTGCTGAGTATTCTGACGGTGTGTGGGCTGGCTCGCTTGCTGTGTTCACGCCAGGCAACGGTTACTTGTATAAGTCAATGACAGAAAAGGCTCTGGCCTTCGATTTCTCTACGGTATCTGCGCTAAGTCGTATGAGGACCAAAACTATGGAGGCTGATCTGCCTACGGATGAGAATATGGTTGACATCCGCCGTTACCCAAACACCATGAACATAACAGTGCAGTTGTTCCGTGACGGAATGCAACTCAATGCTGGCGAATATAATATTTATGCGATGGCAGATGGCGAGATGCGTGGTGTAAGCAAGCAGGTGGGTGACAAACACTACTTGACTGTCTACGGGTTAAACCCTGTTGATATATCATTCGTTGCGGAATCTGCATTGACAGGGGAGTTGTTTGAAGTTCAAGAGGTGTTGAAATTCCATGATGACGTAGTGGGTAGTCGTAAGAGTCCATTCATTATGAATATTGGAAACATCACAGGTATTGATACTATTGGTAATGACAGATGTCCTATGACGGTATACAGCCTGCAAGGTAATCTCATCAGTCGCGATGCAACCTTGAAGACACTGCATCTTTTGCCGAAGGGTGTCTATATTATCAACGGCCAAAAATGCTTCATAAAATAGGATATGGTATTGTAAAACCAGAACAGTATGACGATAATAAAAAAATGAATATGAGAACAAATAAAGTTATTCTATTTTTATCCACTCTGTTAATGGGTGCTCTTGGGGGATATGCCCAAGAGAGCACCCACTGGCTGTGCGATATCTATAGTTATCAATACGATATGACTGTCTATTTTGATTTGGAGAAAGACGGGGCCGCTGTTTCAAACAGAGATGATTTTGAAGTTGCAGCCTTTGTCGGCTCTGAGTGTCGTGGAGTGGGGGAGTTCCTAACGGTTAATGGCACTGCGAACTATGGCTATCTTCGTGTGAGAAGTAATGTTTCAGAAGGAGAACAGATAAGTTTTAAAGTCTACCAGAAAACAACAAGAAGAGTTCTTGAGATTTCTGAGATTCTTGATTTCAACAATCAGGGAATTATTGGACTGCCTAGTTCTCCATTTATACTGAATCTTCCTAATATTATGCCTGGTGATGTCAATAAGGACGGTTTGATTGATGCCAAAGATGTTGTTGACTTGGTAAGTTATATGATGGGCAAGAAGGAACTTGACTTTAACGCAGTTGATGTCAATGGTGATGGTGAGGTTAACAGCGCTGATGTCATCATGACGGCGAATGCCATCTTGAATGAATAATCTCGCTGTCATTTAGATAATCCCTATGACTTATTCAGATGGCACTTTCGACTCATTCGGATAATCTCTATGGGGGGATAGGGATTATCCGGAAGAGTCGAAAGCATTATCCGAACACCTCTAATGCTATATTCGGACGATTGCAAACTGCCATTCCTGTCAGAAATGACTTAAAAAGCCCTCCATCTTGCTTCTAATTCAAACAAAATGGAGGGCGGTTTTTAAGGAGTTTTTCTTAACAAACGAGACTTGGTCTCACTGCTCCGTTAGTTGATCAGGAAGATCTTCGTATTGCCTTTGTAGGTGGCCTTGATGGTGGCGCGGCCCTCGATGATGGGGCTGATGTCGAACTTCACACCTGGCACATCGGCTGTGGCAGCGAGTTTGCTGCCGTTAACCAACCTGCCAAACACCTGATAGCGGTTCTGCTCTGCATAGCCGTTTTGGGCATTGAAGCGGACAGGCGTTGTGGGGATATTGAGTTTCTGACCGTCGGCAGTGATAGTCACCTGTGGCACAGCCTCTGGCTCAGATAATTGTCCATCCTTGCAGAAACCGATACCGTGGAGGTCGAAGAGACCCTGCGGACGCTGTGGCTGCTGGGGACCACGACGACCACCCCACTGGGGCTGTTGTGGAGCCTGTACCTCAGGACCTTCTGCCACGAGGTAGATGGCGTGCTTGCCTGTCAGTCCCTCGACGGCAGGTACTTTATTGACATACGTCTTAGCCGTTTGCGGGCCAGTAGCATCGATGTTGAAGACGGTTATCTCCTGACCCTTCCAGGGATCATCGAGACGTACGTGAATCTTAAAGGCCCCCTTGCCGCTATGGGTGAGGTTCAGACAAAGACATGTACCGTCGCCCTGCTTCGTACCCTCGAAAGCCTTGCAGCCCTTGGTGTCCTGAGCCAGACCACCGAAGCCGAAGTACTTGAAGCCGATGATACCACCATTGGTGATACCGGCGAGGTCCATCGAGTTGTTCCAAACGTCGTGGTTGTCCTGCATCCACTCGTTGCTGTTGGTACCGCCATACACGAAGCAGGCATAACCTGCAGAGTAATAAGCATAGGGGGGCAGACCGAAAATCTGGAAACCCTCACTGGTCACCTCAGCACCGGTGTATTCGTTGCCGTCTGCTGCCTTAGCCGTCCACACATTATCGGTGGCGTAGGGGTCATAGCCCGTAATCTTCACGACGCCACCCTTGGCTACGGGTTTCTTATCCCATGTGATCTTCACGGGAGCCACCATCGTCTGACGGGCATTACCGAAGCCGCGTGGCGGACGGTGATAGAATACGTACCACTGGCCATTGATCTCCTGAATAGAACCGTGGGTATTGTGGCCGAAGTTGGTGGTGATGAGTTTGCTGCCATCCTCGCCTGTCACGACGCCACGGGAGTCAACGAGCACGCCACCAGAGCGCCAAGGACCGAGAGGAGAATCTCCGAAAGCATAGCGCAGGGCAGAGTTGGTATTACCCAAGCCGTATTCCTTGCCACTATAGCCAGAGAACACCATCACGTACTTGTTGCCCACCTGACGGATGGACGAAGCCTCGAAGAAGTTGAAGTCGAGCGGGTTCTGTCCCTCATAAAGGGCTTTATATACACTGCCCTCCCTGTCAAGCAGACGTCCATCGGCACTGCTGGCAGGGATGAAGGGATCGATGGGCTCTGTACCCTCACGTTTCGAGTACATGGTCTTCTGGTCGAGTTCAACAGCGGTAGAATGCTGGAAACCGTAGAACACGTAGGCACGATAGCCAATATCGTAATCCTTGTCCTTCTTGTTGGTGATGGGCTCGATAAATACCGAGGGATCGA
>Ga0310696_10002665_pt1 | contig 23290 bp, 28 predicted proteins | sample AusTroGonzalo_MG_4_FD_203885 | JGI IMG/M metagenome (GOLD analysis project Ga0310696, IMG submission 203885) | Bovine rumen microbial communities from tropical cattle in Woodstock, Queensland, Australia - Gonzalo_02 (v2) (version 2) | ecosystem: Host-associated > Mammals > Digestive system >...
TTTAAGTTCATCTTCTGTCCAATCATGATTGATGAACTCGCCATATCCGAATTCCATACCAATCTTCTTTGCATTCTGACGAATACATTCTTCTGTAACTCCACAAATTTCTGCTACTTCTCTTGTTCTCATATTTAATTCTCCTATTTACTCAATTTCCAAATTACTATCGTCGTAACTAAGCATGCGCTCGAGCACAGACAACTGATTCTCCATATCCTTGTATGCTCCTTCTGCTTCTGCAATTGCTCTTCGCAAATTTCCCAATTCTTCAAAGCCGTATCTAAATCTTTCTTCAGATCTTTCTGTACTTGCTCTGATTTCTGCAGCGCATCTTTGGCTGTCTCGTATTGTTTCGATAGAAGCGTCAAGTTGTTTGTTAACAAGTTCAAGTTCAGCTTCAAGTTCTCGTTCTCTTTCTGTTGCTCTTTGTAGTTCTGCTCGAACCTGTCCAAACTCTCGTTCACCTTGTCCCATTGAAACAAAGGATCTGCAAAAACAAAAGATCGCAAGACAGTCAAACAAAATACCAAAAACAAAAGCTTTTTTAGCACTCACTTAATTCTCCTTAATTAAAAGTAACTTGTAAATACATCTTGTCACCTGGAATGTGATACCAACCTGGCCCGTGATACACTTTGTCAATTCCAAAATACTTTAAATACTCTTCTAAGGCTTCTCTGTTGTTGAATGTTTTTTCAACCCAAGGTACTCGAGAGTAACGTGGATCTACCGTAATTTTCCAACTCATTCTAAATCCTCCTAAAATATTTCCTCGTTTCTAAACACAATATCGTTAAGATATTCTAAAGACTCGGTGAAATCTATTCTCTGTATTTCTTTAAAAATACTCTCACCTAATTCATCAATTTGGTGACTAAATCCGCAGATACCTAAAACCTCATTTACCTCAGGATCCGTTACTTCGTAAATATACGAACAACCGTCATTTAATTCTACGTCCCAAAATCCTCTTGGACTTTTTCTAATCTGTAACGTATATTTCATCTTAAATCTCCTCTAATACCAAACTCTTTTGTCATCTACTAGTTTCCAGTGTTTTCCTTTGTGAGCCTCAGATAGTTTTTGCTTTTACTATTCCAAATACTTGAATTTTTACTAATCATTTGTTAGTCCTCCTAGGGCAGCTCTCAGCCAGGTACCTCTCTTTAGTTTTAATTTTCTTGTCTAAATCACACAATCTGTCTAAAAAAGTCTCGCTGATTACATCCCAATGTTTAATCGGGAAATCTACAGCTGCTTTTTTAACTCCTTCGTATGCCTCTGCAAGTTTTTCTCTTTCTTTTCTAAACTTTTTCAACATACATTTCGCGTAAGCAATTGATGATTTTGTTTTCATATACATTCACTCCTCTTAATTAAGTATGATTTTAATATAGGTATTAATTAGTGTAAGATTACTAAAAAGATTAAAAAAGCAAAAAGAAAGGTCGGAATACATCCGACCACTTAAATAGGAGATTTTGAGAAAGAACCGTAAAAATCTGTCTCAGATATAGTTAAATTAGTGGAGTTAATTTTTTCGAGGTTCTTCACTATCTCCTAGTACCTTGACTTCAAGACCTTTACTGTTCAAAATGGTCTGTGCTCTAGAGATGAATCCGTCACTCATTGTCTCATCCTGGTATAGATAGCATATACCAGGTAACAAGCTTACATGATTCAGAGTCCAATTGAGGAGGAACTCTTCAAACTTTTTCTTTGTCGAATCCTTCTCAATTTTTTGACGTCTTTCACGTCGTCTTTCAAAAAAATTAAATTTCATCATCTATCTCCTCTACTCTTCAAAAAGTAATATCTTTTCAACTCTAAAACGAAGGAATCGTAAGTTTCAGCTATAGACTGTTTTAGTAAACTTTCTACCTCCCTCCTATCTAATCTCTCCAAAATTAAATCAACTGGGTAAGTATTAGCAAACTTTTCAAATTCAGCCTCCTCTCTACTTGCCTCTCTCTCAATTTCTCCTAGAGTTGTTACTTTTCTCTCTGTTTTGTTTTTTCTTTCAGCTGTAATTTTAACGAAAAGAACTGCACCTGTTTTTGGGTTTTTAATTTTGAAAACCTTTTCACCATTTTCATTAGCTTTAGTTAAGTGATATTGAAAAGTGGAAAGTTTAATATCTGCTGTAGTACCTTTTACGAACTCCGTAAAAAGCTCTACTCCGTTTTCTGCCTTAAATTCTACAGGAAGTTTTTCTGTACACTGTTTGTCCTTAAATACCTCAATTTTGTAAGTACCGTAAGCCTTTTTAGTACTATACCTACTAAAAGCCATATACTTAGCATCCCAAAAAACCTTGTCTACTTTTGTAAAAGGAATTGGATTCAACTCCTCTAAACAAACAGCTCTCTTTCCATTAAACATATATCCTTTCTCCTTAATATACTCAGCAGGAATATTGTAAGCTACTTTGTCTAAAATTACTACATATTTAACTTTGTTTGTAATTGGTAACTCTGCAGAGAAAGTAACGTACTTTTTACCATCTAAAACTGTATGAGAAAAAGTAACGTAAAAGAACACCTCCTCTCTTCTTAAGCCTCTATCGTAAAGTCTCAATGTTCTAAATTGTGCGTAATTTGCACGTACTCTGTCTGAATTGGAAGTTAAAACGGAAACGTAATTTGTTCCACTGATTTGCTGTAACGCTGATTGGATTTTAGAATTGTTTTTGTTACACTTTAATTTGAATGTTTCGAATGTCATGTTAAAGTCTCCTACTTGTTCGCTAAAGCACCGGTGCGAACTTTCGGAGGCTTTAACGATTCTACATATTAGTTACCCGTCGGTTTCTAATACTGTATATAGTATAGTTAGTGGAGTTGAAAATTTTCAGATATCTCACACTAAAACGTTTGAAAAAGCCGGTCGGCTGTATATTTAAATTTTTTCTAATATTTTCTTTTTTCATTCTTTAAGAATGAAAAAGTTTAGATTTTACTATATATATTCTATTTTAGATTAAAAAGACTTAAATTTAAATTTGATAGAATATATATAGTAAAATCGAAGTTTTGAAAATTTAAAGAAAGAAGAAAAAGAAATATTAAAATATTTAAAAACTAATCATCTACCTTGAAGTGATTAAAAGCCTCTAAAACACCTTTGTAGGAAAAATATATACCGGAAAACAGCAACTCGGAATCAGTCTCATCGTATATTAAAAGCGCGTAGATACCATTTTCCATCTGTACTATATATCGCCAGTTCGAATCTATAGAGTATCTTCTACCTTTTTTTAAAACAACATTGTCAAGCCGTGTTTCCATATTACTTTTAAAATTTTCCTGTCTTTTCTACTATATATATAGTTACATATGACCGAGAACGAAAAGAGAAAGAGAAAGTTTAGACAAAGTAAAAAGTGGAAGGATTTTAGGCATCATCTAAATGTGAAACAAGACGGAAGGTGTTACATTACTAAAAGTAAATTACGTAAGCTTTCCGCAGTTCATCATTTAGACTTAAACCCTGAAAATTACGCTGATTTAAACGAAGAGAATTTTGTTTTTGTTTTACACTCTATCCACGACGTAATTCACTCTCTATATCCTTACTACAAAAAAGATAGAACCGTGTTGGATAGATTAAAAGAGGTTTTAGACAAGATGGTGGAATTGAATACATAGTATTTACTTACTTTCGTAGAATTTACGAATATCTACTAGATCTCTAATTGCTTCTTCAACCCAGTTGTAAACAAGCTGCTTAAATTCATCCGAACTGTAGTAAGGATCTATCAGATCAGACTTTTGGATTTCAGACCAGACTTCCAATTTCTTTACTAGCACGTAGCTCTTGTCACAAGAAATGTGGTTAAAACTTACAGCTCTTTGTAATACATCAACTACTCTTTCAGCTGTGTATTTAGCCTTCCAGACATTCCAAGTATCAGTGCGCTCTATTTCAGTCATTGCTTCATCAACAGCAGCCGCTATATACTGCATTTGTTGACGAATGATTAATCTCTCTGTATCCTGTCCTACGCTAAATCCTTTTCCTTTAAAAGAAAAAAGACCCTTTTTACTGTAGTGTGCTATTAAAAGAATTAAGACTACAGCCACTACACCAAACGCAAAAATCTGCTGCGTTTGTAAATTAACTAAATTTTCCATTTGACTAACTCCCTTTTTCACTAACTATATTAAGTACATAGAAACATCATTTTGTTTCAGGTCTTTACATATATCACAACCTCCTTAAAGGTTAACCAGTCAAGTGGTTAACCTTTTCTTTTGGTTAGATATTTAATTTTGCCTTGTTTGTAGATCCATCACTACCAATACTAAATCCGAAGTAACATATAGGATAGTCGCTGACTACTTTACAAGAAGTACCAAGCGCGTTACATCCAGTATGGAAAGTAATCATCGCGTTGTCATTACTATCGAATTTGTCTTTTGTAAGTTTTTCCTCTTTAGTTCCATCAAATGTTTTTACCACTTGAGAAACTATATCGGTAATTGTTTTAGCAGAGCATTTAACAGTACCGTTGTAATCTTCATCACCTTTGAAAATTCGAATATACCAATCTGTAATTGTAGATTTTTTCATATCTCCGTCTCCAAAGAATGATGTTTCTAATACTACAGGCATTGTTTCCCAACCACTAAATCTATTCATCGAAATGAAAATATTGTCTTTTGTTTCATTGTCCAAAACAAGTACACAATACTCATCATCAGTAGGAAAGAAACGCTTTACATTCATAGCATCAATTTTGAAAGTGTTGTTTTGTGTCATTACGTACAAACCATCATTTGTGCTCATGAAAATCCATTCACAGTTAGAGTAATATTTACTATTGTAAACTTCCGTAATTCTATCTGTCTGAACAAACAACTGCAAGTCAGCATCACCAGTAAAAGCAAATATTGCTCTTGCTGAAGGACTGTAAAAGTAAGCACAAGATGGAAAAGCTCCAATGAACTTCATACCTTGAACATTTACTATTTGTTCAACTCCCGAAATTACGTTTGAAGAACTATAGCTCAAAGAACAGATGTAACCATTAATCAAAGCATAGTATTGACTTTGAACAATGAAGAAGTCGTCAACTTGGTCTACTATAGATGAAGTGTTGTAAAGAGCAATCGGTCTAATTCCATCATACGCAATTGTATATACACTTCCGTCTATTTTCAAACCATATTTTCCGTTGTAAGAATCTACTACAGTACTTTCAATGATTGGAATGTTAAAGTAAGCAGAACCAGAAGATGTAATTGGATATACACCACCAGCTAAGTTAGAAACACTTGAGGTAGCACCATTACCAAACAACGTTGTTTTGTAAGCAGGAGCAGAAGTACCACTTGAAGCAAATACATCCAATCCGTTTTCACTTGTTAATTCATATCCAAAAGCATTTACTTCTCCTAATACTATACCACTTAAAGATGTATAGTTGTAAAGTCGTGAAGGAGCAAATCCTTTTTCTTTTTGGAATGCTACATCATATCCAGCAGCAACAGCACCAGATGTTGCCCAAGAAGGTGAGTATCGGTTAACGGCATCCGTTTTTAAGTACATATAGTGGTTGTCAGATGTGCAAGCCATATTAAAATACCCAAAAAGTATTCGGTTGTTCCAGTCGTTACTAAACTTGGCCCATTTTCCACTGCTAATATCATAGATGTTTTCATCGGCAGTACATCTAACCAAAATGTATTTACCAACTACCTCTACATCATCCAACGTAATATTGCTTCTTCGCTGTATGTATTTTACGGTGTTTGTTTTAGCGTCCTTAAAAATTACTTTGTCAGCAGTAGCACAGTTTTCAAAAGTCTGAACTATAGAACCCCATTCAGTTAAAAGAGTACCAATATGAGAACTATTTACTGCATAGCTAATACCAGCTGCGTTACCTTCTTTACCATTAAAGAGCGTATAGAAATTTGTATCTCCAATTCGAGCTCTCATTCCTGCCGGATTCCATGCAGTGTTGTCAGAAACCTTACGGTTTTTCCACCAAGTTGCCCAACCATCACTTGTAGTAGGTAAAGATGCATTTGAAGCTACGCCAGAATTCATTAGTCCATCTACTAATTGAGAATCAAAAACCATATCTACAACAGGGCAAGAAAGAGCTGCAGAATCACCGGATGGTACATTACCATAGCCAGCAATTACCAATCTTCCGTAGCCATTAAAGTTTACTGTAAGGCAAGATGAACAGCCGCCATTGATTTCTGCAAAGTCTTTGTTTCCATCTTCCATATATATAGCAGCATGTGTGTTGTTAGATGGATACATTTTGGCGAAATCCTCTACAGAGCCAGTTTGTACAAGGTTGTCAAAAGTTTGCTGCATTTTTACCCAAGTCCAGTCATGAACATCCGCAACGTGTCCTAAAGATTGAACTATTTTGGTATTGTCAACAAAGTACGCACCTGTTTGTCTATTCTCTTTCGATTCGTAAGAGCCTCCATCAATACCAGCAATGATTGTCTGATTGTAACCACTGTAAAGCCAGATTCTTCGAAGACTATTGTTGCTAGAATTAAACAAGAGATTGAAGAAAGTTACATTTTTGTAAGTGTTTACCCCGTTTGGTCTTCTTTCAAATATTGAAATTCCAAACTTGCCATCAAACCACTGAGACACAGTAAAGAACCAAGTTGTTGTAGAAGTAATTTTTTTGTAAATTTTAGGAATTGTTTCAAACCGTGAAGCCTCTGTTGCTTTAAGAAAACTAAACTGATGTGAATTTACTAAATCAAACCCGTTTCCATTCCACCTATACAAATTTACTTGGTTGTTTCCAGCAACCAACTCAAAACCACACAAACAATATACGGTGTTGTTTCTGACAAACAATTTCATTCCTCTTGGAACGGCATTACCATCAAATGCAATGATTGTACCAGAAGAAACTGACTGAAAGTCACTATTAATTTTACTCCAGTCAAACCTATTGTTTTGTACTTTAACGCCAACAAATTCATTTCCGTTTACCACTATGCCATCTAAATCAAGTTTAGTGTCTACCATATCAAAAGTGTATTCACCAGTAAAGTCCTTAAACAACAGTCCACCTCTATAGAGTTTGTTGCTGTCCATTGTCCATCTTTCGCCATCAACAGAGTATTTGGCATCACCCTGAAAGTCAATTTTGTAGTGCAAAGGTGAAATACTACCACCAAAGACTGGAGCATTAATACCGTTAAGGATGTCATAGGAAGAACACGTCAAGCTTTTGTTACGATTCATGTTCAGTGAACTTTGCAGTGGCACAGTCACATTCTTGATAGAATTACTCATCTTTAGCCTCCTTAGTCATTCCTTTTCTAAAGCCTTCGGGACATTCTAGAGCCCTTACGTTTACTTTACCATCTGTATACCAACGTTTACCACAGTTTTTACCTAAGTGAGCTAATCTATTTTTTCTTTTAACATCTTCTGTACATGGTATACCTTTGTTCCAAGCTGGATGACTTTTACCAGTATTAGCAATTGAAATCTTTTTTCTTGTTTCATCTGAGACTTTGTGACTTTTACCTTTTTTAGCTCTTGATTGCAAATCCCTTGTTTCTTTTGAAACAATTTTTCCTGCGTGATGCAACTTTCTATGTTCAGCCTTTGTTAAGAAAATCAACTCATCTGCAGGACGGTCATAGTAAATTCCCCAATCAATTAAATCCTGCTTTGTAACGTCACATACACCACCCGTTTTTTCCAATTCCAATCTATGATGACACTCCCAAACTTGAGTAGTATCATTTACAGCTTTTTCATAGTTTTCTATTTTTTCATAGTTTTTGCAGAAACTTCTTAAAGCGTAAAAACTCGTTACCATTAATATTCTCCTTTAATTTAAATTAGTATAGCAACTATTCAAATTCGATGTTAATGGAACTGTCACATTTTTCAAACTATTCGCCATTTAATTACTCCTAGGCAGTTCTATGCCAAATTGCTACTTTGTGATATGGTGGTATGATAGAGAACGCAGTACCTGAGCCAAGTGTAAGGCCTATTGTCTGTGATGGAACAGTTAACGTATGAGTGTGGGTCTCATTAGCACTCATTCCATTTGTATCATGAGCAGGTACGTAGTGAGCATGCTCCAAATTTACACTATTAGTGTTAATCAAAAAGTGAGCATCAGCATCCTGGCCGCGTACAGACTCCCCTCTTGTAGAAATGCTTGTACATCCGTAGTAGTTAAAAGCTGAGTAACTTGAAGCGTCCACCGCTGCACCAGTAATGTGACTGTGAGACCAGTTTCCACCCGCACCATCAACTCCATATGTTCTAACAGAATCTACTGAGTGAGTGTGAGCAGTAGAAGCAGCGTCCGTAGTAGCTGTAAATGAAGACGTAGTTGCTGAAATGGCTTCTGAAGGCAAGTTTGCAGCAACGAGTGTTACTGTAGAGTTGCCACCGGTATTTCCAATATCGCTAAAGTCTGAAGCACAACCATACAAGAACTTTTCGTCAATTAATTGCCAAGTACCAAAATCAAAAGGAACTGAAGTTGCAACATCGTTCATATAGATTGTTCCAACTGGATAGTATGTTTGTATTGCTGTATTTAATTCTGTAGCAAAATCTGCTTTAGCAACATATAGCGTAGTAGCTGTTGACTTAAGCAAGTAGTCTGCTTCGTCTTGTAAAATTCTTTGTGTAATTACTCTGTTTTCTACTGCGTTACGTGATAGAGCAGAAAGATTTTCATCAAACCCTAGAGTTCCCGTGTGCTCAGCATATGCACCAGCAACCAACTCATTTACTGCTGCATTGTTTGAATCATATGAGTGATATACTACTGACGTAAAACTAACCCTCCTTTTTACCTGCCCAACCAATTCTTCCAGGCCAAAAACCCTCTGGGCAACTATAGTCCATTACACAAACTTTTCCATTTGTGTACCATTTACAACCTTTTCTTCCAGGTTTTCCTTTTTTAGAAGCAGACCTTTTTGCTCTTGTCTCATCAGATTGAGGCCTACCTGTATTTTTACTTCTAATTTTTCTTTTAGTTTCTTCAGAAACCTCGTGACCTTTTTTAGCAGTAGAGATTTTTTCTCTATGCTCATCTGAAATATATTTTCTATGTAATTTGGCATGTTCTGAAGGTGTTAAGAAAATTAATTCATCAGCAGGTCTGTCATAGTAAATATTCCAATCAATCAAATCCTGAACAGTTGAATCTACTACAGCACCTGTAGCCATTAGTTCCATTCTATGATGACAGTGCCAAGTCTGAGATGTATCAGATATTGCTTTGTCATAGTTTTCAATTTTAGAAACATCTTCACAACAAAATTTGTGTACTGTTTGTAAACTAATCAATTTACTAAATTTCTCCTCTCAATTCACCATTCTGCAAAGCTTCTTTTGCTTTGTTGAATCTTTCTTTCTCTGCTTTTTCAAATATTTTTTGAAAGCCCAACTTCTTAATCTCTTTTTTAGTACTCTGAACAAAGAAGCAGTAATTTCCTCTACCTCTGATTAAAAGTTCAGCTAGTGCTTGGTCTTGCCATTTTGAAACTGTTCCAAACACAGAAACATTCTCTGTCTTGTCATCTTTTGGAGTAATTTCAAATACTATTGTTACTTTTCTATTAAACATACATTTTCCTCTCTTACTTTAATTAGTAGTTTAGGCTGCTCTATACCAAACAGCCAAATTAACGTAAGGCGGAATGATGTCAAAAGCAGTTCCAGAGCCAAAGTCTGAAATTGTTTCTGTAGATGCAACTGTACTACCAGTATGTGTATGAGTTTCATTAGCACTCATTCCGCCAGTAGTCAAAACAGGAATTGTAAAACTATGAGTATGCTGTAAGTTTGCTTCAGCTATATAGTAAGCGTTACCACCAAGGTAAGTCATCCTACTTGCATATCCGTGTTCTGTTTCACCACCCTGGTTAGAAGCAGGAGAAGAGTATCCGTAAACATTGTCGATTCCTCTTTGACCACCTGTATATACCAAAAGATCGTGTCTGTGTGACCAAGTTGTTCCACTTCCACTAACATTCCCTGTTGTTCCTGAAGTTTCTCCTGTACTGTGAGTATGTGCGGTTGAAGCTGAATCTATACTTAAATCTAAAGCAGGAATTGTAAATGTAGCTGTAGCAGGTAAATTTTCCTGTGTTAAAGTAACTGTGCTTGCTCCACCTACATCTAAAAGCGTGTCTGTTGTAGCCGCAGCGTAAAGAAATCTTCCTGTAATTCTTGCCCAAGTACCATGATTAAAAAGTACGTTTGGGTCAGTCTGAACCAAAGCATTCATGTAAACCGTACCGACCGGGTACATCTGGTCAACGAAAGAATCCATTACCGACTGAGTATCGTCTTTTACTACGATGAAACATCCATCTGGAAACGGTGAAGTTGACTTTGGGTCTTGATAGTGCTGTACATAGTAAGCCTGAGTACAAGCAACAGTTCTATTGTATTGCTGAGCTATTGGCTGCAAATCGCCTTGTAAATTTTGCAATCTTGAAACTGACATTTTTTTCTCCTCTATGATTGTCTAAACCAAATTGCTACTTTTTGATATGTTGGTAAAATACTGAAAGAAGTACCAGAGCCAACATTTGTCAAGTTAATTGTTTGACTATCTACATCAACTGTATGACTGTGAGTAGAATGCTCTGACTGATTTCCTGTAGTCAAAGCAGGAATGTCAAAGTCATGTTGGTGCTGCAAGTTTGCAACTATCTTAGATGAAGAACGCAACACATCCGTATCAAAGTCTGCGGTATCAGCAACATCTCCATCTTTGTAAAAAGTGCTACCATCCCCAAGACTTGCTGAGGAAGCACGAGACTGTCCCGAACATACTGTAAACCAACCTGTAGAGTGTTCACTCATATTGCCTGTTGTTAAATTCGTTCTTGCAACAGTTGTATGTATATGGTCTGTACTTTCTGTAGAGGTTGAACCAGTCATTGCTGATATAGTCAAACCCGTTAAAGCTGCTGGTAAATTGTTTTGTACTAAAGTTGCTGTTGTAGCTCCACCTGTATCACCTAAATCACTTAAAAGACTGTTTGCTCCGTAAAGAAACTTTGAATCAATTAAGCTCCATGTACCAATACCAAACAAAGTTGCTGGGTTAGTATCTGATGTTGCATTCATGTAAATTGAGCCAATAGGGTAAACTACAGTTAAATCAATAGAATTTTCTGCTTCATCTGTAACTATAGCCAACGTACCATTTGGTAAATTTGCTGCTGTAATTTGTGCTCTTGTTCCTACAAAAGGACGCATGAATGTATTTGGTGTTGTATTTCCAATTACTATTGTTCTCATTTTAGGCCTCTCGTTTCCAAAGATAGATTGCACCAGTAGCACCAGTAACACCATTTAATGTACCAGCACTAGACCAAGTTCCAACTGAAGGAGCTGTTGAAGAAGTTGTTGAGTAGATTGCTCCAACAGGATATGAAAGCAAAAATCCTGCTTCAGGAAGTGTCATTGTTGCTACATACTCAGCCAAGGCGTTTGATGTAACAGCGTCATAGTTCCCTTGTTCAATTCTATCTGTAATACCAATTGCACCTACTGGCAATATTTCTTGGGCTCCAGCTACATCTGTTTGTATTCCTAACTGGTCTTCAATATGAATTACATTTCCAACTTTTAATGGATTGGCTGAAGTTCCTGCTTGAGTTGCTGCAACCTCATCTCTATAGTCTTGCGCTGTATCAAAATGTCGAATTACTGATTCTGGGTTTTGTTCAATTTCATATTCTACTGGAAGTCCATTTCCTTCTTGATAGTAGAAAATTGTTGGGTCATTAAAACTAACCCAAGTTGTTCTATTGTCTGTTGAGTAGTAGTAAACACCTTCCTCAAATTTCCAATGAGTTACTAAAGTGTATACGTAGTCTGGGTCTGTACCACTTCTTGTATAGAATGGAACTGCTGAAGTCAATTCGTATGAAAAGTCAAAAGAATCAGCAACACCTTTTTCACTTCTTACGAGCTTGTTTGAAGCGAATGTGTTAAGACCAGTTGCAACCTGAGTATATTCAGTAGGAACTGTTTTAGTAATTTCAACAGGATATGAAGTTGTAAAAGTCAAATCCAATTTACCATGCTCGAGGTCATATATTCTTGCGGCATTGTCTTTTGAAGTAACCTCTGTTTTTACTACTCTTGATTCATTAGTTGCTGAAGTAACAATTTTCTTGTTTGTAGCATCCCATTTTGTAATGTAACCATCTTCCATCAACTCTTCTTCATCACGAGTTGCAAGTGGCTCTGTGTCGTCTTTTGCTACAAAGTATTTCTCTTTAATTGTTCCAGTCTGGTCACCAATTGGGTAAAGTGTTTTACCAGTAACATCAACAACATTAATCAGCTCTTTTTCAGCGTAATATGTAGTGTTGTCATCGGTAAATACATGTGTAATATTGTACTCACCAGCTCTCAATGTACCATCAGATGAAGCAACAATACCAAGAGAGTCAACACCGTCATATTTGTTGATTAAAATACCTGCACTTTCTCCTGCTGTCATTGATGCATTGTTTTCATCTCTTACAGTAATATGGTCAGCACCTACGTTTAAGTCGGTAACTTTTGTATCGTAAGTAGCGCCTTTTACATACAGGTCCGCATTAATATATACGTCATCATTAAACTGAGAAACACCGTCTACCTGTAAACTCTCTTTGTTTACATCATTTGGATCATAGTGAATTGTTGTTTTCTTTTCAACTTCAACAGTATCTAAGAAATGTGCTTTGTCTTGCTGTTCTAATGTACCTTCATTAACTACATTTGGAATTAAATCAGATGTAGGATCAGTTGGATCACTATGAACATCTCTACCATGAACTAAAACATTGCCATCAACTTCAGTATCACGGTGAACAAAAGCATCTCTGTCAATTTCTAAATCTTTTGTTACGTGTTCATTTACTACAGTAAGTTTTTTGCCAGTAGCCGGTGAAACAGTATCATCTAAAACTGAATCATCGTAATTAAAATTCTGTTCATCATCCTGTAATTTTTGTGAATGGTTTGGGTCTGTTCCTTTAACATAGGGAATACCTTGCTCATTCCACTGATTGTTAAAATTAGAACCATGAAGCGCATCAAACTTTACAGGAGATCTCTGTATCGTTGTACTCATATATTCTCCTTTTTGATTGTATTAGTGAGGAGGGAAGCACCTATAGAGGATCGAACTCTAAACTCCTGATTGGAAGTCAGGTATTTTAACCAATTAAACTACAGGTGCATTAAAAAGCGGAGAGTAAAAAACATGAAAAAGTGTAAAAATAGGAACTCTCATCTGCCTTAAACATATTAGTTACAGCTTAGTGAAAACTCTGTAACTGTCAATTTTACCATTTAGTCTAGTATTAGAATTTCCAAGTGGATCAAAATCAGGGAGTGTAAAATGACCTAATTTTGTTGCTTCGTTGTACCAATGTTCAACATAGAAATCATATTTAGCAGGAAGTTTTTCTGTTCTTTCAATTTTGTAGTTGTTGCCAGTCAGATATTTCAACATTTTAATTGGGTCTTGTATATAGCAATCTTCTGTCATATATCCTTTTTTAACAAAGTAGTCGTAAAGACCAGTGATCTCAGAATCGCTGTGGTTTGTTGCATGAAGCAAGCAAAGAAAGTAACAACCGAAACTTCCTATTTTTAGTAATTTACTTTGTATTTCCATATTCTTTTCTCCTTTCTTTAAATTTAAAAACTTCGATTTTACTATATATATTCTATCTTAATTAAAAAAGACTTAAATTTAAATTTGATAGAATATATATAGTAAAATCTAAACTTTGGGTTTAAAAAGAAAGGAAGAATATTAAAATATTAAATTAAAATATTCTTCCCTTAAGTTAAATTACCTCTTCAACTATTTCCAGTTTTTTAGAATCTAGTTTTTCAATCGGCAAAACTCTTCTTGTTCCTACTTTAGCTAATACATTAGATCCATCTTCTGTAAATACTGCTACAGATCCTTTGTCTTTGTAGTGAACACCATTTCTCTCAGGCCATTTCTTCCAATCTTTTGCTACTTCAGAATGTATTTCAGAAAGTAAAGGATTTCCTTTTAGTTCAGGCTGAGCTTGAGGAGCTATACGTAAAGGTTCTGCTTTTTCTTCTTTAGCTACCGAACCTACAGCTCCTTTCATTCCTGAATCTACGAAACTTGAATCACCTGTAGTTACTCCTGATTTTACTCCATTTTTTAAGATGTTTTCAAAAGCAGCTCTAACTGAACCAGATGTAGATGTAGCTGAACTTGAACCTGAAGCTACCTTGTTTTCAATACTTCCTTTTCCAGCTGATGTAGATACTCTATTGTTTACTCTATCGGAGGTACTTAATTTACTACCATTTTTACTTCCAGAATATCCTGCTATAGAACCAGATGAAGGAGCAGATCCATGTGAAGAGGTAGACTCTACATTTCCTTCTTCGCCATATCCCATTCCACCAGATGTAGTAGATGCTTTTTCATCCTCATATTTGTTTAAAGCTACAGTTTCACCAGATGAAGCAGAAGCTGATTTAGGAGGTCCAAAGAAGCCGTAAAGAATCTGAGCAAGTTTTACTCCTTTACCAGCTAAATCCTTTCCTTTGTCCAACAGTTTCTTTTCTTCGCTATTGTTCCACTTGTCTTCAACTTCTTCAATTTTACTATTAATTGTTGCAGCTATACCTTTCTTTTCTTCTTTTGGTTCCTCGTTAGTTTCACCAGCTTCTTCAGCTATATCATCTTGTAAATCATTTTCCTCGAGTTTACCATCTTTTTCTTCTCCTACTGCTTGTTCAAGAATTTCCTCTTTCTTTTCGTCAGGAATTTCTTCATTAGTAACTAAATCTTCAACATCCTCAGCAGCCTGTTCATTTTCTACGAAAGGTAACTCTTTGTCGTCTATGTCTTTACCACTCTCGTAAGCTTCCTCGGCTTGTTCAAGTAAAGATTTAGACTCTGGACTATCAGGTTCCATCATAGAAGAGAAAGAGTGAGTTACAGGTATTTGTAAAGGATTAGACTCACCTGTTTCATTACTACCTATAGCTGAAGCACCATTAATAGAACCTGTAGGTATAGAACCCGAATCAGCTGTATGTGCAGAATCAATACCAGCTGAAACTATGTTTTTACCTGCCTCTGCTAAATTAGATAGACCTGTTTCATTAGAAGTAGAAGCTACATCACTTTGCTGATTAAAAGGATTTACCTCATCTGCTTCATTTTCAGTGTTGTTAGCAGTTGGTGTTACACTTTCTGGTCTTTCTGTTTCCTCTACATCAGCAACTTCTTTTACATCCATCGGATTAGCAGTAGGATCTTCATCTATATGCTCTTGAGGAGTTTCCTCCTCTTTTTTCTCTTCATCATACCCTAAATCACCCTCTGTACGTTTGATCTCCATAGGAGTTTCCTCAAATGGATTTACATCAACAGTAGCAGAAGATTCAGCAGAGGATTCATTGTTTGTTTTAGCTGCATTAAGCGCAGCCTTTCCTGCATTTACTATTGCACCAACTGGTAAAGCCATATTTCCTCCTATCTACTTGACTGAACATTGTTCCAATTTGTAGTTGTTGTACTACCAGCTGTAGAAGTACCACCTAAAAGATTTTGATTGCTTTTTGAATACGAATTTGTAGTTGTAACAGGAGAAACATCTTTTGTAAGATCTTGTCTTGCTTGTCTGTACTCTGTATCCTGACCTTTCTGTTTTGTAGCTTCCTGTTCAGCTTGCTGTTGTGATTCATAGTCTTTTCTACTATTAGCTCTTTCCAAACCACGTTTCATATTCTCTTCAGCAAGTTTCATAGCAAGTGATTTTTCATTACCAAAATCTCTTCCCTCTATATCCTCGCCGTAAGCTGTTCTAAAAGCAGGTCTATAGTGTAAAGCATTTTTTACTCCAGTCATTAAAATATCAGCTAAAAGAAGACCATTACTATTTGCTTCTTTTTCTTCCTCAGTGGTTGTTTCGGAAGGATTACCATTAGTGCCAGCTATTTGAGGAGTTCCTTCATTTGGTGTTTCTCCATTTCCTTCTCCACCTTCACCTGTTCCGTCTTCATACCAAGCATCACTTCTGTCATCAGTTACAGGAATATCAGCTACACCGTCCTGTTTAACTTCATTTACTAACCTTCTGCTATCTCTCTGAGCTTCCTGAGCTTGTTTTGCAGCTTCTGTATTTCTACCTTGACCTGCAGCTGTTCCTTGATCATATTTTGTAATATTGTTTTCCTGTTTTGCAACAACCTCAGGAGTTACTTTTTCAGGATTTGAATTTACGAAAGACTTCTGCGCTTCCAGTGTTTTCTGAGGTGTAGTTGTTTTCTTACCAGTTCCCCATTCAAGACCAGTTGCTTTTGTAAAAGTATCTTTGGTATCTCCATTAGCTTTGGAAATATCCTGGTTTGCTCTATTCGTCCAACCAGCAAAAGTTTCACTTCCATCTGGATTTCTTTTTGTTTTAATTGCACCTGTATGCCTTGCCCAGTTTTGTATTGCAGTTAGTTTTGCCTGTTTTTCAGCAGGAGACAAGCTTGTGTCACTATTGATATTTTTTACGTAATTTTCAATTAAGGTTTTGTAATCCATTTTACTTTTTCTCCTTTAATATTTCCTCAATTGCCTCTACTCTTTTTGCTAACATAGAGATTAAAGACATTTCAGTTAGTGAAAGGTGTTTTGTATCTACTGTTAAAAAACCACTTTCTGGATCTTCATGAACACAATCCTTAGTTACAGGATTTTCAGCTAAATCTTGTGCCATTGGACCTACAAAAGTACCATCATCAGCTCCTTTACCTTCCAAAGCAGGATTGTTTTTAGCTGATTCTTTGTATTTGTATACATATTCATCCAAATCAGCAATTGCAGAAAGTAAATTACAGTCTTTTCCAAACAACTCTTTACATCTCTCATCTGAAAGAGCTACAGAGGTATCACCTTCAGTAGCTTTGTTGTCAGCTCCTGAATCAGAAGATTTAGTTGCGTTAGAAATTGCTTCTCCTAATTTAGAGATGTTCTTTTCAGAACTGTCTACATTTCCTTTTTCAATTGTTTGAAAAGTATTTAACGCATTGTTTGTACTTTCCACTGGGGAAGTAGATGAGAGCATTTCGTTTGGTCTTGTATCTTTTACTACCGGTTGCTGTTGAAAAACAGGATTTGGAATTGCTCCTAGTTGTGTAAACATATCTACTACCACTCCCTATTTCGTAACTTTTCGTTTTTAATTTTAGACTCTCTGTGTTTAGCAAGAGAATCAATTAACCATTTCTCTTTGCAGTTTGCATCTGATATAGCAGCACCACCTAAATTTCCTAAAGCACCACCAAGTCCTGAACCAACCATTGCACCTACAGGTCCACCGGCAACACCACCAAGTATACCACCGGCAATAGTTCCAGCTGTTCCTAATATTTTAGAGTTTGCTTCTCCTTTTTCAGATCTTCGTTTGTTTGCTTCATTTACTCTTTGTTCAGCTTCAGCAATTTCCTGTTGGTTACTTTCAAGTGCTTTGTTGTATTCATTGTTGAAAGCATTTTGATTAGATGTATTTGCAATATTTCCACCAACGGCATCAGCAGCTTCACTATTCATACCAGCAGCTTTAGCAGCACTAGCAGCAGCTTCACCTGTAACATTACCTGCAGCCAAAGCACCTTGATTAGCCATCATTTGAGCTTTTTGGTTACCGGCTTCACCTGTGTTCGCAGCTGTGATCGAATTTAACTCATCTTTGGAATCTTCGTAATCTTTGTTTACCTTGTCTGTGGACTTCTTCATATCGTAAATCCCAGTTCCAAGCCATGCAACTGGACCTGCTGCAGCTACAATCCTATTTCTTTTACTATTAAATGCCATTTACTTTTCTCCCTACATTGCTATATATCCGTCAGGATTCAATTGACCATTTACACCAGTACTCAGTAGCTCATTTAACTTAGCTGTATTTTTAGCTGATTTTCTCGCTTGATGATTTGCCCAAGCATCTTTAATACCTTGAGTAGTTTTGTCCCATTGAGCACCAGATGCTTTTGCGGCCTCTGTTCCACTAGTACCTAATTGAACACCTTGCTGAATTGCTCCTGCTGCACCTTCCAAAGCACCCATAGTATTTTCATATTGTTCAGCTCTCATTTTGTTTTCTTCGTCAACTTGTAAACCTTCAGAACGTCTTTGAGCTGCATCCAAAGAATTAAGAGCATTGTAGCTTGAATTTCCTTCTACAGCTGATTGAGCGGTTTTAGCAGCATTTACAGCGGCTGCAGCTTGTGGAGTACCATTAGCCATAGTATCACCTAAAGCTTGAGCTGACCAACCTCTAGCAACATCTTGAGCGAATTGTAATGCTCTAGTTTGTTTGTCAGAGTAACCAGTTCCACCTGTAGTCAATCTTCCTGTTTGCTGTCTTCTTTTTACAGCTTCATCGTAACCCTCAGTAGTATTACCAAGGGCACTATTAATTAAATCACTAAAAGCACCCATTGGATTTCCTCACTTAGATTCTGAGATTTTTGTAAGCAGCTGATTTAGCAGCTTTACGCCATTTTGCTCTTTCATCTGAAACAGTATCTTCAGATTCCTCTTTCTTTTCCTCTTCTTTAGGTTCCTCAGTAGACTCTTCTTTTACTTCTTTTACCTCAACTTCAGGTTCAGATTTAACCTCTTCACCTTCAACCTCTGTTTTTACATCACCCTCAGGAGTAGCAGTAACCTCAACTTCAGCACCCTCTGGAGTTTCTGTTTCAATCTTTACTACAGCACCAGCAGCTTCAGCAAGAGCTTTTGCTTTCTCTTCAAACTGTTCAACTCTCTTGTCTATATACTCTGAAGGTGAGAAAGGATAGTCATTTTCATTGTAGTCATCAAAAGCTTTCTTTACCAAGTCGAAATCATCACCCTCTTCAGCTTTAGCAAGTGCGTCGAATTTGTCCAACTTCTCTCCAAATTTACATCTAAAATCAGACAATGCTGCATCATACTCATCCTGAGCAATCTTCTCATTTGCAGGTCCAATTAATCCGTCAAAAAGTACAGAATCTAATTCATCTACACGTTCAGCCAACTCATCTGTTTTCTGAGCGATCATTTGTACTGCCTGAATTAAATTCTCTATTTTTGTAACCAACTCTTCATCCATAGTATTTTCTCCTTAATATATTTGTATTAGTTTACTGAGTATTCTGGTTTTAGTACATCATGCACGAATCTTCCTTTTGAAGGTGCACGTCCAAAATCTTTAACGACACTTTTAGGTACGTTTGGGTAGGTATATTCTTTGTCTCCACCTACGAATTTTACATTTAAATCACCTGTAAGCGGATCATACCTGTAACTATCTACAGCTGTACTTTGTACACCTACATCGATCTCTCCTTTTTCACCTGTTTTGTCAAGGTTCTTAGACAAGTCTTCTCCTGAGTACGGAGTAATATACCTTCTCGACATCGGATGGTGATTTTCTATCCAACCGTCGTATTTTGTACCTTTTTGGTACCAATCAGGTTTACTAAAAAGATTTGAAAACATTCCCATAGTTTGTAACTCCTTAATATGCAAAATGGCCGAAAGGTGAACGAACGTTACGAATTGTTGGAAAGTTTGCTCCATCTGACGTTAAAGTCATTACATATTGTCCTTTTCTGTCATCGTAACCAGCCTGTAAATCAGACGTGTCTTCATTTACCTTTCTTCTCATTTGTATAGCAATATCGTAAGCCATCATATCAAAAAAGATATTGTTTGGGAAGTCTATTTTAGTTTCAGGTAAAAATCCTGTTAAGAACCATTTAAGACCATCCTTTGCTAAATATCCGTAACCTGTTTCAAGCGATGCTTTACATATTACTACCGCTTTTGGAACGTCTGTAGTTTCCCAACTTCCGTCTTTGTAGTTAATTCTATTTAGATCTACTAAAACAAAATCACCGTTTAAGAAAAGGATTTTCGCATTTAAACCAGGTGTGTAATTTTCGGCAATTAATACTGTACCATATTCATCTGTATAGTAAAGGTTACCTTCGTTTACTGTATACTCTATAGAACCATCTTCATTCGCCCATCCAAAAGCATGACCTGTACTATAGATATCCTCGTTAAAAGTTCCATCGGATCTTAAAACAGGTGTAGTGTACTGAGCATCTAAATTACCTTCAAAATCGTAAGCATTTCTTTTCTCTTCAGCGTCAGGTGTAATATTAAGAAAAGTGTTTGCTCCTAAAATATACGAACCTATAGCTGTCTGATCCTCTCTAATCCAACTCTCATCTCTAAAATCATAGATGTTTGAGTTTGCATCAATTAAAAGAGTATCCCAAGCTGAAGTTGGTACTAAAGGTAAATCAACTTCTTTCTTTTCTGGTTTGAAAGTAATTAATTCAGGTACCGGGTAATATCCCATAGTTACACCTGTAATTCCGTTTAACTTAATACATCCGTTTCTTAATTGGTAATCGTAGTCTCTTTCTAAATCCGAATTGTATCCGTAGCATCCGTTTGTTCTTAAGAAAGCTAACTGGAAGAAATCTTCAGGTAATTCAAATTCAGCTGCACCACTTACATTTACCTCTTTTAGATACGAGAAGTCACCGATCTCGATCATAGAGGTGTAGATTTCTCTATACGCAGCATTAACGTAATCGAACATTTCCGAAAAAGAAAACGAATTTGTATTGTCCATATTGCTAAGCGACTTAGCCTGCCTAATTAAAGCACTTGCTAACTTTTTCATATTTTACATTCCTCGGCTTGCTGCCACTTGATCTTGACCTACTGATTGAGCAACTTGAGCTTGACCTTGTTGCTGTAACATCATTTGAGATCCTGCAGATCCTAGCATTTGTGCCATCTGCTGGAGCTGCGCGAATATCATAGGATCTATAGTATCGAATTTTCCTTGTACTGGAGTTTCAAAAGCTTCATTAAACATTTTCTGGTACCTCCTCTTCTGTTGGTGCAGGTGGTTGTAGTAAAGAAGCATATTGTTCGTTTGTTTTGTAAACTATTTGGAACAATTTAGTCAATTTGTTGATGTCCTCAATATTCTTTTCAGGTCCTGCACTAAACAAAAGTAATTGCGTATTTAAAATCTCTTTTGAAAGAAGTAAGAAATTTACAAAAGGAGGAACCTCGAACTTGTCAGCAAAAAGGCAGTTGTCAATCACAGTCTGTACAGCATTCCAACTGTTTTGCATATAGCTGTAAGAAGTATCCAAGTCAGGTACTTCGAGTAACTGAGCAATCATTTCTTGAGGAACTAAACCACTCTGTACATAGACTTGTATTACTTGTGCTTTTGTTGCTGGGTCTTTGCTAATTGCATCTGTTCCTGCGTATTGTATTTTCATTTTGTCCATTAAGTTTGCCAATTCACCCCAAGTTGCATTTGAGCTGAAATTGTCATCAGGTAAAATATACTCATTAGGATCCTGTAATTTAACGAACAAAATTGTCAAGTCTACGTAAAGTTTTACTACACTTCTAAATATACTTTCAAATCTTCCAGCCTGAATATCTTCCAAAGTCTGTAAACCTTTTCCTGAATTAATTCCAGCTGGTTTTAAGGAAGCTTGAGCTAACTGTGAAACACCTGAAAGTTCTGCAGCATTTGCTTTCAACTCTTCAAAAGTTTTCATATACTCAGGATCAGCAAAAGGTGGAGTTGCAACTGTCAATGGTGCTGAATTTAATCTTGTTGCATCATACTCAATGATTTGTCCTACACCATTGCTTAATTTTTTAGCACCAACAAAAGCTCCTTTTGGCATGAATACTGAATTAACGTTAGTTTTCTGTGAAGCATCTTTTACAGCATTAAGAAGGAAGTTTACTTCAAACTGTATACTTCTTAATTGGTCAGCTATAGAATTACAACCTTTTAATACAGGAGAACTGTAATACATTTTTTGGAAAGGAATTGGCTTGTCCCAACTTTCACTGTACATCTCACCTGTTTCGTAAAACCTAACGTAAAGCTTTTTCTTTAAGTCCCAATATTCACCTAAAGTAACTGAGTCCTGACCTTCCTTAATTTTGTCTTTTACTAAAGAAGTAGGAAACTGTTTTCTTTCATAGTAAAGTCTAGTTGGTTCTCCGTAAAGCTCTTCAGCAGGATCTGTATATACCTGCCATGGTAAAGCATTTAAAATTTCCTGACCATCTATACGTAAAACACCTGTGTCAAAGATAGCTGAATTCTTAAAAGTACTAGATACAATTTTGGCAAGCCCAATTTTGTCAAAGTACTGATCAAAAAAGTGTTGAGCAATTCTTGCAATTCTGACATCTCTATACTGACCTTTTTTAATATTAAGGAATGGTCGTACACCTCTTTCCTCAACCATAGACTGTAAAGTGTCTATACAGGATTTAATCAAATTGTAGCTCATGTCGGGAGTTGTGTTTCTTTGAGTGTTTGCTCGTCTAAAACCAACCGTAACTGTGGATCTAACACTATCCAAATCGATAGCTGCTGTATCCTCGTACAACATTAAATTCCATCTGTATTTTTCTTTACGGGATCCTTGGTAAGATTTTAGCTTACCTGTCTGATCCAACACATATCTGTAAAGTTCTGAATTTTTCTTAACTTGCGTCATTTTTTAGTCTCCATAGAAATACTTCTGAGCTTTCTCACCTGGATATGGTTCTGCATCTTCATTAAAGACTGCATCAACCTTAGGAGTTCTAAAAGTAAATCCAAGTACGAAAGGAAGTTTTTCATCCTCTGCAATTGAACTACCCTCTATAGTAATTTCATCCTGACCGTACTTGTTGTCTATAGTAAGAAGAATTGTATTTTCATCTACATACTCTACTTTTTCAAGTGCTTCAATTTCTGTATTGTCTTCATCTCTGTAAGGACTATGAGAAGCACCTGTAGCTGTGTAGTAGTTAATACTCAAAATATCTGGTACAGGAGAAATTCTTGGTTCAAGTAATCTAACTGAAGCACTTGCTAAAGAAGTTACATCATCACCCTCAACCCAAACAATTGGCCATTGAACGTCTGGTGTACCTGAATCTGTAGTTGCACAAATCTTCAAAATCTTTTTGTATTCACCATTTACTGTTGTGTAAAGCTGAGTTGAACTTCCTTCTGATATATAGAGACAACCTGCAGATGTTACGAGTGGATCTGTATCGACAAAAGTTGTATCTGCTGAACTTACTGGTCCAGAGAGTGCATATAGCTCTGATGCCGCTGTCATTACGGAACTTGAGAATGTGTAAGGTTCGTAAGCAGGAGCAACTGTATCTGTATGTCTCAAATATCCAAATACTTGTGCTTTTTCA
>Ga0310696_10002666_pt1 | contig 23285 bp, 14 predicted proteins | sample AusTroGonzalo_MG_4_FD_203885 | JGI IMG/M metagenome (GOLD analysis project Ga0310696, IMG submission 203885) | Bovine rumen microbial communities from tropical cattle in Woodstock, Queensland, Australia - Gonzalo_02 (v2) (version 2) | ecosystem: Host-associated > Mammals > Digestive system >...
TGATGAAAACGATGACTTCGGGGTTCATTGATCTGTATCCGGGTGATATGGATTTGTTTGAGTCTGCGGGGGCGGCAACGGACGGGGAATGGTGCGCCGACCGCCTTATAATTCAGTAATGTAACCCGGAAATGCTGCGGATTCAAGCCGGAAGCGCCATTTTTGTCGAATATTTTTCATTTCCCGCGGGCATGCGGTGCGCAAAGCGGCGGAAAAAGCTTCTCCTCGCTTGTTCGCGACGAGGCGTCGCCGAAGCATCCGGCGATGAAAAAGCCGCGGAAAGCATGCGCTCTCCGTGGCGGATCGGAACATTGTCCTGCGTGACGGATCAGCGGTAGACCGCGCCGAAATTCCGGCACGCCCTGTAGTCCGCGCCTTCTTTGTCCATGCCGAAGGCGTTCCAGGCGGCGGGCCGGAAAATCTTGTCCTCGGGGACGTTGTGGAGTGCGACCGGGATGCGGAGCATCGACGCGAGCGTGATGAGGTCCGCGCCGATGTGGCCGTAGCTGAACGCGCCGTGGTTGGCCCCCCAGTTCGCCATGACGCTGTAGACGTCCTGAAATGCGCCCTGTCCGGTGAGGCGCGGCACGAACCACGTGGTCGGCCAGGTCGGGTCGGTGCGCTGATCGAGGACGGCATGCACTTCGGGCGGGAGTTCGGCGGTCCAGCCTTCGGCGATCTGAAGCATGGGGCCGAGGCCGTGGACCAGGTTCACGCGGCTCAGCGTGACGGGCATTCCGCCGCGGGAGAGGAAGCAGCTGGAGAATCCGCCGCCGCGGAAATAGCCGTGACTGGCGGCACGCCATTTGGTTGCCTTCAGGCATGCCTCGGCGTCGGCGTCCGTGAGTTCCCAGAAGGGCTTCATGGCGGGCTTGCCGTCGTATTCGGCGCGGCCGGTGGCGTCGAGCGTGGTTGCGCCGGAGTTGAGGAGGTGGATGAGGCCGGGGTATTCCATGTCGTACCCGGTCACGCGCTTCACGGATTCGCGGCTCCAGAACGTGCGGACGTCGGAGAATCCCTGCGCCGTGCCGGTGAGCAGATGCCCGAAGAGCATGGCCGTGCCGTTCAGGCAGTCGTTTTCGGTCGCCAGCACGAACGCCTCGCGGAGTCCGTTCCAGTCGAACGACGAGCAGAGCATCGACTCCATGAAGTCGCCGTTCGGCATATGGTCGGTCCACTGGCGCTGCCCCTGGAAGCCCGCCGCGATGGTGTTGTGTCCTTCGGCTTCCTCGCGGAATCCGAGTTCGGCGAGGCGCGGATTGCCGATCATCAGGTCGCGGGCGATCATCGCCATCTTGACCACATACGCCCAGATCCGGTCCTTCTGTTCCTGCGTGCGCTGCACTTCGGCGGGGTTGTTGTCCTCACCTTCGGCGCAATGGCTCCGCACCCAGGCGTAGGCCCGCTCGAATTCATCCGGGTCGTAGATGCCCTCGTCCACGCGGCGGATGATCTCGCTCATGTCGACCGATTCGCAGCGCATCCCGAGGTAGCTCTCGAAGAAATCGTGGTTCACGATGGATCCGGCGATGCCCATGGCCATGCCTCCGATGGAGAGATAGGATTTGCCGCGCATGAGCCCGACCGCGACCGCCGAACGCGCGAACGCCAGGATCTTTTCCCGCACGTCGTCCGGGATCTCCGTGTCGGAGGCGTCCTTCACCTCGCGGCCGTAAATGCCGAACGCCGGAAGCCCCTTTTGCGCATAGGCGGCCAGCACGGCGGCAAGATACACGGCGCCGGGGCGTTCCGTGCCGTTGAAGCCCCACACGGCCTTCTGCGTAAGCGGGTCCATGTCCATGGTCTCGGATCCGTAGCACCAGCACGGTGTTACGGTCAGCGTGGCGGTCACGTTCATGCCCGCGAATTTCTTCGCGCAGGCTGCCGCCTCGTTCACGCCGCCGATCGTGGTGTCGGCGATCACGCACTCGACGGGCTTGCCGTTCGGGTAGCGAAGCGTGCCGGAGATCAGCGCGGCCGCGGATTTCGCCATGTTCATGGTCTGGTCTTCGAGGGATTCTCGGACGCCTCTGCGGCGGCCGTCGATCACGGGGCGGATTCCGATACGGGGAAGAGATTCGATCATGGAGGACTCCTTCGTCTGTCTGATTGCTTTGATAAGTTTGCGCTGCGACGATACAATAACCCCTTTCCCCGGAAAAAGCAAGGCTGTTTCCCCTGCATCGAAACGTTAAGTTTCCGTTAATTTTCATCTGTTCCGGCGCCTGCGGGAAACAGACCGTTGAATGCCTCCCCTGATATGTGCCGCAAGGATGTTCGCCGCGTTTTTTTTTGAGCTTGTTTTGCGGCTTTTTTCTTGTGCGGACGGGTTGACTTTTCCGAGTTCGCGGTGTATCTTTTTTTCCCGGCGCGGATTTTCAAAAGGGGAGCCGCGTCCGTGGATTCATCCATAACAAAGGGGGTAGCGATGAACATCAACGAAAAACAAATCTGCACCGGTTCCGACTGCGCCGGCAAGGGCGCGGAAATGGACAAAAAGACCCGCGAGGAAGTCCTGCACCAGCTGCGCCGCGCTTACTGCGACGAATGGCTCGCGTACATCCAGTACTGGACCGCCGCGCAGGTCGTGAAGGGATTCACACGCGGCGCGACGGTGTGCGAGCTGATGGAGAATGCCGAGGAGGAGCTGGGACACGCCCGGAAGCTCGCGGACCGCATCCAGGCGCTCTGCGGCGAGATCCCGATCTCTCCGCAGGAGATCCTGGAGAACTGCAACTGCGCATTTGTGGCGCCGGCCGATCCGTGCGGCTACCGCATCCTCTGCCAGTCCATCGCGTCCGAACGCTGCGCCATCGCCGTTTACAAGAGAATCCTGAAGATGCTCGGCGACCGCGACCCGGTGACGAGCCGCCTGATCCTCGAGATCCTGGAAGACGAGGAGGAGCACGAGTTCGAGTTCCGCCAGCTCAAGGAGGACATCGACGCGAGCCGAATGGCGCTCGGCCTGGACGGCGAAATGAAGAAGTGATCCGGGCTGCATTCGTGCCCGCGGCCACGAAAAAGGACGCACCGGGAAACCCGATGCGTCCTGATTTGCGTTTTTGCTCTTTGAAACGCGGGCGGTCAGCCCTTCGTCGCGCCGCTGGTCAGGCCGGCCACGAATTCCTTCTGCAGGACGAAGAAGAGAATCGCGGGCGGGATGATGGCGAGCAGCGTGCCGGCGAGGAAGATGCCGTAATCCTGCACGTACATGCCGATGTACCGGTTCAGCACGACCGGCAGCGTCAGTTTGGACTGCGACTGGATGAAGAGCTGCGGCTGGAGGAAGGCGTTCCATGTGCCGAGGAAGGTGATGAGGCAGTAGGCTGCGGTCACGGGGCGCACGAGCGGGAGCGTGATCTCCCAGTAGATGCGGAACTCGCTGGCGCCGTCGACGCGGGCGGATTCCAGCAGGCTTGTCGGCACGCCGACCATGGCCTGGCGGAACAGGAAGATGCCGAACACCGTGATGGCGCTTGGGACCATCAGAGCCAGGTAGGAGTCCATCCACCCGAACTTGGAGACCATCTCGAAGAGAGGCGCCAGGAAGAGCATGGCGGGGAACATCATGGATCCGAGCATGATGAAGACGATGATGTTTCTGCCTTTGAACCGGTATTTCGCCAGAGCATAACCTGCCATCGACGAGAGGAAGATGTTGATGGAGGTGACGCCGCAGGACAGGAACAGCGAGTTCACGATGTATTCCCAGAAATAGACCGGGCCATGCGGGGTGAGGAACTGGTCCGTCAGAAGACGGCGGAAGTTTGCCAGAGTCAATGTTCCGAGCGCACCGTCAACCGCAGGCAGGCCGTCGTTGCCGAACCAGTGGACAATCGCCTTGTAGCTCTCCGGGTGCGTGGCGTCAGCCGGGAAGTTGCGCAGATGATTCCAATCCGGCAGGAACGTGTACAGCATCAAGGCGTCCTTGCTCTTGAAAGCGCTGCAAATCAACCACACGAACGGAGTGAGCGTGAGGAACGCAGCGGCGAGAAGCAGGATGACGCGGAGATAGGCGGGGGCGATCTTCCAGCCCTTGCCCGGGATCAGGCGCAGGCCGATGTAAACGAGGACTACGGCGATCAATACCCAATGTATAAGATTCATTTGTTGTGTCTCCTATCCGTCAATCCACTTCATAAGCCCGGGTGAGCTTGAGCTGGAGAATGCTGATTACGAAGATAATGGCGGCAAGGATCCAGCCGATGGCGGACGCCGCACCGTGTTCGCCGTTCCGGAAGCCCCAGTCGTAGAGGTATCCGACGATGGTCAGTGCGGAATCGCCGGGCCCGAATCCCTGGCCCTTCATCAACGCCCACGGCAGATCGAAGAGCTGGTAGGACCCGATCGTACTCATGATGACCACGAAGATCGCAATCGGCTTGATCTGCGGGAGCGTGATGTGCAGGAACGTCTGCCAGCCGTTCGCGCCGTCGATCTGCGCCGCTTCGAGCAGCTGCTTGTCGACAGACTGGAGACCGGCAAGGAAGTAGATCATATTGTAGCCCACATACATCCACAGGGAGATGATGATCAGGCCCGGGAGCAGAAGATTCGGATCCTGCAGCCACTGTTTGTCAATTCCCCAGCCGATGAGCGTCTGAAGGCCTTTGTTGAAGAGACCGTCGAACGGGGTGAAGATCACGGCGAACATCACGCCGACGAAGATCTGGCCGACGAGGTTCGGACTGAAGATCATCAGACGGAACGCCCCCTTCATGCGGCTGTTGCTGTTGTTCAGCAGCATGGCAAGCCCCAGTGCGATGGGCAGCTGGATGCAGATGGACGCGATGGCGTAGATCGTGGTGTTCAACAATGCTTTGTAGAACCTCGGATCCGTGAAGATGAACATGAAGTTGTCGTATTCGCCCTGGAATCCGACGAATACCGACGTGGGGCCGTCAGTCTGGTGGAACGACAGCCAGGCGGCATAGAGCAGCGGGTAGGCGAAGAACACCGCTGCATAGAGAAGGTACGGCGCAAGGAACATCCATGGCGCCACGGGATGGCGGTCGGGACCGCCTTTCGATTTTTGAATATTGGCAGACATTTCTGTTATTGCTCCTGATTAATACACACCGGATGCGTCTGCGGCGGACACCGCTGCATCCGTCGTTTCAGCCGTGGATCCGTTCGTTTCAGCCGAGGGCTCGGTCTTGGCTGCGGCTGCGGGCTCGGTCTTGGCTGCGGCTGCTGCGTTTTCCTCTTTTTCAGCGGAGAGGAAGTAGTTGTGCCGAATCAGCTTTTCGATGTATGCGGCCTTCTCTGCAAGCCCTTCCTTGATCAGGGCCATCATTCGCTCGTCGACGTCTTTTTCGCCTTCATGTTTTTCATAGAAGGCGCGCGCGGCATAGTAAACGTTGAGGAATTGCGTTTCAGCCTGGCTGGTGTACGCCGTGACGTAGCGCGGGGCAACGCCGTTCGACTTGTCCGCCAGCGATGAGTAGAACTTGCCGATGGAGAGTTTCTCCGCGGTCATGTTGCCTTCCGCATCCCGGAGCAGGTTGCCGTTATCATCCTGCATCGTCATGTAGAAGTTGCTCGGCTCTTGCAACTCTTTGGCTGTCCATGCGCGCTTGATCGGCGGGAGGATGTTCGTTTTCTGGAAGCGGTAAGCGAATTCCTCGTTGGTCGCGTCCGTGTAAAGGAACTTCGCGAACTTCCAGGCGAGGTCCTGGTTCTTGCAATGCTTGGTGATGGCAAGTCCGGAACCGCCCCAGGGACCGGAGAGATAGGTGTGGGGCAGAATTTTGCCGTCCTTGTCCGACCAGACGGGCATCGGCATCAAAGCCAGGTTGCCCTGCTGCTTCGGATTGTCGAAGGAGAACTGTTTGGAGCGCCAGTCGGGCGTGAGGAAGAAGAGCTGGCGGCCGGAGTTCATGGCCTGATAGAAATTCTGGCCGTCGCCGGCGGGGAACGAAATGAGGTTTTTGCCTCTGGTCTGGTGAACGAACCAGGCGATCAGTTCGGCCATTTCAGGCCTGTTGAATGCGACGTTGCCCTGTTCATCGAAGAAATCGCATCCGCGCTGGGTGAACAGGATCTGCAGGCTGATCGTGCTGTCGTCGGCAAAGTCGATCATGTAGCGCTTGCTGCCTTTTTCGATGCCGAGCGCTTTGTCGGTCTCTTCCCATTCGCCCGTGACCTGCTGGCCGACTCTTACGAAGTCGTCCCACGTCTTCAGCTGGGACACGTCGATGCCGAGTTTCTTAATGAGGTCGACGCGGTAGCAGAGACCGGCCGGGTGGACGTCGTGCGGGATCGCGAAGATGTGGCCGCGGCTGGACCAGAGCGAATAACGGCTCGTGACGATATTCTTCTCGTCCAGCAGCTCTTCGGCTCTCAGTTTTTCCGTCAGGTCGACGAAGCCGACATTCTCGATTCGGCCGCGGGTGAAGTAGCCGATGGTGCCTTCGAGAAGCTCCACCAGGTCCGGAACGTCGTATCCGGTCTGCATGGCGGCCTGAAGCCAGTCCATCAGAACTTCCTTCTGGACGCGCTGGAGAATGATGCGGGGCGGACGGAGCTCGCCGGTCTTTTCATCGACGATGTAGTTGTTTTTGTCTTCCACGAACTTCTTGACGGCTTCCCGGTAGAGTTCCTCGTGGATCTCAGCCTGAAACGCCATAATCAGATCAGGGCGTTCCTTCGCCTTTCGAAGCTCGTTTATTCTCATCCCGCAAAAAACGATACCGGAGATGATTGCAATGATCAGGATGACAAACGGGGCTTTTCCGAATGGATAAATGTTTCTCATTGATTCCTCCTCAATGGTACGGTCATGACGCCGCAGGCATCATGACCATTGCAAATCCTCCTGATCCCGTTACCGTTTGACCTGAACGCTGTCGAGGCCGCACATCTGCATGATGCTGTCGAGGTCGCCGGCGCTCTGGGAAGCGGGCTTGTCGGCGGGCTTGATGCGGGCCGCGAGGGTGATGGCGATGGAGAGCGCGCGGATGCAGTCGCGGATGAACTGTTTGCGGCATTCGATCTGAGCGTTGAGGTCGCCTTCGGCGCGGAGCATGTGGCAGTCGAATTCGACGATGCCCTTCCAGCCGATCTGCTGGAGCGCGTTGAACATGAAGACGGTCTCCTTGAGTCCTTCCGGACCGATCAGCGGCGGGAAGTCGTTGTCGAACTGTGCCTTGATCTGGCAGCCGAAATGCAGGAATTTGAGCTTGTTCATGCTGCAGAGGTAGCTGACCGTCATCACGGAGTTCAGCAGAGCCATGCTCTCGTGCTGGAGCAGTTCGGGATTGACGCCCCAGAAATCCGGCTTTTTCAGCTTGCCGCAAATGAAACCGACGGCGTGGCCGCTGGTCGGGAGGAACATCTGGCCGCGGGGCTCGTTCGGCTTCGGCTCGACCGTGGCGCCCTTGTAGTTCGTCATGCCCTGGGCTTCGATGTAGTCGGTCACATGGTTCAGGCCGTCGGCCAGCCAGGTGTACACTTCGTCCCACTTCGTGATCGCCGGGACTTCAAAACCGTCGCGGGCCACCCAGTAGGTGTAGTAGTCGGCGCCGAGGAACTTGCCGATGCGGAGCGTGCGCTCGACCTTCTTGGCGGCAAGCTTGCGGAGTTCGGGATCAGGATTGCAGAGGCCGCCGTCGCGGAAGATCTTGTTGCCGTGGAGGCTGCAGGTCATCGTGTTGAACTTGATGCCGGCGCCGTCGAGGATCGACTTGATCTCGACGAGGATCTTGCTGGTTTCGCTGTTCGGATCCAGATCGTCGTCCGGATTCGCGGGATCCCACGGCACGAGGTCGTCGTCGTGAGCGCTGGTGGCTTCGATGAGGCCTTCGCCGGCTGCCCAGGCGAGGATTTTCGCGACTTCGATCGAGCTGATCTTGTCAAGGACGGAGCCTCCGAACGGGTCGGACAGCGGGTTGCCAACGCACCAGAAGGGCATTGAACGGCGGGTGACGCAGTACTGATTGAATTCCATTTGTATAACTCCTTATAGGACTGTAAAAAGGAGAAAACAGTCCCGGTTGAAATTGCAGCTCCGGCCTCCGGTTGAGGCGGAATTACTCTATTTACTATAGCACGATAAATCGAAATTTAAATCGAATTTTAGATAGATGGCATGGATTATTTATCAATAAACATGAACATTTTATCATGCAGTCTACAGTATTTTCGGAAATAAAATAAAAAGGCCCGGCAGCGAAATCGTGCGATTCCGATGCCGGGCAAAATGGTCAAAAGAGTCTGTTATTTCTTGGAGCCCTTCTTCGCGGGCGTGGACTTCGCGGCGGGCTTCGCCGGAGCTTTCGCAGGTGCGGGCTTCGCGGCGGGCTTAGCCGGAGCTTTCGCGGGCGCGGGCTTCGCGGCGGGCTTCGCCGGAGCTTTCGCAGGTGCGGGCTTCGCGGCGGGCTTCGCCGGAGCTTTCGCGGGCGCGGGCTTTGCGGCGGGCTTCGACGGAGCCTTTGCGGGCGCGGGCTTAGCCGGAGCTTTCGCGGGCGCGGGTTTCGCGGCGGGCTTAGCCGGAGCTTTCGCGGGCGCGGGCTTTGCAGCGGGCTTCGCCGGAGCTTTCGCGGGCGCGGGCTTCGCGGCGGGCTTCGCGGGAGCTTTCGCGGGCGCGGGCTTCGCGGCGGGCTTAGCCGGAGCTTTCGCGGGCGCGGGTTTCGCGGCGGGCTTCGCCGGAGCTTTCGCGGGCGCGGGCTTTGCAGCGGGCTTCGCGGGAGCTTTCGCGGGCGCGGGCTTCGCGGCGGGCTTAGCCGGAGCCTTTGCGGGCGCGGGGTTCGCGGCGGGCTTCGCCGGAGCTTTCGCGGGCGCGGGCTTTGCGGCGGGCTTCGCTTCGGCTTTCCTGGGGGCCTCGGCCTTCTTCGCGGGCTCAGCCTTCTTTGCCGGGGCTTCGGCTTTCCTGGGGGCCTCGGCCTTCTTCGCGGGCTCAGCCTTCTTTGCCGGGGCTTCGGCTTTCCTGGGGGCCTCGGCCTTCTTCACGGGCTCAGGCTTCACAGGAAGCAGTTTAATGGGAGAAAGCGAGATGAAGTACACGCTGTTCGCCTGGATCGGCATGGTCAGGGTGATCATGTCCTCGACGAGCTGGCTGGACTGGAACACGGGTTCCATGGCGGAATTCTTCTTCAGTTCCTCGACATCTTCGCGAGTGAGGTCGGCAGGCGCTCCGGCGTTCAGCCAAAGGGTGTACGGATCGTTCTGCTGGTGACCGATCATGTAGATTTTCACGTCGTACTCGCCTGCGGGGATGTGGTGCAGGACGACGGAAGCTTCGCCCTTCTCCGAGGCGGGAACAGTCTTGAAGAAGAACTGCTGGTTGCTGACCTTGCCGCCGTCTGTCGGGTGCGTGAGGTCCCAGAAGAGGACCTGAACGCCGCCCTTGTCGTCGCGGCAGACGTAGGAGGATTTGTCGGAGGAGACGACTTCGGTCCCGCCGAGGAGGGAGAGGTACTTGTACGCCCAGTAAGCGGCTTTCGGGACGCCCTGGTAGGACATGAGACCGAAACCGCCGTGGAACGGACGCGGCGCGGGACCGTTTTCCTCGAAGATGTCCGTGAACGTCCAGAAGCTCATGGAGTCCAGCGATTCGGTATTGCGGAGCTGTTCCAGGATGAACGGCCCGGCGAAGAAGGAATCGTGCACGGGGTCGACGGGCGAGTAGGAGGAATTCCATTCGGTGATGTAGACGGGGAGTTTCTTTTTGCTCTTCGCGGCGATTGCCTGAAGCGGCTTGTTCGCCTCGTCGCACACATAATGAAGGCTGGGATGCAGATAGAGCGTGCGGTTGCCGAACTGGTCGAGTCCGCTGGGGCCGTCGCCGAGGCCGTAAGTGTGGTAGGTGATGAAGTCGAGGGGGAGTTTCTTCTTGTTGCAATAGTCGATGAGTTCCTCGATGAAGACCGGGCCCGCGCCGGAGGGGCCGCCGACAGGATAATCCTTGTTGACGGACTTCACGGCCTTGGCGGTGTGTTCATAGAGCTTGAGGTATTCGGGGAGGCGCTTGTCCTCGGGGAGCCGCCAGAAGATGTCGAGATTGGGCTCGTTCCAGACCTCGAATCGCCAGGTCTTGAGTTCGTCTGCGCCGTAGCGGTCGGTCCAGTGTTTGACGAGCGCCTTCACGAGGGCGTCCCACTTCTCGTACTTCGCGGGCGGAGTTACATTGGCTTTCCACCAGAAGACGGTGCCGTCGCCGGAGGCGAGCTTTTCGGGCATGAATCCAAGTTCGACGAACGGCTTCATGCCGATGGAGAGCAGGAAATCGTACACATCATCGATGTACATGAAATTGTAGACCGGATTGCCCTTCTTGTCCTCGGAGTAGACGCGCATTTCGTCGTGAAGCAGGCCGTGCGCCCGAAGGTAGCGGAACCCGAATTCCTTGTGGCAGTGTTCCAGCTGTTTGCGCCAGGATTCGCGGAGGCCTTCGCCGATCCGGCCGGCGCCGACACAATCGCTCCAGACCATGGAACGCGGGCCTTTGAGCTGCGCGAGGTCGGATTCGATGATGCGATGTTCATTCTTCTTTGCGGGGGAAACTGCTGTTTGTTTTTTCATGAACTGGCTCCTTGAGCTGAAGGTTCGGATTCGCGTGTGCGGCGGCCCGTCCGTTCCGCGCATAAAACACAGGCATACGGGGCGGCAAGCCACAATCTTTCGTTTAAACTATACATTGTTTTTCAAAGAATTCAATGTACTATTTGCCAAAACGTATTGATTAATTGCTTTTTTTTGCCGTTTCGGCGGGATCAAGCCCGGACGGAGTAATATGATCCGTCCCCGGGCATGCTGTCCGCATCCTCATGCGGTACGGGTCGGCATGAGGACGCATGTGTTTTTTACGGGACGGAAAACCCCGCCGTGCCGGTTTTGCGGCCGGACGCGGCGGGGAGGAGAGGCAAAGCCGGGAGATCCGACTTATTCCGGCTGGACTTTCAGCTTGCGGATGAAGAGCGCGCGGTCGCCGCCGTCGCCGAATCCGTCGTTGCCGTAGGTCATGCGGATCGCATGCGTGCCGGCTTCGAGCGTGACTTCGGCCAGGTCGTAGCCCGCGGTGACGTCGGACGCGATCTCGCGGACCGCGACGAGCTTGCCGTCGATTTCGATCCTGACTTCGGAGTAAATGCGCTGGTATGGGTAGCACACCGCGTCGATGTGCACGGTGAAGATGCCGGATTGCGACGTCTCGAACTCCGTCTCCAGTTCGACGAGCGTATTGTTTGAAATTACGTGAACGCGACCGGCGTCGATGCGGTTTTTCGAGATCAGGTTGTCCGGGTCATCGGCTTCACCCGCGTCGCAGCGTTCCGAGCGGAATGCCGCGCCGAGGTTCCGCAGGAGCCCGCTCAGATAGCGTTCGCCGCGCGGTCCGTTGTTGTCACGGACGCAAGTCCAGTTCGCGCCGTCCAGCGCCACGCGTCCGGCGCCGAAGCTCCAGACAGCGAGCGAAGCCGGCACGGCGGGGACTTCGACGCCATTCGGATACTTCGCCTCGGAAAGATAGGCTTCGGCGAACACGCCCGCGCCGACTCCGGCCCGTCCTGCGCCGCGCACGTCGATCTGCGAGGTCCCGGCGGGGAGATGGATGATCGTGCGGTATTCGCCGGGGCTGTCCGGGGTGAACCAGACCTGTTCCATGTCGCCGACCGCGATGCGGCAGAGCGGTTTCTCCGCGAATTTGAACTCATAATGGCCGCCGTTGACCCCCATGTCCACGATATCCGGCAGGTCGTCCGGCGCGTCGATGCGAAGCGTGAGGCAGGCGAGCCCGGCTTCCTCGCGTACGGCGGTGAAGACGGAATGAGGTGCGGGGTCCACGAATCCCGGCATGCCGACGGGCGGTGTTTTCATCGGAACGGGTCCGCCTTCGAGTTTGACTGCGCCGGAGACGGGGCCGGGCTGCGCGAATGCCTCCGGCACGAAGCGCATGGAAGCGGCGTCCGGCTGGATGTCGAGCTTGCTGTCCCAGTCGTAGATGCGGCAGTGCGTGACGTCTTCCTGCGAAACGCCGAAAAGCAGCGGGGACTTGCGGTCGGCGATGACGCCGGAACAGTCCCCCTTCACGCAGGCGATCCCGTCCGCGCCGATGGCATGTTTCAGGCGTTCAAACGCCTGCGCTTCGGGCATGTGCCAGCAGAAGATGCCGCCGTCGCGTATCCAGGCCGCGAGCTGGTCCGGCGTCAGGTCGAGCCCGGAGCAGTCGCCGTCCGCCAGGATGAATCCTGCTTCCCGGGTGGTTCCGGCTTCGTTTGCGCCGATGGTCTTCAGCGTGCGGAGGACATCTTTGCTTGAAGCGAGCGGAAGGACTTTCGCCGGGCGTTTCCGCGGGAGCTTTTCCAAATAGGCGATGCCGTTTTCGATCAGGATCTCCGCGGCGGGTTCGTCCGCGCGCTTGCTGCCGGCCAGCAGCTGCATCAGCACCGCGTGGCCGTCCCCGAACGGCAGGTCGGCGAACGGCGTCTGCGCGAGTGCGCTGAACCCGCCGGTCACGAGGATCGCTTCCAGGCCGTTGCGGCCTTCGCGGACGATTTCGCGGCGGGAGATGTAATGCCCGTCCGCCCACCATTTGAAATCGGCGGGCTCAAGCCCGGCGAGGAGCGGATGATCCGTCGCGAGGGGGAACGCCATGGTAGATGGGTGGTCCGTGAGGTTCACGCCGAGTCCGAGCGGGTCGAGCGTGTCCTGCGCCAGCACGAGCGCCCGTCCGCCGGCCGAGAGGAATCCCTTGAAGCCGTCTGTGTCGAATGCGGCGGGCTCCGTCGGAGTGCCGAGCACGTTTTCCGCGATGACGACGATGTTTTCCGCCGGGTCCAGCGAGGCGAAATCGACATCGCCTGGCGCCCGGTAGACGAATACGTTTCGATTCCCGGACGCGGCAGGCACGGGATAGATTTTATACCGGAAATTCTCCCGCTGAACTTCGGTCCCGTTGGCGGCCATGCGGAATTCGAGCGTGGAAACGTCATGGCCCGGGAGGGTTTTCCCGGTGACTTCCTTCGCCGTGAACGCGAGCGAAACGGTCTTCGCTCCGCCCGGTTCGAGCGTGAGACGCGCGGAATCGGCATCCGAGCCGTCGACCGAGATCGTCAGTTCGATCGCCTGTGTTTCCGGGGAATCGTTCAGCACGTCGAACGCGACGGCCTTCCGTCTGCCCGCGAACACCCGGTCCGAGCGGTCGCGCCGGAAACACGCGATGCGACGGTAGAAGATTTTTTCCGCCTCGGCCGCGCCCGGCACCGGCGTGCCGCCGAACCCGTAGGCCGTCCACGGACACATGCCGGTGACATTCGCCATGCGGAACGCCTCGGTCTGGTCGATCCAGCCGAGGAGTTTCGCCTCGTGGTTGCATTTCTGGCGGCTCAGGTAGACTTCCTCGCCGAACCAGATGGAACCGACGGAGTAGTCGGTCTGCGGGCACCACAGGTATTCGCCGATGTACAACGGCTTCTTGCGGTCCCAGAAGAACGTGCCGGACTGTTTGCCGAGCATGCCGCCCGCCGCCTCCGCCTCAATGCGGCGTCCGAGCCATTCGGCGGCGTCGGGATACGCGTACAGCGCGGGCATCTCGTGAGGATAGTGCAGGCCGATCATGTCGTACTTGCCGTCCGGGTCGCGGTCGGCCTCGAACATCGTGAGTCTGGTCGGGTCGAAACGCTTCGTGAGAGTGCCCATTTCGCCGAGACGGCGGTTGAGGTCGGGGCAGAACTTGACCGAGCCCATGAACAGGATCTCGTTGCCCACGCTCCACATCACGAGCGAAGCGTGGTTGCGGTCGCGCCGGATCATGCCGCGCAGCACATCGGCGAAGCGATCCCAGAAAATGCTCTCGTTGTACGCGTACATGGCATTGCCGTCGGTGTACACGGGCGACTCGTCGATGGTCATGACGCCGATCTCGTCGCACGCGTCGAGGTAGTCCTCCTGCCACGGCTGGTTGTGGAACCGGAACGCCAGCACGCCGTCGGCTTTCCACTGGCGCACCCGGCGGAAGACTTCCTCGCGCGGGATGTAGCCGTAGGCGGGCCACGTGCTCGACGCCAGCAGACGCCGTTTGACGCCGTTCAGGAAGAAATCGGGGCCTTCGGTCCACACCTCGCGGAATCCGAAGCGCGTGAACGATTCGTCGCAGAGCGCGTCGCCGCGGTACAGACGAATCCGGAGCCGGTACAGGTGCGGCGTCTCGGGCGTCCAGAGTCTTGCCCCCGGAAACGCCGCGGCAAACCGCCATGCGCCGGGATTGAACGCCGCGTCGTCCGTTTCGTCGGAGAGCCTGATCTCGCCGAACTGCGGGATCCCGCCGAATGAAAGTACCGTTTCTTCCCCGTCCAGCACGGCGCATTCGATTCTGAGCCCGGCGGCATCCGGCAGAGGTCCGGCGGCATTCACTGCCGCGCCGGTCACGGTCAGGGCCATGTCTTTGACCGAGGTCACGATCGCGAGGCGGGAATCCTCGATATGCAGCGGTTCGTACGCGTCCAGCCAGACAGGCAGGAACGGCCCGCAGTTGTCGTGGTAGCCGCCGACGGGCGCGAGCGTGTGGGCGATTTCGTCCGCACGCTTTGCAAGGTCCTCGACCGCGCTCCGGTCGCCGCAGCACAAGTCGAGCACGTGGGCGCTGCCGGGCAGCACAAAATCCGTGATATCGAGTTCAAACGGCGTCCATCCGTCGAATTTGCCGCCTGCGGATTTTCCGTCGACAAACACCTTGGGTGTGTTTCGGGCGCCGCGCAGGTTCAGGATGACACGTTTGCCGTGCCAGTTCGCGGGAATCTCGATGGTCCGCCGGAACCACAGGAAATACGGCTTTTCTTTTCGGACGGCGCTCCTCCAGCCGGGCACTTCGAAATCTTCCCACAAAGTTTTTTCGTCGGGACGCTCGGCGCTTGTGCAGATTTGCATCCGCCAGGTGCCGCACAGGTCAATGCGGGCGCGTGTTTCGGATGCGAATTGGACGGGACAGGGGATGATCGTGCTGGTTTCCATGTGCGGCCTCCGTGACGCTGAGGTGAATGAAATTGTTTCCGGGCATTTGTTTCGAGGCGGAACGAACAGGCTCATTTCCGCCATTTTTCCCGGATGCCATATACAATATCACGGAGTTTTCCGTTTTTCTATCGCTTTTTTGCTCAAAAACATAGACTATTTGTACGTCATGGGCGCCGCGACGAAAAAAAACGGCGCCGCGGGAAAAGGCGGCGCCGCATGGAGTCCGGGGTATGACGGTCGGAGGATCATCCGATCGTATCGAGCTGGATGAGTTCGGGCGCGATCACGATGTCGGTGCGCGGGAGCTTGTTGAATGAATGGATCCTGTCGAGAAGGCGTTTCGCGGTCATGACGCCGAGCTGATGGTGTTTGATGTCGATGTACGGCGGCAGCTTCTCGAAGTAGCGGAGCGAGTGGGCCTCGGAGAAAGCCGCGATGAACTCGTATTGCGTGATGTCGACGCTCGTTGCGCGGAGTTCGTTCAGTACGCCCAGCATGTCCGCGCTGGTGGGGAACGCCATGCCGGTGGCGGTCTTCAGGTTGAGGAATGCCTCGGCCTGTTTCCTGTAATACTTGCTCATGGGAATACCGTCGCAGGAGCTTTCGGAGAGGTGATGGCTTGCGATGCCCACGCGTTCGCACTCGACCTTGAACGTTTCGTAGAGGTCTTTGTTTGAGAAGATGTGGAAATGGTCCGGGAAGACCGCGACTTCCTTCACGCCGCGTTCGTAGAAATAGCGCATGGAGAGGCGGGCGATCTCGCTGCTGTCAAACTTGACGAGGTCGAATTCGCCGGTCCCGGAGTCGGCCGAGAGGAAGGTGTTGACCGTTGAGATTTCCCGCAGGCGCTGATGAAGCTTTTCACGCACCTCGGGGGTGGCGGGTTCGCTGCAGATGATCGCGCCGTCGCAGTAGTCGGGGTTCAGGCGTTCCGGGATGACGCCGTCCTCGCCAATGATGCAGAACTCCATGGAAATATCGAGCTTCTGGAGCTCCTCGAACACGGCGGAGATAAAATGGGAGAAGCCGCCCCACTGGAAGAAATGCTCGATGGGATTGATGGAGCTGATCACGATCATCACGCGGAAATGGCGGATGCCGACGCGGTCGGGCGTACGCGGTCCCTGGCGCCGGGCGCGCTGACGATAGCCGACTTCTTTGACGATGGCCTCGATCTTCTCGGCCGTGGCGGCTTTGACGAGGTTGCGGTTGTTGAAAAACCGCGAAACGGTTGCGATGTTGACACCCGCGCGGTCGGCGATGTCTTTCAGGTTAGCCATGGTGTAGGTTCCTTTATTGCTGGAATGTGGGACGACATGGTTGTATTTTAATCTCTAATATAGCATGCTGAATGCAATAACGCAAATGAATTTGAAATGTTTTTTTGAAATATTTATGATCTGTCTGACCGTCAAAAGCTACAATATGTTAGAACCCTAAATGGATTATTGCATAGTATATGAAAAAGCTGTTTCTGTGACGGAATGCTTTTTTACAAAATAAGGAATATGATTTGCGTGAAAAGAATGAGATTATTTTGTACTCGACTGTAAAAAAATGCCGGATCCGGCGTGAAAACCGAATCCGGCGGTTCGTCTCTGCAGACGCCTGCTTTGCGTCGAGTTTTTTTATGTCGGCGGGGGCGTTTCCGCCTCGGCCGGGGTGCGTCGGTACATCTTTTCGGAGAAGAAGATGCAGATTGCGGAGAACGTGGATCCGAGCAGGGCCAGGGCCATGTCCTTCTGGGCGTCCCACATGTCCCCCTGCTGTCCGTTGTAGCCCTCCGCGTTTTCCGGGCTCATGACGATGGAGATGAACCACTCGAAAAGCTCGTACACCATGCTCGACGCCTGGATGAACATCCAGGTGAACAGAAGCGCATGGAGCGGCTTCATCCCTTTCATGAAGCGTTTTGTGAGCTGGTAGGCGAACGGGAACATCAGCAGTCCGAACGACAGATGCACGAGCCTGTCGAATTTGTTTCCGTGTATCACCCCCGTCCCCACGGCTTTGATCTCGTAATGCCCGTCAATGTCCATCTCGATGTTCAGATAGTCTTTCGCCCACACGTCGTACGGGACATTGGAGTAGAGGTATCTGGCCCCGATGATGTGGACGCAGGTGAACAGAAACAGTCCTGCGCAGGCAGGCACGGACAACCGCTGTCTTTTCAGTTCCAGCATCAGTGGGACCAGCAGGAGCAGGGTCCCGATGTGCTGGAGGATGATGGCGCCGTCGTCGTAAGCATAGGCAGGAGCCTTGATGCACGAGGCGACGGCGAAGATGATGCCCGTCATCAGGAGCGCGAGCTTGATGCGCCAGGCCCTTTTCAGTCGCGCGGTTTCGGGGCTTGCAGCGGTATCCATGTTTTTTTGCAGGCCGGTTTCGCGGAGAGTGCGTTGTCAGTCGAACATCTTGGGCAGGCCGTTGTACATGACGCGCATGACGGAGTTGATGTCGTGACCGCCGCGCTCGTAGACCATCTGGTAGAGGTTGCCGTCCTTGAAGTTGTCGCAATACTTGAAGATCTCCGGGTACTTCTTCATCTCGTTGATCATCGGGGTCATGTTCGGCTCGGCGACGTCGTTGCGGCCGCAGCCGGAGTAGATGTAGAAGTCTTTGGCGGTCTTGCCGTTTTCCACGACCTTGTCGGCGAGGTGCTTGGCGGATGCCGCGGACTGGCCGCGGCCCTTGGCCCAGCAGTCGCCGCTCATCGGGATGAAGTAGCCCATTTCGCCGAGGCAGAATTCGAAGACGGACCAGGTGGCGCATGCGCCCATGGAGAAGCCGCCGAAGGCGCGATGCCATCTGGAGGCGTCGAGTTCGTCCTGGGTAACGCCCTTCGCATAGGTATGGTACTGCGTTTCAAAGACGGGGATCACGTCCTTGTCAAGTTCGTAGTGGTAGTCGATGCAGTTCTTGGTGGCGTCGTTGCTGTACTGTGTGTAGTAGGAAAGAGCGCAGATGATGACCGGTTTCGCTTCGCCGTTGGCGATCAGGTGGTCGATCACGTTCTTGAGGCGGGTGTTCTGGCCTTCGCCGCCGAAATACCATGCCGGGGAGTCGCCGCCGCCGTGCATCAGGTACAGCACGTCGTAGCGGGTGGAAGTGTCGTTCTCATCGTAGCCGTAGGGCAGGTAGACGAGGGCGGACTTCTCGAATTCGGGGCTGCCGGCGGTCTGGTTGTCGCGGGTCGTGTACTTGAAGGTCTTGATCACGCCGCCTTTTTCGCAGACGTTGAAGTATTCCTGCGGGATCTCCTTGAACGCGTTGTCGGGGAAAGAGGTCCTGGCGGAGGGGCCGGGGGCTGCGGGGGCGGGGTTCACGCCGTCCCAGATGCAGCCGCAGAGCATGGCGACGGATACTGCGCAGGCGAGGAGCTTGAGGTGTTTCATTTTTCTGGCCTTGTGTTATGGTTTCGGGGGTGTTGAATGTGCCGGAGCAGGGGGAAACACGGCCGTCCGCGGGACGATGTGTTTCTCTTCCTGTATTATACAGCACAAATGCACGAATGTCAAGCGGAGCAGATGCATTATTTGTTGTTTTCTTCCCGGCGTTCCTGTCCGGCGGGGGGGCGGCGATTCCGGGGAGGCATTGCCGCCGGACATGGGGAAAATGCGGAAAAAAACGGCATCCGCTTGTTTTTTGTACGGGACAGGATATATTAATACGGAAAGGAACCGAAACATTACTCGAATCCCAGGACGGCAAACAGCTCATGAACATCATCTTGCTTTCAGGCGGATCGGGGAAACGGCTCTGGCCGCTGTCCAACGATGTCCGGTCGAAACAGTTCATCAAATTTTTCCGCGGCCCGGATGGTGCGCCGGAGTCCATGGTGCAGCGCGTGTACCGTCAGATCAGGACCGCTGATCCGGCTTCGACCGTGACGATCGCGACCTCGAAGACGCAGGTCTCCGCGCTTCACAACCAGCTCGGCGACGACGTCGGCATTTCCGTCGAGCCGTGTCGCCGCGACACCTTCCCCGCGATCGTGCTGGCCACGGAGTATCTGCACACGGTGCAGGGGGCGTCTGAAGACGAAGCCGTGGTGGTCTGCCCGGTCGACCCGTATGTGAACGACGATTACTTCGAGTTTCTGAAGCGCCTCTGGGAACAGGCCTCGAAGGGGGCCGCGAACCTGACGCTGATGGGCATTCAGCCGCTTCATCCGAGCGAGAAATACGGCTACATCATCCCCGAGGAGAAGGCGGAACTCAGCCGCGTGCGCGAGTTCAAGGAGAAGCCGGACATGGATACCGCGCTGAAGTACATGGCGCAGGGCGCCCTGTGGAACGGCGGCGTCTTCGCGTACCGGATCGGCTACGTGCTGAAAAAGGCGCATGAGATGATCTCCTACACGGATTATCACGACCTCTTCCAGCAGTACGCCTCTCTGCCCAAGATCAGCTTCGACTATGCCGTGGTCGAGAAGGAGCCTGACATCCAGGTGATGCGTTTCTCCGGCGAATGGCGCGATATCGGCACCTGGAACACGCTCACGGAGGTCATGCCGGGCAATACGCTTGGCGAGGCCGTGATCGACGATCAGTGCAGCAATGTGCATGTGCTGAACGAGCTTTCGATGCCGGTGCTCGCGATGGGCGTGCATGACGTGGTGATCGCCGCCTCGCCCGAAGGCATCCTGGTCTCGGACAAGGACCGTTCCGCCCGCATCAAGAGCATCGTCGACAAGTTCGAAAACCAGATCATGTTCGCGGAAAAATCCTGGGGCACCTTCCAGATCCTGAACGTGGAGGAAGGCAGCCTGACCATCCGCATCGACTTGAAGCCCGGCCAGTCCATGAACTACCACAGCCACGAGAAACGCGACGAGATATGGACCGTCATCAGCGGCGAAGGGCGCACGCTCGTCGACGGCATGGAGCAGAAGGTCCGTGCGGGCGACGTCATCACGATCGAGGCGGGCTGCCGCCACACCATCTTTGCGGACACCCCCCTGAAGCTGATCGAAGTCCAGATCGGGCAGGAGATCTCCAAGCTCGACAAAAAGAAATACAAACTTCCGCATCTGTGAGGAAAGATTTGGCCCGTTCCGTTCCATTCCTGCTCCATCCCGCCGCCAAGGACTACCTGTGGGGCGGCACGCGTCTCAACGACGACTTCTCCAAGCACATCCCGTCCGAAGTCGTCGCCGAAACGTGGGAGTGTTCCACGCACCCGGACGGCGTGAGCATCGCCGCCAGCGGGGAGTGGATCGGGATGCCTCTGGACAGGATTCTGCGGGCGCACCCGGAATACCTCGGTGAACATGCGCGCGGAGCCACCGAGCTGCCTGTGCTCGTGAAGCTTATCGACGCCAAGCGGGACCTCTCCGTTCAGGTGCACCCCGGCGACGAGTTCGCCCGCGCCCATGAAAACGGCCAGAACGGCAAGACAGAGATGTGGTATGTGATGGACGCCGACCCGGATTCCCGCATTGCCTACGGTCTGCACCACGCCGTCGGAAAGGAGCTTTTCCGGAAGAGCATCGGGGACGGTTCCGTGGAGAAATACCTCCAGATGGTCCCCGTTCGCAAGAACGACCTCTTCTTCATCCCGCCCGGCACGGTGCACGCCATCGGAGCGGGCTGCATGATCGCAGAAATCCAGCAGAATTCCAACCTCACGTATCGTCTGTACGACTATGACCGTACCGACCGCTTCGGAAACAGGCGCCCGCTTCACCTGGAAAAAGGTCTTGAGGTCGCGAACCTCGGCGTCATGCCCGAGCCGCGTCAGCCGATGCGTCTGCTGCGCTACTCCGGCGGGACCGCCTCCGAGCTGCTTTGCCGCTGCCGGTATTTCCAAGTGGAACGCGTGCTGGTGAACACGGAACAGCGCCGCGAAATGGCGTCGTTCCAGCCTACGCCGGAATCATTCGAGATCATCCTGTTTCTCAACGGCTGCGGCACGCTGTTCTCAGGCGAATCCATGCTTCAGTTTTTCAAGGGCGATTGTGTGTTCGTCCCCGCAGGTGCATCCGAGATCCGGCTTCATGCCCGGACGGAGTTCCTGCGGATCACCTGCTGAAGCCTTTCCCAACCTCGCCTCAAGTCTGCCTGCCGCGGAGCATGCGGGGCGGTCCGTCTGCCGTTGAGGCTCCTCCTTCCTCCTCGCATGCGCCGGTGTCCCCGCCGGAAAGGAACGGGGTTCAGGCAAAAAAAGACTCCGGCGGAAAACCGCCGGAATCCGGGGAAAGCATGAGACGGTCACGGGAGCGGCGTCGTTCCGCTCCCGCAAGTTGCGCCTGCTTAAACGGGAGACGCGGGAAGTGCGACGCGTTCCTTGCTGAGGAACTGCGCCATGGATTCGAGGACGGAAACGAACGCCTCGACCTGTTCCTGCGGAAGCGCTTCGAAGACCGCTTTCAGGTATTTCACGTAGGAACCCGTGCAGACGCGGTAAAGATGTTCTCCGTTCGGCGTGAGGCTGATCAGCGTGACGCGGCGATCCTTCGGGCCGGGGATGCGGTTCACCAGGCCGTCGGCATACAGCGCGTTCAGCGTTTGCGTGACTGCCGCGGACGGGAGGTGGAAGCGTTCTGCGAAATCCTTGATCATCGGCAGGTTCTTGTGGCCGTGGATCGTGAAGAGGTAGTTCATGATCCTGAGCTTGCCCAAGGTCGTGCGGCCGGACCGCGACGCATAGTGGAAATGCATCACCGGGTACCGGAGCGCGTCCGCGAAATGAAGCAGAAGCAGCCAGGACGGGAGGTCGGCGGGGGAAGTCTCTCCGGGGAGCAGCGCCTTCGTTTCGGCGGGGAGCTTGCAGAGGTCGCCGCTGTGCTTGGCGGCGAGGTGTTCGGCGCCCGTTCTGACCGTGAACAGATAGCAGAGCACCTCGCGGAACTTCGCGAACTTGTCCTGGTCGAGCGAGGACTCGAAGCCCGCGAACCGCTTTCCCATCAACTCGATCGTCTGTTTCCGCAGCGCCTTGCCTTTTTCCGACATCGTCACGCCCGTGCTGCGGCGGTTCTCCGGGATCGGCTTGCGTTCCAGAATGCCGCTTTCGACGTACAGGTCAACAGCTTGGGACATCGCGCCGGAGCTCAATGCGCCGTACTCGGAAAGACGCTTGATCTGGGGCATGGAATCCGGGTTCTCCATGAAGTACTTCACGATCGGGAACTGCGCGAAGGAGTAATCTCCGTCGAGTCCGAACACGCCGACCGATGTGGCGCGGATACGGTCCGCGACGTACAGGAGTTTGCGACAGGATGTGACTGCAAGAAACTGTTTTTTCATAGAACCGCCTTCAAATTGTTTTGCCCGGCCGGACCGGCGGAACTGCGGGGGAAGGATTCCGCGCGGCGAAGCCAGAATTTTAATGGTATTTTTGATGATGATGCCGCCTGTCGCGGCATTTGTCTCATTACTATACAGCGCCACCCAAAAAATGAAAATGAATTATTTGATGTAATACATGGATTATTTGTTAAACGGGATGCTCCGGTCTGAAAAAAATGACTTGAAAAAGTAGTCATTTATGCAGGGAGATTGAAAAGGCCGCTTCCGGCTGTTTTTTCTCGTCGCAGCGATAAAAAATATAATAAAAAACAGTTTGATCTTTTCGTTTATTATGCTTTTAAATGATATAAAATTATCTTTTGACACGTTTTGTCTAATGAAAATCCATGCGAATGGCCCCGTATGAAAACGGTCCCGGGAAGCTGCCGCCTGAAAATGAAGCGGAGTCTTGCAGCAGGCATGGTTTTATATGCGCATCGATGGGGGAAGGATTGCGATGCGGAGGAGGGAAAGAAATGCGTGAGCCCGGATGGATTGTGTTTGTTGCTGTGATGTGGGGATGTTTGGGTGTCGGGGAGCCGATGCGCAGAAGCGTGAACAGGGGGCGAATCTGCCGGGCGGCGCAAAGTATCCGGGCTGCCGGGAGACGGAGACGCGGCTGCGGCAAACCGTTTTCAGGGCGTTACGATTGCCAGACGTCCTGATGAACTGCGGTCGGATCCCATTTGTCTTTCACTGTACCGGGTTCGGCGGGATAGCCGAACGGGATCAGGCAGAACGGTTCAATGCCTTCCGGCAGATGGAGAGCGTCCTTCAGGATCGCGATGCGTTCGGAGATCGGGTGGACGCCGGTCCAGACCGCGCCGAGCCCGAGCGCATGGGCGGCGAGGAGGAAATTCTCGGTCGCGGCGGCCGCGTCCTGGATCCAGTATTCGCGGGCTTCTCCGGGAAGGGCTTTCCCGAGCACGCCGCAGATGACGACGGCTACGGGTGCGGCGGCGGTCATTTTCGCATTGGGCAGACTGGCGCCGAGCTTTTCGAGCTGTTCGCGGTTGCGGATGACGATGAAAGACCACGGCTGGGAAT
>Ga0310696_10002668_pt1 | contig 23262 bp, 41 predicted proteins | sample AusTroGonzalo_MG_4_FD_203885 | JGI IMG/M metagenome (GOLD analysis project Ga0310696, IMG submission 203885) | Bovine rumen microbial communities from tropical cattle in Woodstock, Queensland, Australia - Gonzalo_02 (v2) (version 2) | ecosystem: Host-associated > Mammals > Digestive system >...
CCATGCGTTTACTGCAACGGAGTGCGGTCACGATCTCGTAACCGCAGTTAATACGTTTCTCTTCCATGCCAATCACTCTCCAATCATTCCGCACTCAATCGCCGTGCGGTAATCTTCACGGATCTGCGCTTCTATCATATCCAACCTGCGCAGTTCAGCCGGGTCATTCGTGTTTTTCCGTGCTTCCTCAACCTTGTTCATACGCTTGATGAAATCTGACATTGCTATTACACCTCCACAAAATATTCAATGCGCTTTTGCGCAATTTTCCGCCGATGAATCAGGTTGTCTGCCTGTTTTCGCTCACGATCTGCCACACGCATCTGCTTTTTCCGCAGATGTTCTGTCACCATGCGGACTTCTTCCGCATCGTACAGTTCTACCAACACGACATCCTTGTTCTTGCTCACGCAATTTCACCGTCCTTCTTATATGTGATCCACGCTTTCTTGCCGTTCAAATAATAATTCCCGGCATTGTCTTGTCCGAAGATAACGCCGTCCGGGACTTTGACTCCACAATCGTAGCGAAATCCCTTAATCTCGCAGTAGATTTCTCCGTCCGTTAAGTACGGTGTCAAATGCTCATAAGGAAACATTACTGCTCACGCTCCTTCCGCATATAATCGTACAGTTCAGCCTTCAAACGCATGATTTCTGCATCTTTTTTATGGCATTCTTCCATCCAACCGTTCACGTCTGCTCCTGTCTGTTCGAGATCTTTCTCCAATTCCGCAACTCTATCAATGCCGGTGGTTGCATTGAGTCGGTTCTCTGGCATGAGTCGATTTTTCAACCTCTCGATCTCCGCATCTTTCGCTTTGATCAATGCGTCCATATTGTGCTTATCGTTTTCTCTACGCAGACGCTCAAGGTTTAAATCTGCCACAGGATGATCGCCGAAATCGTTCACGATATTATTCCGGCAAATATCCACGACTCCGGCAAATGTATCGTGGATATAGCTATCCGTACCTGCGGAATCAATCAGTTCCGCAATCTTGTCCAACAGTTTCAGTTCTTCTGCTTTAGTCATTACTGCCACGCTCCTTCTATACTATCGCCAACCATCAGCACACGGATTGCTCCATGCGCATATCCGTCGCCGTAAAATCCGTAGATATCCGAACCAATCCTGACGTCAACAATGTCGCCGTTCGTCCGGATTACTTCTCCGGTTTCCATGTGGACGCCGAGAGAAACGCCCACAATACAGGCAATCAGATAAACAATCGAAACAACGGTCAAGATTTTCCCACTCATTTTCAGCACTCTCCTTCCACATAGACAATCACGCAAGCATACGACGGATATATTTCCGCTCCTTTGCCGTGCGAATCTGCTCAATTCGCCGTTCGAGTTCGTCCCTTTTCTTGCACAGGAAATAGTTGTCATCGGATGCACGATAGTACTCCGTTTCGTTCCAACATCTGGTGACAGGATCGACTCCTTCCTTATGAATTTCCAGCATGATTCCGATGTTTTTGTCGATTTTTTCTTCGATCTCCGCAAGTTCTTTCTTCAGTTTCTCCAGTTTCGTCATGGTTAAACCCTCCTAAATTATTTTTTCGCAAACTTGCGTTTGCTTAACAGCGGAGCCGTCACTTTCCGCAACAGCTCCGCTCCAAAGCAAACCTCAGTTCATAGAAAGCAGTGATGCATAATACCTGTTCGTATGGAATTCGTCCTGCACCCTGCCGATTCCGTATCGCCCCGGCGGTAAAATTCCGCCTTCGCTCCATTTCCGAACGGCTTCTTTCGCATCTTCATAGGACGACGCCTCGAACTCGCACGAGAAGTGCTTTAAGTTCTGCATTGAATCACGCATAATCAAAACCCCCTTCCACAAACAGTGGTCGGGCTTCCGGTTAACCGGTATCCCATCATTCTCGCCTTACGCTCCGCATCTTTTGCAGAGTATTCGTAGATTGGGATAATTCCCTCTGTGGTACACACGAGATATTTTTCCTTGATCAGTTTCATTTTCCATTCCTCGCTTTCCATGTCTTGACTTCATATATTGCCCAATCAATTCCGACATAAACCATCATGGCTACGATAAAAATGCTCGTGAAGATGGACTCCGCCATTACAGCACCTCCCAACGCAAAACCTTCGCTGGCAGCAATAAATCCGCAATCAACGCTTCAATAAAATCTTCCGTAGTTGTTTTTACCTGCACAACCACAGATTTTCCGTTCGCCATATCCAAACGAACACGCTTCACACGCTTTGCCATTTCGTATCTCTCCTTTGTGAATTTTGTGCAAATAAAACTCCGGTCTGAAATTCCGCACCAGACCGGAGATTATTTCCGTATTAGAGCATCGAATCCGCATTAATAAATATTTGGATTATCGCTTCGTCCGTTTCTGCTTTCCGCAATAATTCCGCAATATTCGCAAGATTTAATTCCGCATACTTTTTTTTAATTTTCCGCACCATATTCGTATTGCGATTCCGCAATACAATCTCTACAATCATCCGCATCACTCTCCGCAATAAATTCTGCATACGGATTCCAGCAGACATGCCCGTTGCTACGCAGTCGTGCTTGCCCGGTACTCCTTCCGTATTAATCCTCGAAAATTCCGCATTCTTCACGGACCTCGAGTTCAGTTTTCCGCAGATAATCAATTTTCCGAAATGATCTTCCGCATTGGTATTTTAATGCCTTGAATTTTGCATCCCTCGTATTTTCCGCATGAATGTAGTGCGTTTCCGCAATTTCCACATTATACGGATGCAATACAATTTTGTACGGCATAGTTACCACGCTCCGCATCTTATTTTTCCGCATACAAAAAAGACCATATGACGTTGCACATGGTCTTTTTTTATGCTCAGAATTACGGCTTCAATTTTTCCGCAATGATTTTTGCGAAGAAAGTATTTAGAGGGATTCCGTAATCTTCCTTAATTATCCGCAACTTTTCGAGAATAATCGCATCAGAAATTCCGAAATCAAAACGCTCAAATTCCGCATTCTTTTCATACGGTCTTTTCTGCATTTCCTCAATCTCCGCAATTGAAAAATCAAGCGGTTTCGATAGCCGTTCCGCCACAGTATCCGCTAAAAATCTCCAGACAGAAATTCCGCATTGCTTACAATATTTCCGCATTTTCCTCGGAATTCCGCTATCGACCTTCAGCGTTACCTTAAACCTTTGCATCACTCTTTCACTCCTTTCCATGCAAAGGATTCTATCAGCAGGATAGCATACACATATTTTTTCTGCAATGAAAATTCCTCATTAGAACACTGGTTTGACTACACGATCTCCGCAATAAACTCCGGACGTCCACTCCCTACGGAGTTCATCAATTTCCGCAACGATTTTATCATAGTTTCCGCAATCATTCCGATACTTTTCTTCCTCATACGTTTTGCAAAGAAAACCATCAAAATTCCGCATTTTTGCACGGAATACTACAACTCCCCATTCAACCCAGAACACAACCAATTTTTCCGAAATAGAATCTCCGCAATAGTCGATTTTACCGACCATCTCGAATCTTTTTTTGCCTTCACTCTTTACTTTGAAAATAAGGTTGTGAACAGCTTCAGGCGTCACAATTTTCCCCATTAGAAACTCCCTTCCGCTTCCTGCTAACAGAATCCTTTGCACGAACACAAATAAAAACGGAGTCCAGATTCCGCATCTGTTCCCTTCTGCTTCCTCTGGACTCCGCATCTGCTTTATGCGGACACGAAAATTCCGCAATGGATTCTTGACGAGCGCCAAAACTCCATGCTAAAATTCGTGATGGATTCTGATTAAGGCGGTGAACCTTCTCAACTGCACACAAAAGATTGTCGTAACCTGCTTCGCTCAAACTCCACAGGAACGTCAGTTGTGATACACGAAAAGACTCTTCAGCTTTCGGTCACAAGGCGGTTCGTGCCGGTACTCCATGCGGACTAATGTTTCTTACTTGTCGGACTTAATCACGGGGTGACCAGTAAAGGTCAGGTTGGTGTTGCGGACGATTGTGCAGAAGATATTGGTGATGTCTTTCATGAAAGAATCTGTTTTCTTGAACAGCACCTCACCAATCGTCCTCGGGTTCATCCGGGCGTAGGTAAATACCACCGCATTGCGCTTGCTGTTCGTGACTCGGTAAGCGTTCTTGCCACCGCCCTTGACATCCTCGTAGAGGATAGCGTCAAGCAGAGCCTGAAGCGCACGGTCAATATTTCCAAGGGTGAACCGTTTGTTAATGTCAGCTTCGCCACATGTAGCATCGCCCACGTTCATCTTGAACGAACCGGCAAACTCATTCAGGAAACCGTCTTTCAGAGATTCAGAGTGCATCTGCGTTACAAGATAGCCACAGAGAGCCATATGCGCTTCTTCAACTGTCTTTAACCACGCATCGTTCATAGCCGGATTGTCATAGCCGTTGGCAGTAGCGTACTCGATGAAATCGGTCACGTTGAACAGACCGGTGGTATCTTCGATAGCCGTAGTCTGACTGCCTTCCTTGCCCTTGACCTTCGCAGACAGCGCAGGATACAGACCGTCCAGAAGAGCCGTTTTCATCGGCACATCGCTCTCGAGCCACACACGGAAGGTGTGTTCTTTGCAGGCGAGGTTGTACTTGCTGACACGGTCAGCGACAACCTTCTTGAGGCGATCCTTCTCAGCAGTGTCCGTTGTGTCGTTGATATGCTCGCCGTACTGACGGTTAGCAGTGATCGCATCGTCACGCAGGGGTTTGAGGGCAGGATTGTTCATGATATCAGCATACTTCATAGGGATATACCTCACTTTCATAAATTCGTGTTGTTGTGATGTGATATCCGCACGAAGTACCGGCATGAACCGCCTTGCTTTTAGCTACTTCTTCCCCACGTTGCATCCTCTGCTACTCGCACAGACCCACAGGGTGCTACCGGCACAACCGGGTGCATTTTGGGCATAGTCTGCTCATGATGGGTACTTTTCGCCTGACGAGGTCCTACTGGCATGGTTGGTCCGCAGAAGGCAGACTTCGCCCCATGAGTGCCCCAGAGCAACCCCGATATGACACGCTCCGCCCTTCACCGGATGCCGCAACCCCTAACACCATGACAGCGCCGTACTTACGACTATCGCCCGGTCACCGGACAGTGTGAAATTTTTGCAAAGAAAGGACTCGAGAGTACCGCGCCCACCCGCTCCCGCTCTTCCGGCGCGGCTCGGAAGAGCTTGGCAACACAATAGCGACAAAAGCAAATGTTCGCAAATCGGAGATTATTACAGATATGTTACAAAAGATAAGAAATCGCTTAACAAACAAGCGTTTTTGCTACACTGGCAATCAAAAAACAGCTCAAATGTTACAAAAGTCTTAACAAATCCAATTTCAAAAAATTTTTCTGAAAAATGGCTCAAACGCTTGATTTTACTACATTTAACAAAATCGTAATAATTATTACGATTTTGTAATTGTTCGGCAAATTATGATACAAAACATTCGGAAATATCGCAACAAATAACAAATTATCGGCTGAATATGTTGAAATTACTTGCTTTATAAATTTAATAAATAAAACGTTTCGGTTTTAACAAAAAAACACGAACGTTCGTTAAAAACCGAACATCAATTTTACCGTCGCCTGTAGCATTTGAAATATAAGCGATTGAGCGATGTTATGCTAAATATTGGAAACCAGATTTGACATCATAAAACCGAACATTCAATAAAATCATTATGCAAAATACCAGAATCGACATCAATGGTCAAACAAAGGTCAGACGCTATAAGCGTTGAAAATACTGTGATTTAAACGCTTTTAAAATATAACCGAACATTTAACAGCAAGCGATAACGCATAAATGGCATAATATGGCAAAACGCAGGAATGAAGTAAATAAAGGGTTTGTAAGCATGGCAAATTATGGAAACGCTTAGAAGCGTTGAAAATAAAGCGATTACCAGAATCGACAAATGGTATCAAATTGTAAAATAATGGAAAAACTTTATCATGATAAAGCAGTAACAAATTCGTAACAAATAAGAAAACGCTTGCAATGCAGTAAATACAAGCGATTCAGACGATGCAGAACCGTAGTTGTACATACAAAACAAGGCTAAATATTTATTTGATGTTAAAATATATTACGAAAATGTAAAGTAAATAATAACAAACGTAACAAAAGAATAAGACAAAAAGAAACAAAAACGAAACAGAAAAGACACAAACCAGCAAAGCGTTGAAAATACTGGGTTTGTGGCTGTTCCTTCCTATTATATATAACAGCCAAAAGTACGTACAAATTTGCAAAATTTGCAATAACGATAATTTGTATTATAATGTATTAATACAATTCAAAAATCAGCGTATTATTACACTAGTACACCACAAGATATAGTGGTTAACACAAAATGGCACTGTAAACCACAAAACCTTGCAAGCCTTGACTAATAAGGCTTAAACGACTTTCAATAGGTTTTCAGTAGGCAAAAAGGCAATACAACATATTGTATAATTGCCTTTTTACGTTTCGATCAGCGCCAGACACACGCCCAACCCACAGCCTATCTTTTCTAAACTTCAATATAATTTAGGCCAATGCCAAAACGATCCGCGCAAAACCGTCTCATTATCGGCGAAAACCTCCGTCAAACCAAATCAAAACCACGCGAAAACTAGGGGGTTATAAGGGGGTTATGCTGGATGTTGACGGCGCGTCAAACGATCCGGCGCTATAACGCCGCTGCAAAGGCCGGGGAAGGGCGCATCAGCCAATGTCGCCGGACGACGTGGCCAGCGCCTGCCTCGCAGACCGCACACAGAAAATATATTTATATGAACGTGTCCGGTTTTCCATATTTTAGCACCTATATATAGTAGGGCGAAAAATCGGCGCATACAGCAACGGCCAATACCGTATCATTGAGGGTTGCGGGTCATCCGCTGCGTCGAGGTTCCCAGTCCGGGGAAACCGCCAGCGGCACGTACAGCAATGAATGCATAAAGATATATACCGGCGTGGCAGCAGCTCTGCCGCCTGCGTGTCGCGAATCTTCCAGTCGGTTGCGGGGCGATCGAATAGTATATACATTAACAAAGGCTGTTTGATACGTGTATATACTTATTGTGTGTAATTTTTTTATGAGGGAATAAAATGGAATACAACTATCCTATTATGACCATGCTGGACAGGTATGGTTTTTTTCGTCAGCGTTATGTCATGATGAGGGGAGACGCAATCAGCCATATCGAAAGCAAATATACTACGCGTCAGATGTTTGAGCATCTGAATGGAAATATATCGCTTTGTGTATTTGCCGGTCCTAGAAATACGTCGTTCCTTTCTGTCGATGTTGATATGAAGGATCATGAAGTTGTTCAAAAAGTTATTGATGCTATGGTTGGTCTTGGCATCCCGAAAGATAAGATATATGTATCTGATTCTGGGGGGAAGGGATATCATGTTGATATATTCTTTGCGAACAGCATATATAATTGGAAGGCGAAAGAGTTATATGACCTGATAATATACTTTGGTGCGCTTGACAGGAGAAAGGTTGAATACAGGCCAACGAAGACGCAAGCTATAAAGCTTCCGCTTGGTGTTCATCAGAAGACTGGCAATAGATGCTGGTTTGTTGATCCGGACACATTGACGCCTATAGAAGACTTTAATTATATTGAAAGCACAGAGAAGATAGAAGTATATAAGATAGATCAGATAATAAAAGAAGGAAATTATCGACGCTACAATATAATGTTGGAAGAAGCGGAGAAGTCAGGACTCGATTATTTAGGGTGTAAGGCACGAAACGCGAAAATTCCAACGAGCAATATAATGATAGATATTGCCGGAACAAGACAGCGTTGTATGGTTAATGAAGCGTTAAGGATATATCGTGCTGGTGGAGATTATTCGGATATACATCGAGGGCTTGAACATTGGTTGTCAATACAAGACCCATCTATGTATAAAGACTCGTGGCAAGAGTGTATGCGAAACATCGATAATATCAGCGGGTGGGCAATGCGATGTGGGCGTAGAGGGCAGATTAACAACGACAAAACACATGAGTTTCATAACAATATTCGCGTCTATGAAAGTGATGCAAAACACATACTGAAAGCGCCAACAAAGAACACGAGATTGTTGGTGTTTTTAATTACATTGTTTTGTGATAAATACGGGTTCTGTGGTCTTAGCGAAAAGAAGATCGGAGAGATGCTTTCTATCAAATCGAACAAGACCGTGTGTGAATCAGTAAAAAAAATTCATCATATGTTTTGGATTGTGCATGGCGGATATAAGAACGTAGGCAATACTCTGAGAAGAGTAACAAATAAATATAGATTCCATAAGGATTATATTCGTGATGGCAGATATATTGAAATTGATGAATTTGTTTCTGCCGAGAATGTATACGATCTGTATATAAAGACGTTGGCTTTACTTTGCTCTGATGAAGAAATCAAAGATATTTTGACTTCGCCAGAGTTACAGGATGTAATGGCTGCTCGCAAGGAGATTGAACGTAATGGACGAGAAGATGATAAAGCAGGTTGAACATGCGCTGGACATGTGCGAAGCTCTGCGGGATTATTTGCTGGATAGTAAGATATGTGAATCGATTGAGGAAGTGATTGATTTCGTGTTTTGTGCTATTCAGAACGAGGTGGATGACGAATGACAAATCAGGAATATATGCTTAGTCTGCGACCGAAAGACTGTTATGCGGTGATGAAGTGGGTGATGACGCAGGAATGGTATCCGGCGTGTTGCTGGCTGAAGCAGGCAGTGCAGATTGGGGAGTGGCAGAGGGTAAGAGGGTATATGACTGCTGGCGGCGATTCGGTATACAAGTGTCCGCACTGCGGCGGCGATATGCATGTGTATGGCATTGAGCATGAGCGCGAACGCCGTGTGATTTGTGATCAGTGTGGTACGTTCAATATGTATCCAAGGGGGAGATGAAGACGCAGACGATACAGATACATACGCCTGACGGTGTGAAAGAATATCCGTACTGCCCGGACAGCGCGGCGTTGACGGCGGCGATGGATGCCGGAGAGATCCACGTCGGAGACGACATCGTATACAGGAATTATCTTGTATACCTGCATGAGCGGAACGGCATGGTATTGCTGGATACGATCCAGATGCCGATGCCTGATATGGGCGGTATGCCGCCGCAATTTGTGCCTGACATGCAGATACCGAACGGTGCGCAGTGGTCGTTCACGGTTAACGGCCAGCCGGTGACGCCGGAGCAGATGGCGCAGTTTATGGGAGGGAATGCGCGGTGATTTATTTTATGTATGCGTTGTATACAAGAATGGCGCTTCACTACAGCAGGAAGGCGAGAAGGGCGATCGAGCGAAGCAATGATTATCTTGCGAAAGCGGATGCGCTGAAAGAAAAGATGAAGGACGATGTGTATGGGAAATAAAGCTTTATTAAAGGAATGGCAAAAGAGACTGAACCTGACGGACTGGCGGATTTCGATGCAGGAGGACTGTGATCCGGCGGTTATGACGATCGAGGAGAGCAGCGGGTGTGTGTCATGGCAGGAGAGTACGAAGACGGCGCATATCCAGATAATCAACCCGGTGTTTTACGGGAAAAGGGTTGTGCCGTTTGACTTCGAGAAAACGCTGGTGCATGAGCTGCTGCATCTGAAGTTTTGCCTGTTGTGTGGAGATCAGGAAGAGGAAGGACTTCGGGAGCGGATCTGCCATCAGATCTTGGACGAGATTGCACGGGCGCTTGTGGAAGCGAAGCGGTATCAGCCGAAGCGGGAGGATGGCGCGGTATGAGGATTATCGAGACTTGTCCTGAGTGTGGGGCAGATATTGTGACGGTGATGGTTGCGACATATCCGCCGAAAGAGACGAAGCGGTGTTTGCAGTGCGGATGGTTCTGGGAAGAGGGCGACGAGGATGTTGTGCGAATTCCGTTTGTGCCGCCGGAAAAGAAGCGGGAAACGATAACGCCGCATAATCCATATCCGTATCCTGCTGATCTGAATTATTCATTCGGAGAGATACCGGATTGTTGCCGTGGATGCAGTAATCATCCGAGTAACGGCGGGAGCGGAATATGCGCTTGTACGTTGCCGTATATAACAAATACACGCACAGTGCCAAATACAAAGAGAGGGACTGTAACAACGAATACGTACACAATACCAAGCGATAATAATGTGATCACAACCGATCATATAATAGAAGAAGGAGAATGATAAAACATGGAGATCAAAGAACTGAGAGAAAAGCTTGAGGAACAGGCGTTCAGGCTGAACAAGGCGAAGGCGAACGGAACGATGGTGAATCAGGAAACAGAGCGGATGAAGAACCTGCTTGTGAACAACTGCGACACGATCGTTGAGATTCTTAGGAAGGCCGAGAAGATGGCGGAAGAGATCGCCGTGCTGAATCTGGAACTGGATGACGCCGAGCGCGAGCTGGACGAAGCGAAGAAAGAACAGGAGGCTGCTGCCGCAAAGAAGACGACCGCGAAGAAGAAGGCAGAGCCTGCGGAGGCAAATGAGTAACCGGGTCAATACGTCGCTGGCGTATGTGCCGTTCAGTGAAGAAAGGGTCGTCGATAGGCTGATACGGTGCAGGGCCATGTAGGACGCATCCTTCTACCCGATTACGGAGCCGCAGCATCTGACGATCACGGACGGCGTGTTCTCGCTTGACGAAGATGTGCTTTGTATATATGCGGACCTCGATTCGCTGATTGAGCGGACAGACCTGTCGCCGATGGAGCGGAATACGGTGGCGTTCCTGATGAAGGGGTACACGTTGCCGGACATCGCTGATTATTTCGGAAAGACGAGGCAGACGTTCGAGGTTATTCTGAAGCGAGCGATCCGCAAGATTGTGAAGCGCAACAACGCCGACTGGGAAGAATGGACAGGCGGTCGGATTGATGACGACTGATGCGCGTAGGAGGTAGAAGTAAAACATGGGCAAGTGGATAACATATCTGGCGGTTGCGTCATGGTGCGCATTCGCCTACATGGTGCCGGTTGTGGCCATGCTGGTATGGCTGCGTCGCCACCGTGACAAGACGGTGATTCTTCAGGAGTATGATGTCGATGAGTACACCGAATAAGGAATTTTACGAGGAAGCGCTCGACAAGTTTCAGGAACGCCATTACAAGGGCTGCGGGGCATATGAGGAATATATCCTGTTCAGCAAGTTTGTTTATGGCGTGTTTATCCGGAATAAGAATGTACAGATTACCAGCGGGAATTTCCGGGACGTGAATGTCGAGCTGATGAAGAAGATCGCGAGGAAGATTGAGAAGCATCCGAAGATATTTAAGCGATTCTTCATGATTGACTGATTGTATATGCGGGTAGCCAAGCACAGAGCGCGAAGATGGGATAGCGACGCCGATTGCAACGGTAGAAGAGTCGCTTGCAGCGTGTAATAGGCAAAAGAAAATAGAGTCCATCATCTGCGACACATCCGGGGCCAACCGGACGGAGAATACGCGCCGCGCAGAGTGCGGAAAGACAAAGACGTATAACTCTGACACAAGGCGATGCAACGCAGACGGAATGCGTGTGATTGAGCCGAGCGGAGAAAGATCGATATGATAAAGCGCTCGGCGACTGCACACCCCGCATCTTTCAAAAAACTTGACGGAGAGTATGGTGTAAGTTAAGGCTTCTGCAACCGGCAGCTTTTACAGACCATACGACGCCCACCGGTATGATCAGCCGGTGGGCGGTTATTTTATCAGGAGGTATAAGTGAAATGAGTGACGATAAGTATGTTGAACTGATGGAACATCGGGCGATTATCGGCCTGCCGGAGAATTCCGTGAAGGTTCAGGTTATTGCGACCGTGTTTGAGGACGGCGATCTTCAGGACGTGTCGATGGTATACGACCTGAATGATATCCGCGAAATGTTCCGGAAGGCGGACGAAGGATATATTGACGAGAATGACAGGTTTGTGCTGACAGACGATGGAAGAGCATATTTAGAGGAGCTGGAACGTAGCCGTGAATAATGTGCTTGCTGTTTTGCTTGCGCTGATCATTGGCATTGCGAGCGCTGACATGCCAGCGACGCCGACGGATCTCGACTATATATTCGGTCCGCTTGAAATCGTTGACGCGCTGGACGAGGACGAGGCCGAAGAAGAACCGTATGTGTACATCGAGATTGACAACCCGTATAAGCCAATTTACATCGGCGACGAGGTAACGCTTCGATGTGTGATGGTCGGTCTGGTCCCGGAAGAGTGCGATATCCGGTGGGAGTACTGTACGGACATTGATGCAGAGGATTATGTGGATCTTGACTGGCACGAGGTGGAATACACGTTCGTGACGAGCTACGAAAACGTAGGGTATTACTATCGGGTTGTCGTGACGCATCCGAAGCTGTTCAAGAATAAGCATATCGGAAAAGTACTGCTTTATCCAAAGTAAAGGAGGAGGACGAGTCGTGGTCAAGTGGATGAACCGGCATGAGCGTAAGCGCAAGCATAAGAGGATTCTGAAAAAGAAATTCGGATACAGCTGTTTGTATTCCGGATACAGGACGAACACGAAACTGATGGAAGACGAGTATCGTGCAGACGACCGGTATAACAACGAGCGGAACGGCGGATATCATTACTGGATTAATTATGCGCTGTCCGGGCCGAGGCAGTATGCCAAGGACGCGACGAACGGCGTTATCCGGGCAAAGTACCGTGATTTGCTGAAGACGATGTCAGAGGAAGACATGGATGATATCTATGCGCTGAACCATTCGGATTATGAAAAATACTACGACTATGACTGGACAATATGGTGATGTGAGATGGAAAGAACGAAAGAAGAAAACAAAGCGCTGTGTGAATGTTATCCGTTCCTGATTCCGTGGAACAGATGGAGCGGGAAGCGTATTACGGAAGCGCAGGACGGTGGATACTGGCCGGGGAAGCCGGATGATGTGCCTGAGTATGATTATGAGTATACCGAGGCGGATGAAATGCCGGATGGCTGGTGGATTGCGTTCGGAGAGCAGATGTGCGAGGAGATCCGGGATGCGCTGATTGAGGATGGCGATCTGGATCGGTACCGTGTTGTGCAGATTAAGGAAAAATACGGGGCGCTGTGCTGGTACGACAACGGAGTCAAAATTAACTCCCGTGTTCATGACATTATCCGCAAGTATGAGAACATCAGCGCGTATACATGTATCGTGTGCGGGAAGCCTGCGACAAAGATTACGCTCGGGTGGATCTCGCCGTTTTGCGACGACTGCTGCCTGAACTGCGGCAACGGAAAAAGTATGGCGATCGAAGAGTATTACAAGGAGGAAGAAAATAATGGCGGAAGTGACAGTACAGGTGACTGAGCCGATGGCGGCGTTTATCGGCTGGGCGAATGTGAAGGGCGAGGAGACAGTCCGGAAAATGGTGCGTGAATATCTGGCAGAGATCAAAGTGCAGAACGAGATTTCCGGCGAGTCCAGAGTCGATGAAGGATTCAAGTGGGATGACGCGCTGGAACCGAATGACGGCACTGACCAGTGGAAGCATGGCGGCGACTGCAATCTGTGCCGGAAGATCGGATACTGCACAAACAAGTGCAGGGCGAACAAACTGCTGAAGCGGATTGCGACGCCGTTTCTGTATCAGAAGTATCTGGACGAAAACCCGGAGGCGGTTGCGCGGAATGTCAATGCAATGAGTCCTGACGCGCTGATGAATCAGCTGGGGATAAAGCAATGACGGAAAAGATGATTGCGTGGATGCACGACGATATAACGTGGTGTACTCATTCTGACTGTCCACGGATAAATTGTATGCGCAACCCGATAAACATGATGGACAGGACAGGGCTGCACAGCTACGCGGATTTCCGCGAGTGCGACGAGTGCAGTATCTATCGGGGAGAAAAGTATATGGAGGGTGAAGGCAAATGAGCCATTACGCAGTCGCTGTGTTTTCGGATGACGGTTTCTTTGACTATCTGCTGGAACCGTATGACGAGAACAATAAAAAGTATTATGTGTTTGAGCCTGTGCCGTATGAACAGATCGAAGAGGACTTCGCGAAGTTCAGAAAGCAGAATCCAAGCTGGACGCTTGATATGTTCATCGAAGAATACGGATATATCGAGAAGGACGGCCAGTGGGGATACGAGCATAACCCGCAAGGATACTGGGACTGGTATTCGCTGGACGGCAAGGATTATTTGTTCGACCTGAAGGAAGATTGTGCGTCTTGCGATGAGGACGAAGACTTTGACGGAGACTACCGGAAGAATGACTATGACTGGTATCCGGATAATTCGGAAGACGTAAAGGAAGCCGAAAAATTCTGGGACGAATATGTCGAACAGGGTCTGGACGTGGATGGGATTGTCCTGTGGAGCCGTGACTATTATCGCGATCGGTTTAAGACAAAGAAGCAATTTGTCAAGGAAACTTCGCGCACGGTGCCATATGCGTTCATTACCCCGGACGGCGTGTGGCATTCGCCGGGGAGAATCGGATGGTTCGCGTGTTCAGACGAGACGGCGGAAGACTGGGAGAAGTATGTAAAGGAATGGGACGCATGGATCGCAAGCGAGGCTAACCCGTATGTGAACCTTGTCGATTGCCATATTTAAAGGAGTAAAAGTATGATCCGCGAAGCAGAGGTTAAGAAAGCGTTCAGAATTGCGTATAACACGCTCGACCAATGCGGTGAGCCTGTGAATGATCCGGAATACTTGCAAGGCGTTATCGCGAAGTTTGAACAGGCATGGAAAGACGACCAGCATAACGAGCTTCTGAAATACCTGTCGATCGGGATTTGTGAGTGGCTCGGATCTCTCGCCATGAAAGGAGATCGCAAATGAAGTGTCCGAAATGCGGCGTTGACGACCAGCAGAAAATACTGAGTACGCGGAGGCGAAGCAGTGACTATATTCTGCGCAGGCGCGAATGCGTATGCGGCCACAGGTTCAACTCGGTTGAGATCATCGAACTGAATGAGAAGAACCTGAAGGTGATCGAGCGGGAGATGATACGCAACTGTAAGCCGCGAGCGTTTGAAAAGATTGTACACGATATGTATATGAACGTCTTCGACCATTACAGATACCTGCAACAGCGGAAGAACGGAAGTGGTGCTGTATGACGGCGGAAGAACTGCTGAACGATATTGATCATTGTTGCGGACCGTGCGGCGACATGTGCCTGAGTTGCCCTGAATCACACTATCTGAATGAGATTCGTGATGTGATTGTGTCGCTGATGGAAGAGCGCGACAGGTACAAAAGTATGGTTGAAGCGGCTGAAAGTAGTCGCCGATGAACAAAATTATCGGTTTTGTCTGCAAAAGTGGTTACATATTCAATAATAATAGAGGGAAGGGATTTTATTGTCTTTCGGATACAAAGTGATGGAACCGTCCGGAAAGTTGTCTGTGATCGTGGTTGACGACAAGAGCCAATCACAAAAACGTGTTTCCGATATGTAGGGGAAATGGGCAGACTACTGTGACCGGAACTGGCTGAACGATTCCGGAGATCTGTATTCTCCCGAACTGAAAGTTAAACGCTTCCTCGACTCTCTTGCGTATTTCATGTTGATTGGGAATACGCAGGGAATTGAGACTGACTATAAAAAGGTTATGCATACGAAGCGTGAGATCCCGGTTTCTAACTGTCCTTCTTATGTGGAGAATGTGTTCTATGCTTCCGGCGGGACGACGGACTCGGTAGATCAGGAAGAGCGCGCAAGTTTCCGGATTCTGACTGATGCTCTTGATGCAAAGGCCGAGAAGTATGAAACGCAGAAATCGCAGAGGAAGAAGCAGGAAAGCAGGTTTCATAAACGCAACCGGTTGGGGATTCGTGGTGGCGAATGGTGCCGAGTCAACACGGATGGACTATTTGAATATAACGGATGCGTGTATGAGATCGACAGGGATGCGACCCAGTATCAACCGGTTGAGACTGAGGTCGGGTTGTTGTATGACATGGATAGAATTCTGGCCACCGAAACCGAAGAATTTTATGATATGAATTACGACAATGTCAAGGTGAAAAAGCTTTGACGAAATGGTTGGCGGCGTTACCATTGTGCGTTGCGCAGCGCACATCAAGCCGCCTATGAGACGCATACAGCAAATTTTTGATAATGTAACAAAAAGATTTCTTCCTTAGTTCCACTAAGGCCCCTCTTTTCTCTTGCGTCTCGCTACTTATCTTCGCGCCAAGGTTGGCACTTTTTATATCCCGCTGTAGCGCAAACGGAAGAAGCACCGTCTCTACAACGGCAAAGTGAGTGTTCGATCCACTCCAGCGGGACCAGCAATCAAGACGCTTGCAGCGAATAAAGTTATGAAGAAGTATAACATAGCCGGACACGCCTCTCCGTGGATGCGGACCAAGTTCGGATATTAAATTGGCGTCTTGCTTTTCTGCGGCTCAAACAGCAAACCAAGTTGATCGTGCAAAGATTTAATTGAGTCGCGTTTCCATATAGATTTACGGGGCCTAACGTTTGGCGTCTAAGGAGGTTCAATTGCCTCCGGGTCCCGCCATTAAAGGATGTGAAGGAAACGTTGGCGAGATTCATTGAAGACCTCGACTTAAAGGAAAAGCAGATGCTTGTTCAGGAAGTGCTGGACAAGAAGAACGGGAACTACGATAAAGACTGGGCGGAGATCGTAAGCGATTATGATCTTGCGTTCAGCCCTGATACACTGCGTAAGGCAGGTGTAGGAATCAAACTGGCGAGTGACGCAGGGATGGATTTCGGGAATGAAACACGGGACGAGATTGATCGCAATTTTGTTGAGCGCCAGAAAATGTATGACCTACAGCGCGGCATCCGGAAAGACATGCGTGAGTTTTCCAGAACAGAGCTGATATGCGAGCAGATCCGTGAAGCCATTAAGAACATGCCCAAGATCGAACTGAAGAATAAGACGAAAGACATTCCGGGCGATCAGAAGCGTAACCGCGAACTGGTTGTTGGTCTTGGCGACTTCCATTACGGAGCTGATTTCCATGTGAGCGGGTTATATGGCGAAACGATCAACCATTATGATTCTGCTGTGTTTGAACAGCGGATGACAATGTTGTCGAACTATATCTGGCAGATATGTGAAAAAGAAAAACCGGAGCAGGTTACGATCATGATTGTTGGGGATATGCTGGACGGCATGATCCACACATCTCAGCTCCAGCGCCTTGAGTACGGCGTTGTTGAGGGCGCAATGAGGCTGGCGGAAACGCTGACAATCTGGCTGACCGATCTGGAGGACCTGATCAAGATTCCGATCCGGGTCGCAGCTGTTCGCGGGAACCACGGTGAAATCAGGCCGCTCGGCACAAAGGCCGGACAGTTCCCGGAAGAAAACATGGAACGAGTCGTGATGCATTATCTGCGGTCGAGGTTCGACGATGAGCGCTGGATCTGGATCATGGAGAATGACGCTCCGATAACAATGATGATTGATGTTTGCGGATATCAGTTCCTGCTTACGCATGGACAGAACATGAACATTGAGAAGCTGGCGCAGGACAGTGTGAATCTGTATAACAAGCCGATCGATGTGTTTATGGTTGGGCATCTGCATAAAGGCCAGACGTTCCAGTCCGGGATTATGAACGGAACGAATATTTATGTGGAGCGTGTGCCGAGCCTGTGCGGGATGGACCCATATGCGCAGAGCAGAGGATATGGAGCGCATCCGGGTGCGACCGCGATCCTGATGGAAGAAGGATACGGTCGCAGATGCGTATATCCGATTGTATTGAAATAAAGGATGAGAAGGAATGGCGAAGAAAAAGATCGCGTCGAAGCTGTGCGTAAAGTGCAATCAGATCAAACCGCTCGAAAGCTTCGCCGCAAACAAGCTGTGGGCGTCACAGCAATACCGGGACGCGTGGTGCATGGAGTGTGCGAAGAAACACTGCGTTGACGAAGCGACTACAAAGGAATACTGCTACTTCAATAACCGCGCATTCAAGGAGAATGCGTGGGAAGCTGCCAAGAAAAAAGCGCAGTATGATCTTGCTAACAACAAAGTATGGCTGAACCCGATGACGCCACCGGAAAAGAAAAAGCAAGAAGAAGACCTCGCTACGGCGAAGCACTTTTTGAATATACGTAACGTTAACTATGCATATGAATATGTCGAGAACCTTCGGGTTGGCAATCAGTCCGAGGATCTTGTTGTGCATGAGTTGACGGACGAAAACGAAAAGCCTTACTACGATAAAGTGTGGCAAGGCTGGTTCACAAAAGAACAAGTCGAATGGATGGACGATAAGTATAAACAGTACGAGGAAGACTTCGTACTGGATAATGTCAACATGCAGGACTATACCCGCAAGGTAATCAAGGCGTCGCTGAACGCAGACCTCGCTGAAGACAGGATGAGGCGCGGACAGGGAACGGCCAAGGATTACAAGGAAGCGCAACAGATTTTCGATGACCTGTCAAAGTCGTCGAACTTCGCGGCCTGCCGGAGAAAACCCGGAGAGAGTTCTGGTATGGGATCGCTTGGAGAAATCATCCTTCGCCTTGAGACGCAAGGTTATCTTGATGAGAATCCATATACGTTCCCTGATGATGATATCGACAAGGTAATCGCTGCATACAGATATACACTGAAATCGATCGGGATGGAAATCCGGTAATGGCGAACCTTGACAAGGCGGCGCAGATCAGGGAACTAAAGAATTACGAAGCGTGGGCCAAACAGATATGGTATTGGCGCACACATCTTGACCGGTTTATTGAAGAATACTTCAAGATCAAGCTGAAGCCGCAACAGCGTGTTGACGCGAGGATATTCGGTCTGACGCTGAACGCGGACTTTGTAAAGAATCGTGGTGCAGGCAAGACATGGCTGATTGCCATCTGCTGCATCGCGATGGGCGTATTGTATCCCGGTAGCCTGATCGCTGTGATATCAAGCACCGCAGAACAGGCAGTGCTGGTTGTGAAGAAGATCGACGAGAAATTTATCGGATACCCCGATGTGCTTCGCGAGATTGACTGTACGAGGCACAACCACCCGGTTCAGATCAACGCACACAAAGGCGTGTGTACGCTGAAGAACGGAAGCAAGATCGAAAGCTATTCGATGGGTACTTTTCGTGGAAACCGCGCAAAGATTTTGATATGCGATGAAGCGCCGGATATAAAGAAGGCCGATCTTGACGCGGTCGCAAAGCCGGTTACAAACGAGACGCGTGATATCTGCATACAGCGCAATATCCACGATTATCCCAGCAAAATCATCAGCATGACTTCTGCGTGTCTGAAGAACAACTACTACTATACAGACTTCACGAATAAACTGAAGCGTATGGCGCAAGGCGACACGAACGTGTTTGCGTGGGCTATGTCGTATACGGAAGCGGTGCGTGAGGGAATCAGCCAGCAGAGCTACTTTGATGAACAGCGCAAGGGCATGACGGAAGAGAAGTTCAAGATGGAATATGAATCGATCTTCCTTGGTGCCGCAGATGGCGCTGTATTCCCGTTTGACCTGACAGACCGGTGCAGGACGCTGACGGACGTTGAGGTTGCGCAACCTGCGAAGAGTGCTGTTGAATATGTGATGTCATTGGATATCGCGACGTCGAGCGCGAGCAATGCCGATAACGCCGCGATGACGACATTCAAGCTTGTGGAACTTGAGAACGGCGGATACCTGAAACAGGTTGTCAGGATACAGACATTCAAAGGCAAACGCCTTGATGCGCTGGCGACAGAGGTTCGCAAGAATCTTGTAAGGTTCCCGAACACCATGAAGGTTGTGGTCGATGTTCGCGGTCTTGGCGATGCATTCCCGCAGTTTATGTGCAAGCCATGGACGGACCCGGAAACAGGGAAAGAATATCCGCCGCTTGTGCGAGATGACGAACCGACGATTATTGATAATGCCGTTCAGCTGATTCATCCGTTTATCGCAACCAATGCATTGAACCAACAGATGGTTAATGTTACGACAATTGCACTTGAACAGGAATCGATTCAATTGCCGGTCAACTCGAGATATATCGTTGGCGGACGGATAGCGGCAATTGATGATGAGTCAGACAACTCTACGAAAAAACTCACAAAGGAAGAACAGGCAATCTTCCTTGAAGCTGACGCATTGCAGATCGAGATGGGCAACATTATCGGTCGGCAAGGCGCAAACGGAAATGTGATTTATGACGTTGCAAAGGCAACGGCTCATAAGGACCGGGTTTCTTCCTTAATGATGGGTATTCATTATATCAGCGGTCTTGAAGAAGAGCGCAAAAGAAGATTAATACGCGGCAATGCGAATATGACTTGGGGCATTGTCGGATCAGTAAGATAGCAGGAGGTGGAAAACATTGGCAGAAAAGATTGACACGATGAGTGCTTATGAAGGCAACCGGCCAAATGCTTCCGCCTATGCAGTGGCAGAAACGATAGCGGATATTACCGGTACGATGAACGAAAGGTCGATCACTTTCAATGGATCGCTTACCGGTTATGACTTTGAGTCGCTGCTCCGACAGAAGCAAGCGAATATCAATACATTCTATGAACTGAGCGATTACTTCACGGATGCCGATGATTTAGTTGGCGGAGCGATCCACGATGTGTACGTACCTTTTAGTTTGCTGGACGGATGGTTCCTTACGGGAGGTACACAGCAGACACGAGATAAATACATGGAATGGTTTGAACGGATCCAGCTGAACGAAAAGCTTCGCAGCTGGTTCTATCAATACTATGTGTTTTACAATGTGTACTTCTCGCTGATGGAAGATGGAGATCTTGTAACACTGCCGCCTCACCTGATGCGAATCAGTAATGTGATGGTCGGAGGGAATCCGCTGGCTGAATTCAATGTGCGTTCACTGAAGACGGATTTGCGTCCTGCGTCACAGAAGGCGTGGAAGAAGTTTATCGACGACGATGAGTTTAAGATTCGGATAGCAGGATATCCGAAAGAAGTTACTGAGGCGCTGACGAAGAACCGTGAGTGGGTTCAGCTGGACCCGAAGACGACATGGCTGTGGCAGGGAGACAAGCCAGAGTGGCAGCGATACGCAATCCCGATGATCAGCAGAGCTTTGATTCCGCTTGGACAGAAAGCATTGATTCGCGCAGAACAGGCATCGCTTCTCAATCTCTCTGCCGCGAGCTTCGTTCATGGGGCAGTTGGTTCTCCAAAGGATAGCAACATTGTGGTTGATGTTCCTATTTTGAATTCTGTTATGGCAATAACAAAAAATGCCATGAAGAGTGGCGGTGGGATTGCTATCAGCAACGATTGTGTTAAGTACGAAGTTATTCAGCCGGATATGGATCATTTCTATGATGTAAATAAGTATAAGGATGTGAATGAAGCGATCCTTGGTGCTTATGGTATCAACGCAACGGTATCGTCTGGTGCAGATAATGCTGTGTCCTTTGGAACGAGTAGTATAAGCGTTAAACTTGTGTCAATGCGTATTAATGCGGCGCGTCAGAGTCTATGCAAATTGATTAATCGGATTATGAGAGCTATTAACGGTTCGCCATATGGGTTGCCAAGATCCAATGATAGCAAGATTCCGAAGTTTGAAATGGCAGAATGCGATCTTACACAGATTGGGGCATTCCAAGACGCTTGTATGAAACTGTGGGAAGCTGGTGTTCTTAGTACTAAGACACTGCTTGATCAGTATCACATTGATATGCAGACGGAATATGAGCAGAAGAAACTTGAGAATGACAGTGGGGTAACAGAAACATTTGTGAAACCCGGGATAAATCAGGCGGACACGCAGCCGTCAGGAGATAACGGTGATACGATCGGACGGCCACGTCTTGAAGATAGTGAACGCAGTTCAGACGAGGGCAACGCGAGAACAGGCGCACAGCCAAAACCGTCAAATCCTGAAGGATCTGAACCGCAATAATAAAAATCTTGACGAACAATTGTGGGACAGCGGAGTAGCTACCGTTTCCTTTTCCAATCCAAAGGATTACCACAATTGTTTTATTATGAAAGGATTGGGCTTATGAACAAAATAGAAGATTTGACAGGCAAACGATTTAATAAATTGCTTGTAATTGAACGTGTTGAAAACGATAAGAGCGGTAAATCGCGTTGGAGATGCTTGTGTGATTGTGGCAACGAAACAGTTACGTTTGGTACGTATCTTCGTCGGGGACACACAAAATCGTGTGGGAAATGCATACATCGTGGACCGGATAAAATTGATTTAAGTGGTCAACGATTTGATAGATTATTTGTTGAATCTTATCATGGTGAAGGGAACCATGCTTCATTATGGGATTGCTTGTGCGATTGTGGACAACATATAGTTGTATCAATGTCCAATTTGAAATCTGGCCATACAAGATCTTGTGGATGTTTAAGTAGAGAACTCTCGAAAGCAAGAATGGTTGATGATTTATCAGGTCGTAAGTTTGGGCGTTGGACAGTTTTGGGTTGGAGCAAAAAAGATTACAGAAATCAAAATATATGGCTGTGTAAGTGTGAATGTGGTAATGAACGAGAATTGTCAACGGGCGTATTACAAAGCGGGATGTCAAAATCATGTGGGTGTTTAAAAAGCGAGTTAACACATCTTCGCTGTTGTATAGATATTTCTGGAAAACGCTTTGGCAAATTGGTTGCAATCAGAAACACGGGCGAACATACTCGCAGAACACCAATATGGGAATGTATATGTGATTGCAGGAGAACTACTTATGTTCCCGCAAACCATTTGAGGTCCGGGCATACACAAAGTTGCGGATGTGAGATGTCGTTTGGTGAATTGATGGTCGGACGTTTTTTAATGAATCATAATATTGCGTTTGAAAAACAAAAAACATTTATTGGATGCGAAGATTCTGGAAAACTAAGGTTTGATTTTTGGTTGCCCCTATATGGGTTATGTATAGAATTTGATGGCCAACAGCATTATAAGAGTGTACCATTGTGGGACTCAGATTGCTCGTTGGAAGATCGACAACGACGAGATGCTATTAAAACCAAGTATTGTGAAGAGAACGACATAATCTTACTACGTATCCCGTACTGGGAGAAAGATAACATAGAGTCAATCCTCGCGGATTGGCTTTTTTTATAACATGAAAAATAAAAGGAGGCAACAATAATGCCTAATCAATTTTTTAATGGACCCGCTCCGCAGCAGGCGGACTTTGATACCCTGTCGAACCAAATTGCGAATTTGAACACGAAAGTTACTAAAGATTCGTTAGACATCTCGCAAAAGGATGCTTTTTCTGGTGATGTCTTAACTCTGTCAGACGGTACATATCGAGTTTCGAATACTT
>Ga0310696_10002669_pt1 | contig 23248 bp, 7 predicted proteins | sample AusTroGonzalo_MG_4_FD_203885 | JGI IMG/M metagenome (GOLD analysis project Ga0310696, IMG submission 203885) | Bovine rumen microbial communities from tropical cattle in Woodstock, Queensland, Australia - Gonzalo_02 (v2) (version 2) | ecosystem: Host-associated > Mammals > Digestive system >...
ATCCATGTATATAGTAATTTAAATTTTTTAGTATATGAGAAAATTTCTATTGGCTACAATGGCCATTTTGTGGTTGCTTACCAGCTTAGGCGGTAAGCTAGTGGCACAGGAAAACATTGCGGTGTGGAAGTTCCCATCCGGTGTTACTGATGTCACATGTGTGTCGGATATGATTTCGGCATCGGACTGTAGTTTCTCTTCGGAGGGTACGGTTTCGGCTTCAGGAACTAACAATTCGAACACTTCTCTCTGTGGCGATACAGACGATACCAAGTCGTTGCAGGTGAGTGGACAGGATGGCGGTTCGATAATCTTTAAGATTTCGGCTGCGCCGTTCCGAAGCATTTCGATTTCATACGATCTTCGTGGTCATCCTAATATGACTTATCATGGTTATACCGACTATGCTTGGTCGTATAGTACAAACGGAACGACCTTTACGGATGCTCCTGCAGCAACAGCAATTACTGGTTTTACAGAAACGACCTTTACGGCTCAGACTGCAGACTTCTCGTCGGTTAGCGCATTGAACGGCAGTAATGAAGTTTGGTTCAAACTTACAATGTCCGGTGCAGAAGGCGCAAGCGTTGCATCGAATATCGACAATGTTGTGATTTCGGGTTTCCCGATGACATGCTTGACTCCTGTTAATATGACGGCTGTTGCAGATGATGCTCCGACAGAGGCTGTTATATCGTGGGAGCCGGCAGGAACCAACGAAGAGTCTTACACCTTGATATATTATACTGGTTCTTTGAATGCAACTGCATTGAACTCTTTGGTTGAGAATAACTCATCTAATGTGATTGCCAATGTTACCAGCCCATATACTTTGATTGGCCTTACCGCAAATACTAACTATTATGTATATGTACGCGCAAACTGTGGTGGCAACGACAATAGCCTTTGGGCAAGTGCAACTGTTCGTACGCCTGTTGTTTGTGCAATCTCTGGATTGGAAGCTACCGATGTTGCAGGAAGTACGGCATCCTTGGCATGGGCAACAGAGTCTCCGGCAACGCAGATTCGCGTATTTACTGCTTCTAAGAATAATCCGTGGGAAACAACCGACGGACTTTTCCTCGAGGAAACCGTAAACGGAACTTCATACGACCTTACAGGCTTGAGCTTCTCGACAACTTATCATGTATATGCAAGGTCGGTTTGCTCGGCAAACAACATTAGTGAAACAGTTTCTACTTCGTTTACAACTAATTTTGCAGATAATGTTAGCATTATAAATATTGGAGAAGGAACAACTACTAGTTCATATCTGCCTACATACACTTTTTATAATTACTCTTTGACGCAGCAGATTTATACCGCTGAAGAAGTAGGGTTGCCCTATGGAGGTTCAATCCTTAGTATTGCATTCTACAATGGAGGTTCCACTAAAACTCGTACAATTGACTTGTATATGCTTAACTCTAGCAAGGCAACTTTCACAGGTGCTACCGACTGGGTGTCTGTAACAACTGCTGACCGAGTATATTCAGGTAGCGTTACCTTTACTGCTGATACATGGACAACAATTACGCTTGATACACCTTTTGAATATACAGAAGGAAGCAACCTTATTCTTGTAGTTGACGATAATACTGGTTCTTATTCTAGCGGTTTGGCTTGTCGTACATTTAGTGCAACAAATCAGTCTATTTATGTTTATAGTGATGGTACTAACTACAGCCCGTCTAGCCCAAGTAGCTATTCTGGTACTAGACCAAGTGTAAAGAACCAGCTTCAGCTTGTTGCAATACCTGGAGCGGCTCCAACTTGTCCAAAGCCGACAGATTTGGTTGCTGGCAATGTAAGTGCAACATCTGCAACTATAACATGGCTTGCTGGTGGTGAAGAAACAGCCTGGACACTCAAGTATGGTCCTGCTGGATTCGATGTAGAAACTGCTGGTACTGAAGTTGCAGTGGAAACAACACCTTCGTATGAATTGACTGCTCTTGTCGCAAACACTTCTTACGATGTATATGTAAAGGCTGTTTGTAGCGATACTGATGAAAGTGACTGGAAGAATACTTCTTTCAGAACTGCATGTGATGCTATATCGGATTTTCCGTGGGAAGAGGATTTCGCATCTGTTGCAGATTCAGATTTGCCTCCTTGCTGGAATGTTATTGACGCTAATGACGATGGTGACTATTGGCAAACATATAGTAATGCGGTAAGAATATACACCGATTATAACAGTGGAAATAATAATGATTATTTGATTCTTCCTGCATTCGAACTCGATGGTAGTTATGTATTTAGCTATGATGTGATGTCGTATAGTACGGGTGAACCAAATGATTACAGGGTTGTGCTTTCTACTACTGGATTTTCACCGGAAGATTTCACTGTTGTTCTTAGAGAGTTGGAAGAAGTAGGTTATGCAACTTATCAGACTAAAGAAGTAGATATAAATGATTACCATGGAACAGTTTATATTGCAATGCATATTCCTCAGGGTGGTTTGGATGGATGGTATCTCTATTTTGATAATTTCAAGCTAAGAGAGAAATCGTCTGCTGCTGAAATCACAGCTTTCTCGTTTGTAGAGGATGCAGAGCTGGCTGTTATAAATAGCGAGGCGGCAACAGTAACTAGCTTGGTTTCGTATTCTACAGAAAGCCTAAACGGACTAATTCCTACAATAGCAATTTCCGACAATGCTACAATAGCTCCTGCAAGCGGCGTGGCTCAGGATTTCACTGGTCCAGTTACTTATACTGTAACTGCTGAAGACGGAACAACAACAAAGGAATGGACTGTAAATGTAAGCAAGGTTGCAACTGCTTCAACTGCTAAGGACATTTTGTCGTTCACATTCAGCAACCAGCAGGGCGAATCTGTAATCGATACCGAAAACCATACAGTTTTGGCATACGCTGCATGGAACTATGACTTCTCAAACAACATAGCTCCGGCTATCACAATTTCGCCTCTGGCAACAATTTATCCAGTAAGCGATTCGTCAATAAATTTTGCAAGCCCTGTTACCTATACTGTTACAGCAGAGGACGAAAGCACTCAGGAGTGGACGGTTACAATAATCAACGACCCGAATGCTTGTGTAAACCCGTTGGCAAGCACATTCACGGCTCCTGAGATTGCTCCTACTTCTGCAACTATTGCTTGGTGGCATCGTTACCTCGAAACTTCTTACAATGTTAAGATTTCGACAACTGCAATGACCGATATGACTGCTACTGCCAATACTTTCGACGGCGTTGTAAACGACACAACCATAACATTGACAGGTCTTGCTGAAAATACATTGTACTATGTATATGTTCAGTCTGCATGTGGAATCGAAACTTGGACAAGCTATTCGTTCAGAACAATTATTACTCCTGCAACTGTTCCATACAGCCATGCTTTCGAAGATGCCACCGAGAACAATTCATGGGTTCTTATAAATGGTTCGCAGACCAACAAGTGGTATATAGGTACAGCATCAAGCAATAGCGGTAATGGTCTGTACATTTCTAATGATAATGGAACAACAAATGCTTATACCGTAGATTTGCTTTCATTTGCTTATGCTTATAGGACTATAAGTATGGAAACTGGTGACTATGTTGTTTCATACAAATGGAAAGCACAAGGTGAAAGTCAATATTATGACTTTATACGTGTTTGGTTAGCTCCAGCTTCATTTGCATTTACTGCAGGACAGTCACCAAATGGCGGAACAAGTGTATATGATTATTGGTCTGGTAATAATCCAAGCGGATGGATTTCTTTGGATGAAAGTCATAGTTTGAATCAAGTTTCATCATGGCAAAGCCAGACTTTGACAGCCAGTGTTCCAGCAGGTACCTACAATCTGGTATTCATGTGGGCTAACGATGGTAGCGGTGGTTCACAGCCTCCTGCATCTATTGACAACATTAGCATTACACAGATTACTTGCCCTGTAGTTTCTAACCTCGAAGCTAGCAATATCACGACAACCTCTGCTGATATTACTTGGACTGAACGCGGAACTGCTACTGCATGGGATGTAGTTTTCTCGGCTGAAGAACTTGGCGATACACAACTTGCAGCTGCAACTCCAGAATATGTAGATGCAGCAAGCTATCAGGCAACAGAACTTACACAAAATACACCTTATTACATATATGTTCGCGCTCGCTGCTCGGCAGAAGACCAGTCCGAATGGGTTGCATTGCAGTTCCGTACCGAATGTGGAGAAAATGCTATTCCGTATACGCAGAACTTCAACGATTATGCTGCAACTGGTTATTCAACAGCAGGTGTAATGCCGGATTGCTGGAGAGTAAACTATTCGGGTACATCACAGAACTATGCTCCGCATGTATGTAATTATACATATTATGCTCCTGGTACAGACAACTATATTATAATGGTTGCTGCTCAGAATGAAACAGTAGGACAATATTCGTACGCTATATTCCCACATGTTGAAGGCGGTTATGCAAACAGATTTGTTTCGTTTGACAAACGAATCAGTAGCGTTAGCAACGGTACATTGTCGCTTGGTTACATGAATGGAAATAATTTTGTTTCTCTTACTGATGTAACTGTAACAACAGCGGGAACTTCATTCTCTTATGTTGTACCTAATACAGTTCCTGCCGAAGTTACACTTGCTTTCAGGCTTGCCGCTACTTCGACATCATACGCATATTTGGGAATCGACAATGTATTTGTTCGCGAAACATCGTCGGACAACACCATTCTTTCGTATTCGGCATCAACCGATCAGGGCAATGCTATATGCTCGGTTGACAATGAGGCTCACACTATTTCGGTAGAGCTTCGTTCGGGTTATGTTGCTGGTAATGGTATCAGACAGATAATTGTTCCTAACGATGAAAATGCAATAGTACAGCAGCAGACTGCAACTGATTTTGTAACTCCGCCTAACTACTTACAGTGGTTTATGACTACAGCAGATACCGCAGTTGTATATAAGGTGACTGCAGAAAACGGTGCTGAACAGCTTTACAATGCAACTATAACAGTTGAATCATGTGCTGCTCCATCAGTTTTGGCTTCAGAGCAAACGTCCGCAACCAATGTAAACTGCTCGTGGACTCCTGCAGAAGGTACTTCTGCATGGGACTTCTACTGCTCAACAACTCAGTTGACACCAGCAGACCTCAACGCACTTACATCAAGCGACTATACAATAGTTAATGTCGCAAATACCAGCTATACCGTAACAGGTGAAACTACTTACTACTGGTATGTACGCACCGATTGCGACGGAAGCTACAGCGCATGGCAGGAAAGCTCGTTCACAACTTGGGAAAACTGCGTTGCTCCTACAAATATTAATACTGCAGTTATTAATGACAATGACATAGTTGTTTCTTGGAATGTTCAGGATAATCTGCCTCTTGGAGAAGCATACGGCATAGGAGCAGATAGCTTTGAAAGGAATCAGGTTAGCGAAGGTTCGTTGTCATATACCAATGGAACTTATCCATGGTCAATAGTTTCTGCGGATGCTCATTCCGGAAGCAAGTGTCTCGTGAGTGCAAGCGGTAATCATTCAACCACTTCAGAGATAACCGCAACAGTAAATTACGACGAACCATTTGAGTTCTCGTTCTGGTACAAGGTTTCTTCTGAGTCCGGTTGGGATTATTTCTATTTCTATTTGGATGGTGAACAAAAACTCTCACAATCTGGTACAGTGGCATGGTCGCAGTACACGACTACATTGGCTGCTGGTAGCCACACTTTGTCGTGGAGATATACAAAGGACGGTTCTACATCAAGCGGAAGCGACTGTGTATGGATTGACGATGTCACATTGCCAATGTATATGATGGTTCCAGGTGGAAATTCAAGCGTTGTAGTTTATAGGAATGATGTTGAACTTGCAACAGTTCCTGCAACTCAGACTCACTATACAGACGAAGGTCTTGAAACTGGCAACTACTGCTACACCATTAAGACTATATGCCGCGCAGGCAGCGAATCCGATTTCTCGGCTCCTGTATGCCAGGATATCACCTCTTGTTTGGCTGTAACTAACATGTCGGCTACTAATGTTACCGCTAATTCGGCTACAATAAGCTGGGCTCGTGGTGATGCTGAAACAGCATGGAACATTACAGTAAATGGCGGTTCGCCTATTGCTCTTACCGAGGCATCGGAAGGTGTAACTGTTAATGGAAATGTTATTACATATGATGTTGCAGGTCTTGAACCTATGACCGACAACACTGTTGCCGTTCAGTCGGACTGCGGTGGTTCTTTGAGCCAGTCGTGGACTAGCATAAACTTCACAACTGACCGTGTTCCTGCAACATTGCCATATATCTGCAATTTCGAAGATGCAGTACAGAACAACGGATGGGTATTAGTAAATGGTACTCAGACTAATAAATGGTACATAGGTACTGCTGTAAATCACGGTGGTGCAAATGGACTTTACATAACAAATGACAATGGAACAACAAATGCATACACTACTAGTGCGGCACAGTTCGTTTATGCTTACAGACAGATAGCTGTTCCTGCAACTTCGGATTATGTTGTTTCGTATGACTGGAAGGCAAACGGAGAAGGCAACTACGACTATATCCGTGTTTGGCTTGCTCCAACTACAGCAACATTGACAGCAGGTCAGCTTCCAAATGGTTCGACTAGTGCAAATAGCTACACTTCAACAACTCCAACAGGTTGGATTTCGCTGGATGGCGGTAGCAAGTTGAATCTGGTATCATCATGGCAAACTGAGAATATGACACTTACTATTCCAGAAGGTAACTACAACCTGGTATTTATGTGGGCAAACGATGGTAGCGGTGGAACTCAGCCTCCTGCAGCTATCGACAACATAGATGTTCACGAAGTTTCTTGCCCGACTGTTGGCGAACTCGTTGCTGATGCAAGTGGTATTACAAACAACTCGGCAGTAATTACTTGGGTTGAACGCGGTTCGGCAGAGGCTTGGGAAATCATCGTTTCTTCGTCATCGTTGAGCGATAGCCAGCTTGCATCGGCAGAATCAGTTACTGTAACAGGAACTACTTATTCTGCAACTGGTCTTAATGCTGTAACTACCTACTATGTATATGTACGCGCTAACTGTGACGCTAGCGACAACAGCGAATGGGTAAATACAACATTCTCAACCGTCGCTGCTTGTGCAACTCCTGACGGATTGCAGGCTACCAATGTTTCTGCTACTTCGGCAACAATCACTTGGAATGGTTACACTGCATCACAATGGACTTTGGAATACAGAATCGGTACTGCTGGTACTTGGACTCCAGTCGAAAGCATCAATGAATCTTCATACACTCTTACAACTGTAGGAAATACAACCTACAATGTAAGGATTAAGGCAGTATGCGGTGTCGATGAGGCAAGCGACTATTCTGCAATCCTAAGCTTTACAACTCCATGCGAAGCATTGACAGTTGATGAAGATCATCCATATACTGAAGGTTTCGAGTCAACAGCTGCATACGAAATTCCTAGTTGCTGGGAACGTATTGTTTCCTATAACTCGGGAACGTATGAGTATCCGTATGTGTATAACTATTCTACTTACTCACATGAGAGCACAAATTCGTTGAGGATGTACACATATTATTATAATGCACCCGAAAATGTTATAGCAATGCCAAGAATGAACAATATCAATACTTTGCAGGTATCGTTCTGGGCAAGGTACTATAGCACTAATCCACAGTCGTTCCAGATTGGTTATGTAAAGAATGGAGTATTTACAGCTGTAGAAACTCTCTCTCTTACAGCAACACACCAGAAGTTCACTGTATATATGAACGAAGTGCCTGCTGATGCAGAGGCTATAGCCTTCCGTTCATACCACGCGACTTCAAGTGCGTATGCACATATCGACGACATCAATGTTAGCGTAATACCTACTTGTGTAGAACCTGCAAATGTTGCCGCTTCGAATGTTTTGTCTGAAACAGCATCGATTACATGGACTGATGTAAATCCTGCAACTGCATGGCAATATCAGCTCAATGGTGGCGATGTTGTTGATGTTGATGCACAGCCGATAGAACTTACAGGTCTTACTGCAAATACCGAATATACAGTAAATGTTCGTACTGTTTGCGGTACTGATGAATATTCGGCTTGGTCAAATGTAACATTTGTAACAGCATGTGATATCATATCGGCTTTGCCATGGAGTGAAAACTTTAACTCATTGAGTTCGGGTATTCCTAATTGCTGGGATAACACAGAGGGAACAACAACCACCGATTCTTACAAGTGGAATTTCTATTCAACAGGTCACGATGGCGCAGGTCTGAGATTCAATTCTTATACGAATAGCTCAGGCAATACCAATATGCTTAAGACTCCTATCTTTGATTTGTCGGCATACGATGGCGCAGTTCTGAAATTCTGGTACAAGAATCCAGCTGGTGGAGACTTCTCTGTATATGTATCAACTGATGGTGGAACAACTTATACTCAGAATACTTTGGCTACTGGTTTGACAGGAACTTCTAGCTGGACTGAAATGACATACGACCTTTCTCAGTACATGGTATCAAATGTTGTAGTTGTATTCAAGGGAACTAGCAATTATGGATATGATGATGCGTACATCTATCTTGATGATGTATCAATTCATGAACCATCGTCGGATGCAGAAATTGTTGCATTCTCATTTGCTGAGGAAGTTGAACCTGCTGTTATAAATAGTACGGATGCTACCGTTACAAGCGTTGTAGCATACTCTACCGCAAGCCTCAACGGACTTGTTCCTACTATATCAGTTTCCGACTTTGCAACTATAAGTCCTGCTAGCGGTGTCGCTCAGGATTTCACCTCACCTGTTACTTACACTGTAACAGCAGAAGACGGAACAATCAAGGAATGGACGGTAAATGTCAGCAAGATGGCTAATGCTTCATCTGAAAAGGACATTCTTTCGTTCACATTCAACGGACAGGTTGGCGAATCGGTAATCGATGCTACTGCACATACAGTTACTGCTACGGCAAGCTTTAATGTCAATATTGCAAGCGTTACTCCTGCTATCGAGGTTTCGCCTATGGCAACAATAAGCCCTGCAAGTGGAGTTGCTCAGGATTTCTCGACGCCAGTTACATATATAGTAACTGCTGAGGATGAAACAACTCAGGAATGGATTGTTACTATAACTCAAAATGAAGAATCACTTGCAAGTCTGCCTTACAGCTGCGACTTCGAGGATGTTGCAGAAAATGCAAATTGGATCCTCGAAAATGGTACTCAGGCTAACATGTGGTATATTGGTACTGCTACAAACAATGGCGGAGCCAACGGTTTGTACATCTCTAGTAACAATGGCGTAAGCAACACTTACAATACAAACAGTGAGACATATAGTTATGCTTATCGTCCTATTGAAGTTGAAGAAGCTGGTCACTATGACATCAGTTTCGATTGGAAGTCAAACGGTGAAGAATATTACGATTTCCTCCGTGCATTTGCTGTTCCCGTATCTGCAAGTCAGAATTTGGTGGCTGGCGAAGACAATGGAATCGAAGCATATTATTCAACTGGTTATGTTCCTACTGGCTGGATTGATATTGCAAATCCTGCAGGTGAACTTAGCGCAGAAACTACTTGGCAACACAGCGAAAAGGCAGTTGCCCTTGAAACTGGAATATACAATGTAGTATTCTTCTGGGAAAACGACCTTTCTGATGGTGACCAGGCTCCTGCTGCTATCGACAACATTAGCATCGAGCGTTCTACATTCACAATCACAGCTTCTGCTGAAGGTTTCGGTTCGATTGAGCCATCCGGTGAAATTTCTGTTGCTGATGGTGCTACTCAGTCATTCACTATGACTCCTATCGCTGGATTCGCACTTTCGAGCCTCTTGATTGATGGTGTTGACCAGTTGTCGCAGGTTGTAAACAACACCTACACATTCGAAAATGTAAGTGCTGACCATACTATCGTTGCTTACTTCGATGCAGAACATATCATTACTGCAACTGCAGGCAATGGTGGTACAATTAGTCCTGCTGGACAGGTCACTGTTGGAAACGGTGGAAATATGACTTTCACAGTTACTGCAGATGAAGGTTATGTTGTTTCAAGCGTACTCGTTGACAATGTAGAACAAATTACAGATGATGTTGTTAGAACAACTTTCAACTACCCCTTCACAAATGTAACAGAGGACCATACAATTGCAGCTTCGTTTGTAACTGCTCCATCGCACATAATTACAGCTACGGCAAGTGCAGGTGGTTCTATATCGCCGAGCGGTCAGGTTACTGTTCCTTACAATGGTTCGCAGACATTCGAATTTACTCCTGACGAAGGTTACAGACTGGCTAACATAGTTGTTGATAATGGTCCTGCTACTGCAGAAAATAACACTTACACATTCACAAATGTTATTGAAGACCATACCATCACTGCTAACTTCGCTGTTAACAGCTACAACTTGACAATACATTATGTATATGCCGACAACACAACTGCAGCTCCAGATCATACAGAAACAGTAGCATTCGGTACTGAATATTCTGTTGCATCTCCTGCTATTGCTGGTTATACTGCCGACCCAGAAACGGTTGCAGGTACAATGCCGGCACAGGATGTTGAAGTAACTGTTACATACAATGCAAACAGCTACACATTGACAATACATTATGTATATGCCGACAATACAACTGCTGCTCCTGATCATACTGAAACCGTTGCATTCGGTGCAACATATTCGGTTGAATCACCTGTTCTCGATGGTTACACAGCTGACCAGTTGACAGTTGCAGGTACAATGCCGGCAGAAGATGTTACAGTAACTGTTACATACACAGCTAACGCTCCAGAAACCTACACATTGACAATACATTATGTATATGCCGACAACACAACAGCTGCTGACGATCATGTAGAAACCCTTGCTGCAGGTGCAACTTATTCTGTTGCTTCTCCAGTAATTGACGGTTACACTGCTGACCAGCCAACAGTAGCAGGCACAATGCCGGCACAGAATGTTGAGGTTACAGTAAGGTACACTGCTAATTCAACTGAAACTTACACATTGACAATACATTATGTATATGCCGACAATAACACTACCGCTGCTGCTGACCATGTAGAAACCCTTGCTGTTGGTGCAACTTATTCTGTTGCTTCTCCAGTAATCAACGGTTACACTGCAGACCAGCCAACTGTAGCAGGTACAATGCCGGCACAGAATGTTGAGGTTACAGTAAGGTATACTGCAAATACAACAGAAACCTACACTTTGACAATACATTATGTATATGCCGACAACACCACCGCAGCTGCTGATCATGTAGAAACTCTTGCAGAAGGTGCTACATATTCGGTTGCTTCACCGGCAATCGCTGGTTACACTGCCGATCAGGCAACTGTCGCAGGTACAATGCCAGCTCAGGATGTTGAAGTTACTGTTAGATATACAGCTAGCTCGTCGACAACTTACACAATTATAGCAACGGCAGGAGCAAACGGTACTATTACTCCAAGTGACATTGTATATGTTCCAGAAGGAGCAAACCAGACCTTCAGAATTACTCCGAACAGTGGTTACCGTATTGCTACTGTAATGGTTGATGGTGTAAATGCTATGGATGATGTTGTTGACAATCTGTACACCTTCTATAATGTAAGAGCTGATCATAGTATTGATGTTACATTCACAAATAGCGATGCTGTTGATGAATACACTGCTGGTTCGTTGTCGGTTTACCCGAACCCGAACAACGGTATGTTCAGCATTGACTTTGCTAATATCAACGGTGAAGCTACCTACCAGCTCATAGATGCTCGTGGTGCTATTGTTGAAACTCGTGACATCAATGTGATGAACGGTGATACAATGAACTTCAGCTATGAACTCCGTCCTGGTGCTTACTTCGTAAGGGTAATCACTGCCGACAGGGTTTATGTTGAGCAGATTGTTGTTGAATAATCAACGCGATTTGAATAATAAAAAGGTCGTCCATTCGGGCGGCCTTTTTTGTTAGTCAAAAACCTTGAGAAGACAACCATGACAACCTTGGACAACGTTGCAATTCGATCAAAGAAGGTTGTCTTTTGAAAAAGAAGACACCCTTGACTACCTTGGACAACATTGCAACTCAAATAGAAAAAACTTATTGTTGTCCGCTAAAAATAGGAATAGTACATGTAATTAAAACATTATCAAATGTTTATGTGACAATATGAATAAGAGGGCTCGTCCGAAAACCTGATTGAACCAGCGATACGGAACGGGGAGCTGTGTGAAATCGGTTGTCCGAAACGTTGCTTGCAACCTCACGAAGTAATCTGTTAACGGATTATTATAGAGCAGATTACTCACTTCGTTTCGTGAGAGAGTTCCGTACAAACAGGCTCACACGACACGTTCCTTAGTCGGTTCGCTTTGTTTTACGGAATGACCAAAGAGAGTTTTGCGGACAACAATGGGAAAAAGTTGTCATTGTTGTCCCTGTTGTCTTTTGAGAAAGGAAGACAACCATGACAACACTGGACAATGTTGCAATTCGAACGAAAAAAGTCCTCATTTCTTGTTCTTGTTGCCTTTGAGAAGAAGACAACCTAGACAACTCTGGACAATGTTGCAATTCGAACATGGAAAAAAGTTGTCTTTGTTGTCTCTGTTGTCTTTTGAAAAAAGGAAGACAACCTTGACCAATGATATGGTACATATAGAAAAAAATGAGGCTATCCAAAATATGGACAGCCTCATTTGTAAATAGTTAAACAATTAAATTACTTTACAACCTTAATGGTTTCGTTAATGCTGTTGCCAGTTACACTGATGAAGTAAACGCCTGCGCCATAATTGTCGGTTGCAATTTCTACGTTATTGCTACCGCTTGTAATTTGTGCGTTAGTCGTGTAAATCATCTGTCCGCTTACATTGTAAACGTTAATTGCAACGTTATCATTTTCGTTTGCTTCAATTACAATGTTCAGCATTTCGTTGAATGGGTTCGGGTATGCACTTATGCTTGATTCAACCGTGAATTCTTCAACAGATTCAGTTCCACCAGTGAGGTAAAGACGTGTCGAGAATGACGAAACTGCTCTCTGGCCGTTGCAACGCAGATAAAGGTTGAATGCATAAATACCTGTTGCGAGAGTGTCAACTGGATAGTCAACAACGAGTTCGTGTACTGGACCATTCTTTTCGATGAGAACCCAAGTTACATGATATGTTTGAGTACCTGCTTCAAGTTCAACATTTGTAACATGGGCATCAGCAATTGCCGAGCTATTGATGCAGGTATCAACGATGCCTGCAACCTCTTCTACGATTTCGTTGCTAATCTGGTCAGCCGAAGGCAATTCGATATAGAGGCAACCGCTAACTTCGTTGTCGGCTGCATCGGTTACATTTACGCAAACTGCACCGCTTTCGTAGATTGCAAGTGCCTGCTGGTCGCTGTAGGTGCTAGGAACATTCCATTCGTAGCTGTATGGCGGAACACCGGCAATTGCCTGAACATGTGCCACTGCAAACGGAACATCAACTGGTCCATCAGATGTAGGAACGGTAATAACTTCGATATGGTAGTTTACATCAATGTAAAGCTCGTCGAAGAGGTTCTCTGAAGGAACATATTCAACATTGAAAATTTCTGCGCCAAAGCAACCGTTGTTGTCGTTAACATATACCCAATATTCATCAGGATAAAGACCTGAAATTGATTCTGTTGTTTCGCCATTTATCCAGTAGTAAGTATAAGGAGCTTCACCGCCTGTGACAGTCAAACTTATCGAACCATTTGGATTTGTTAAACTTGTTGAATTTACAACATTGCCAGTAACATATATTGGAACATTTTCGCAGTCAGCAGGAACAGCTTCAATTGTGCTGAATTCCGAGCAACCTCTTGCATCTACTATTGTGTAGAAATGCATACCCGGGGTAACATTTTCTATAGTCAATGTATCTGCATCAGCTGTGTAGGTGTCGCCATTTTCCAATGTAACTACGTATGGAGCAGTACCATTGTTAATTCTCAATGTTACACTTCCGTTGTTGTATTGGCTATAAGAAACAATCTGGCAATCGGATTCCAAAGTAATGGTTGTGCTGTCGGTAGGAACAATAACCATACATCCTCTTACATCCATAACGCCAATAAGATATTCACCTGCAGAAAGATTGCTTATTACTATAGGCATATTGCTGGTTGCATAGTTGTAGTAGAAGGAATATTCTCCACCTATCAGCTTGTAGTAGGTGCCATAGTATGGAGCATAACCGCCAGCAAGTTCGATTGTTACCGAACCGTTTTCAATTTCTGCTGAAGTTGGATTGCTAACAGTATAGTTTACAAGTTCCAAACTGCATATTTCGCTTTCCTCAACCCTGACCTCTGTTACACAGCCGTTTGCTGCTACAATTTCGTATCTGCCAACTGTCAGACGGTCTTCAGGAATTCTGAATGTCGAAGTTGTGGTGCTACCGATGAATGGATCAGAAAGGCCTTCACAATATATTGATATTGGGTAGTAGTCGTCGCCTTCGGCAATAATGTTGACAACAACGTCTGAACTTGAATTGTAGGTAAGACGGGCAGCCATGCTGCATGTAGGCATTTCGGAAATTTCCACGGTGGTAATACATCCGTAAGCATCCATGATGTACAGAACCAACGATGTGTCCTGCATTTCGTATTCGGACAAATAGAATTCGATGTTGTCGGTTTCGTACATTGCGCCACCCCATGTCGGGTCGTAGCTGCTTATTATGTATGGAGCCATACCATTGCTGATACTGATATGTACAACTGCATGCGGATTTTCATCACCTGCTGCAAGGTTCATAGGTGTAATGCCTGTGATTTCAGCAGTTATTGTGCAGTCGAAATCAACAGTGTAGTCGCCTTCTGTACTAGCAACGCAACCATTGTGATTTACATTAAGCATGTATGAGTATTCCAACAAGCCGAATTCAACAAACTCGCTGGTGTTGAGAATTCTTCCATGATAAACATTACCATTTATAAACCATTCGTAATCGTTGTCGTCGGGATAAATCTGAGTTTCTTCCTGCGTATCCATTACTTCTGCAATGAGCATTGAAGCTGATGTAGAGTCGTTTGTATATGTTTCAACCGATACCGACATTGTTTCGCAGTTAACAAAAATTTCTATAGAACCGAACGAGGTGCATGAGCCAGTTACATCTTCCTTGTATCCGTAAATTCTGTAAGTACCGCCAGCAAGTCCGTCGAAAACATAGTCAAGGTCTGCTTCCGAAACCAGATAGTTGCTACCAATATAATCACCGTCCTCGTTGAAAACGAATACATGATATGGGAACATGTCGCTTGTGCCGAATCCGACATTTGTGATGGCTCCGTTATTATTCAAAACTGATGGGAATGTAACATTAATTTCGCTTATAGGTGAGTAGCATGAAGGTGTCATGTTGTATTCGTCGCACGAACCTTCAATCATAAGTTCGCATCCGTTATAATTAACATAAAGTTCGTATGCTTCGCCAAGGTCCTGATACTCGTAGTATGCGCCATAATAACCATCGTTCCAAATATATTGAACATTGTTTAGCATAACAGTATCACGGTTTTCGTTAAAGGTGAATGCCTGGGCATACATTACATTCGGCATAAGTGTTAAAGTGTCGTTTGAGTCGCTGAGCCTCGAGACATTGACATATAAATTGCAGTCTCTTTCAATTGTGAAATACATTGTGTCTGTGCAAAGTCCATTGTTATAATGGATTTCAAAGGCATAATCTCCAGCAGCAAGGCCCGAAACTGTAGCGGAATCAATTGCACCATCAACATATTGAACGTTCGCGTAGAAGTTTTCAACATTGTGAACAGCGCCCCAGAAGTCAACACTTTCGACTGGTCCACCAACAATAACAGAAACAGAGCCCTCATTGTTTTCCAATCCTGCAGGTCTAAGGTCCAAAAGGTCATACCAGAAACCTTCGCAGAGGTCAACATAATTTGCTTCGAACGTAGTTGTCCAAGAACAATCGTGTGCGAATACCTGAGCTTCGACATTATACAGTCCGTATTCCAAATCTTCAATGTCAGAAAAGTAAATTTGTTCCATTCCGTAACCGCCATTTTCGTAGACAAGAGAACCATTGCTGTAAATATGCCATACAATGGAATCGAAACTATAAACTTCGGCTCCAGTGTTGTCGGTAAGGTAAACACTTGCATAATTGTTTTCAAGTCTGCTCGACAAGAAAACATTTTCATCGCAGTTGCCATCTCCAACAGTTACACCCTGCTCGTAAGTGCCAGTTCTTCCATGGTCATCGGTCATCTGGATAACGTAAGTGCCGGGAATGAGGTTGTCAACCATAAACATGTCAGTAGTATCATCTTCAACTATCATGTAACGACTGCAGTATGTACCCGAAGTCCCCATAACATTAATTTCCACCGGCAAGGTATATCCCTCGGCAGTGAATGAAACATAACCGTCCCACCTTAATTCGGTGTAGGTCCAGCCATCCATGTAATCCGTGTAAATGTACGGGGACGACGATTCGCTACCCTGCACATTGGATAATGTGATTTGCGCATTCGCTTGTATGGCAAAAAGTCCTGAAAGCGCAAAAACTGCTGTTATCAACAGCTTCTTAAATGTAAAAATACGCATAATTTTTAAAATTTCGTCAATGGGGCCAGTCACAAATCCAATAATTGAAACCTGGGGGCAGACCCCATATATGCCCTCATATTTCATAGCTACAAAAGTAGTCAATAATGTTTGTACTAATTTAAAAAAAGTCTGATTTTAGAGCAATCCCATTTTACGTATTACTTGTCATAAAATTATATAAACGAATCAGCAAAATATATCGCATAATCGGAGAAACACGGCTCTTTCATTTGGATAATGTTGTTGCTTATGAGACAAGTAGTTAGTGCCTGAAAAAATCCGCTGGCTGAGCTTGTCGAAGTCAAGGTGATGAAATGATATAATTCGTATAAACCTTACCCTTCGATACTTCGACTCGCTCAGCAGCCACAGGCTCAGAGGGCTGTTATATGAAAGGGCTGTGTCGGAGAAAAACATTTTTGTCCGATGTTCAGTATCAAAACAAATGCATTACATTTGCACCCGCAATATTGTATATGGATTGCGTGTCTAAGTTATTGGATTATAAAACTTTATAAAAATGACTGAGAAGAAGATATTTTCGAAACAATGGTTCTTTTCCTACTTTTTGGTTATAATTGGTAGCCTTCTGTTTGCCGTAGGCGATGTTATGTTTGTCAATCCTTATATGATGGCACCAGGTGGAACATACGGTCTGTCGAATGTGCTCAATGCTATTTGGCCGTGGAAAATAAGCTTGTATGCAATATGCATGGATATTCCTCTGCTGATAATAGGAACGTTGATCCTTGGGCCTAAATTTGGCGTAAAAACGGTGGTGTCAACTATATTGATATTTTGTTTTACCTTTTTGCTTGAAATGTTCTGGGGTTATACACCAGTAATTCACGACGGTGCAATAATGCAAACTCCAATCGAAGGTGTAAGCATGGTGGAAATACCGAATGGAGGTGGCTGGTTCATCCCCGATTATTTCCTCAATACTGTGGTTGCTGGTATAATTTACGGGCTTGCCATTGGTTTGGTATTCAGGTCTGGGGCGACATCTGGCGGTAGCGACATCATATCTATGGTATTGCACAAATATACAAAGATTTCGCTCGGAACATTAGTTCTAGTAGTAGATAGCTGCATTACACTTACGTCGCTTTCGCTTGGAGATTTCCGCCTGCCAATATATTCCATAATTCTCATTTTCATTGAAAGCAAGGTGATAGATATTGTGGTGGAAGGTGTAAAGAGCTACAAGACAATATTCATTGTCAGCGACAAGTACGAGGAGGTTCGTCAGATGATTATAAACGATCTCGAGCGTGGCGGAACCTGCATGAAAGGCATTGGAATGTACAACGGCAAGGAGCGTAATTTCATCTATACTACAGTTTCCCGTCGCGAGTTTATTCATCTGAAGGAGCAGATATACGACATTGATCCTGATGCGTTCATTAATGTAATTGATAGCAACGAGATCCTTGGTAATGGATTCAAGGCAATAAGGGAATAGTGTAAAAGTTTTTTGTTTTCATAATCTACTTGTTGCGGAGAGAACTAGTTTTTTCTCCGCAACTTTTTTTCAAAGAGTAGGGTGATTTTTTTCATATTTATGTTTGCTGTTTTGGGAATACAAGATTTGTATTGTCTAATCTTTTTTAATACCATGCTGTTGAGAAAAATTTGGTTTATGTAAAATCTGTCAGAGTATTTTTATTTTCTTTGCGTCGGTAAAAATATAGTCAAATGAGTGCTGCCGATATAGTTATAATCATAGTTGTAATTTTCTTTATAGTAAAAGGCTTTATGAACGGCCTTATTAAGGAGACTGCTGGTATTGCTGCTGTTCTTTTAGGATTGTTTGTAGCGGTAAATTTTACTTGTTGGCTGTCTGATTTTATACTCAAAAGGGATTGGTTCGATCCAAAATACATTGAGGTGATCTGTTTCGCCATCCTTTTTTTTGGTGTTTTAATTTTGGTTATTTACCTTTCGAAACTGCTGGATAAATTTGCCAACAAGATAAAGATACAATGGTTGAATAAAATAGCCGGACTTGTATTTGGGTTTATAAAAGGTCTGTTTATTGTTGCTGGATTATGCTATTTGATAGAGTTGTCGATAGATAACTTCAGCATCACTGAGCAGAAATTTTTCGAGGATTCGAAGCTTTATGCGCAGCTGCTTGGCATGTTTAAAGCCATATTCCTATAGTTCTACTGCATCCTTTCCATCAGATCCATGATGTCCGATTCCATGGATTCCGTTCTTGGCTGTTCAAGGAATCTGCAAAGTTCCTCGCCTTTCTTGTAGAAGACAATTGCTGGAAGGAACTGAACATAATAATCATCTACATTGAGCACATCTACTGTAATTTTGCTGTCGAGGCAGATGAATGTCACAGGAATATCCTTGAAATAGTCAAGATCGAAAATTTTGCAGAAACGCGGAACTTCGCGTCTTGAATTGCTTTCCCAAGTTCCCATGAAAACCTGTACGCTGTCGAATTTTTCTGGCAGTTCAAAGTTGAAGGTCTCGGTTTTTACAGTGTATGATTCGTATTCTGCCTTGAACCAGCCATCACCATGATTTTCGAGTGCTTCGCGTGTGCAGAATCCATAAAGGATGTCAATGTCTTTGTCTTCGTCGTGGATGGTTCTGTTTATCTGAGAAAATGCTGAAAATGAGCTTGCAACAATAATTGCAGCTAATAATAAATTCTTTGTCATGGTTTTATCTGTTAAATTTTAGTTTCATTGCGGATTTGTTTCTTTCAATAATCCTGCCATTTTCGAAAACAATTTTTCCGTTTACAAATGTAGTGACAATTTTTGAGTTCATGACGTATCCTTCCAGTGGAGACCACTTGCACTTGTACAACAGGTTGTCCTTTGTTATTTTGTAGCTTGTGTTCATGTCAACAAGTACGAGGTCGGCGAAGTATCCTTTACGGATGAATCCGCGCCTATCGATTTTGTATAGCTTGGCTGGATTGTGGCACATCCATTTCACAACGTCCTCAATTACGAAATGCCCTTGTTTGGCCAGTTCTATCATCACTTGAAGCGAGTGCTGTACCATTGGCGCTCCCGATGGACATTTTGTATATGGGGCACATTTTTCTTCCCATGTGTGCGGGGCGTGGTCGGTGGCTACAACATCTATTTTCCCGTCCTTTAGGGCTTGGATAAGAGCCAGTCTGTCCGATTCGTACTTTACTGAAGGATTCCATTTTATTCTAGCACCAAGTTTTTTGTAGTCTCCGTTGTTGAAGAAAAGATGATGTACGCAGACTTCGGCTGTTATTTGCTTGCTTTCCAATGGTTTGTCAGATAACAATGCAAGTTCCTTTTCGGTACTAATGTGAAAAATATGCAGGTGTGCGCCAGTGCGTTTCGCTATTTCTGCGGCTTCGCTGCTCGACTTGTAGCATGCATCTGCATTGCGTATTTCACAGTGTTTTTCCATTGGAATGTATTCTCCATAAATTTCCTTCATTCTGCTTAGGTTTTCGGCAATTATGCCGTCGTCTTCGCAGTGGGTAGCGATAAGGGTAGGGGATGCCTGCATTATTTTTTCAATGACATTCTTGTCCTTTACAAGCAGGTTACCGGTAGATGAGCCGAGGAAAAGTTTTACTCCAGCAATTTCTGAAGTGTCAATTTTTGCAATATCTTCAATGTTGTTTTCGGTGGCTCCAATGAAAAATGAATAGTTTGCAAGGGAATTTTTTGCTGCAATTTCGAATTTCTGTCTAAGAAACATCTCGTTTGTCGTTGGAGGATTTGTGTTTGGCATTTCCATGTACGAAGTTACTCCTCCTGCTACAGCAGCCCTTGACTCTGAATATATGTCGGCTTTGTGAGTTGCTCCCGGTTCGCGAAAATGTACCTGATCGTCGATTACTCCAGGAATGAGCATAAGGTTCTTGGCATCTATTACGTTTTCGTAGTCATCACCCTGACCAGCAGGTAAAATATCGTCTATAAATTCGTTATTCAGGATAATATCAAGTTTTTCTGACCTGCCTTCGTTTACTATTGTCGCGTTTTTTATTAGAGTTTTCATCGTTTTCCTTTATTACGGCAAAGGTATCATTTTTATCTTATTGCCGTATGCCAATAGTGTGTATAAGTAAAAAAATAAATTCTTTTTTTTGTCAATGGAAAAAATGTATTACTTTTGCGCTCGGGTAAGTCTTATACGACCAGCTCCCTCTGAATCCTCCAGGTTCGGAAGAAAGCAAAGGTAGGAGGTTGTAGCGGTGCGATATAAGTAGCTTACCCTTTTTTTGTGGCTAACGCCAGGTTGAGGGCTAACGCCAGTTTGAAGGTTTCTAGGTTTCTTGTTTCTAGGTTTCTATGCCTGCGGCGTTTCTGGGTTTCTGGTTTCTATGGCTAAAGCCGTTTCTGAGACGCAATGAATTGCGCCTGTACAGGGGATAAGGCTGTTTCTGGGTTTGAAGATTTGAGGATTTGAAGATTTGAAAATTGTTGAATCGCGCCATGGCACGATTGTACAAGAATCTATGGCTACGCTGTTTCTGGGTTTGCGTTCCCGAATTTGTCAATTAGCATTTATTCATTAAAAACAGGCCTAATCGTCTGTCCGTACATACGGTAGTAGCTTGTTGCATACACCGATTCCGAATCAATAAGGAATCCCCATGCATAGTCTGTGTCGTCGGAATATAGTGAGCTAAGCCAGTAGAATCCGCTTTCGCCACCGCTCAGAAGTCCGTTGCCATCGCGACCGCCAGCCATAGGCAGGAAAATGCTGTTGCCGTTGGGTCCAGTGAACCGATAGCCGTTTACTCCATTGCTTGTTGTAAATGTTGCGGTACAATTATTCAGAAGTTCTTCAAATTCGGTTTTGGTAGGTATACGCCAGTTGTCGCCCAAACTTGCAGTAGAGGCATCATCGGTGGCTTCCAATATACTCAAGCCATCTGAACCGTTGTATTTTGTGATTATTGAATCATTGTAATACGAGTACGTGTCCCAACTATAATCAACTTTGTCGGTGGTCTCACCCCACGCGAAGTACCTGCCGTATTCTTCGGGCGAGCTTGCTCCCAGATTGCATTTTGCCCACTTGAGTCCGCTCGGTAGGCCAAGGTCAACATAATTGAACGAGGAAACCATATTTATGGATGTGGTAATAGGTTTGTCTTCGAGTACATAAATTTCGGATTCACCATGAAATGCAACACCCCCGATTATAGCATCTACTATCACGCGGAAAGGCTTGCCTTTTGCAGCATACAGTATATCGCTACGACTATAATCGTACATATAATGATCTGCAGCACTGTCAACTGCGATAAACTTACTGTCATACACTACTGTGTCATCCTCGTAAGCAACAGAAATTGATGCATCAAACTCGGTAACTAGGATTTTGGTTACTATGCCTTTATCGGAATACGTTTTTGTCAGTTCTATGTTAAATGTTGCCAAGGGATTGATTTGTATTGTCTCTTTGTGGCACGATGAAAGTATCATCATTAATGCAACAAATGCTAGTGTTGCTGAACATATTTTCGTGTATTTCATAACTTCTTTATCAGTCTTTTGCATTATTTACTCCTTTACAACCTTATACACCGACGGTAGACTGCTCTCCTCACTGTAAATCTTTAAAATATACACTCCATCCATAAGTCCTTCCATATCGAATTCCGCTTCGTATCCGTTTACTTCCTTGCGCATAACAAGTTGTCCTGTAACGGAATAGAACTCCACTGCCGAAATGAAGCCGTCGGAATTTATGTTGAGCAGGCTCTTTGCTGGGTTAGGACCAATGTCATATACTGGCTCGGCAAGCACGCGAAGGCGTATGTCGAAAATGGTATCGCAAGCTGTTTCATAAAGCACGGCAAACGAGTAGTTCCCTGTGGAATAGAATGTGTGGTCGCCGATGGTGACAAAATTGTTTACCACGGTATCAATGGCGTATGTTATTTCGCACTTAACGAAATCGGCAATGAAAGTTGAATCACTTGTAACCACAATCGTCCGTGGACTGGACTCGTCGCCATCGTTCCACGAAACAAAGCTGTATCCTTCGTAAGGCATTGCAGTCAGCGTTACCGTAGAACCTTCATCGTAAGTTCCACCACCCGAAACTATGCCGTATGCTTCGTCGCTTGAAAGGACGGTAATTGTGTAGGATGGCGCTTCCTCAAATATTGCTATAAATGTAATATCGTCTGTTACAGTAATTGTACGTGGATTGTCGGTGTTGTTGTCGTCCCACTGCACAAAGCGATAACCTTGGTATGGAGTTGCAGAAATCGTTGCCGTAGAACCTTCATCGTAAGTTCCGCTACCTGATACATAGCCGTATGCATCGTTGTTTGACTGTACGATAACTGTGTAAACTGCCCTAAACCCAGCGGTAAATGTACTGTCGGCAGTAACAACGACAGTTCGTGGATTGTCGGTGTTGCCGTCGTTCCATTGCAGAAAGCGGTAGCCAGTGGCTGGTGTTGCGGTGATAGTTGTTTCCGTTTCGCACGAAAAGTTTTCTCCGCCACCTGTTACGCTTCCCATAGTTTCATTTTGGGATTGGACAGTTAAAGTAAAATTTGTTGTTGGATCGCCTTGTACGTTTGTAAAACTTTCCCAATATTGGGCATCATTATATGCTGATACGGAAAGGCAAGGAACATAAACCGGAATATTGG